>Ga0315314_1000971_pt1 | contig 27629 bp, 31 predicted proteins | sample TDP9_MG_FD_203631 | JGI IMG/M metagenome (GOLD analysis project Ga0315314, IMG submission 203631) | Freshwater sediment microbial communities from Lake Towuti, South Sulawesi, Indonesia - TDP9 | ecosystem: Environmental > Aquatic > Freshwater > Lake > Sediment | place: Indonesia: South Sulawesi... | reverse complement strand
GGAGAGGGTTGGGGTGAGGGTGAGTGAATCCGACGTGACTCTAATCCCCCTCACCCTGGCCCTCTCCCGCGAGGGGAGAGGGAAACGATTTTGAGTCAAACTATTTAATGCGTCCGTATTAATACCCTTCTTTGCTGATCGCTGAAAGCTGAGTGCGGATTGCTGTTTTTATTTCCATTTTCCAAACACCAATACAGTGTTATTGCCTCCGAAAGCGAAAGAGTTCGAAAGAGCCAAGTTAACGGGCATAACCCGCGCTTGATTGGGCACGTAATCTAAGTCACATTCCGGGTCCGGGGTCTGATAATTTATGGTCGGGGGAATTCTGTTTTCCTTGACGGATAAAACCGTGGCCGCTGCTTCCACAGCGCCGGCAGCTCCCAGGCAATGTCCGACCATGGATTTGATCGCGCTCACCGGAATTTTCTTAGCTCTATCCTGGAAAAGGTTCTTGATGGCTCTTGTTTCTGCCAGGTCGTTGGTGGGAGTGGCTGTGCCATGAGCGTTTATATGATCTACTTCTCCAGGGCTGATGGCGCTATTTTCCAGAGCCTCCTTCATGGCCTGGAAAGCCCCGTTCCCGTTTGGATCAGGTGCGGTCATATGGTGTCCATCGCCAGTCAGGCCATACCCTAACACCTCTGCGTAAATTTTGGCTCGGCGCTTCAGGGCCTGTTCCATTCCTTCAATCACCAGGATGGCCGCTCCCTCTCCCAGGGAAAGCCCTTTGCGGTTGAGGTCAAAAGGGCGGCAGCAGTCTTCATCGACTGAGCGCAGAGCGTTGAATCCCCCGAAGGTCACCTCGGAAAGGGATTCGCTTCCCCCCACGATAGCCACGTCAACTTCCCCGGAACGGATCGAACTCAAGGCATAGCCGATAGCTGTGGCCGAAGAAGAGCAGGCCGTGGCAATGGTTGCCCGGGGGCCGAGGAGGCCAAACTTTTCCGCGATAGCGTCTGTGAGTGTACAGGTGGCAAAGGGGAGGAGAAGGGAAGGTCTGACACGGCGCCAGCCTCTTTCGAGCATCTCCTTTCGGTATTGTTCTGCTGAGAGGATGCCCCCGGCTCCACCGCCGATGAAAACTCCAATTCGCTCTCGATCTTCTCCTTTTAAATTAAGACGCGAGTCCATCACAGCTTCTGCAGCAGCTTTCAGCCCTAACTGGTCGCATCGAGACATGCGCTGAAGCTGTCGCTCAGAAAAGTACAGATGGGGGTCAAATCCTCTTACCTCCGCAGCCTTCTGTGATCTGTATCCCGAGGCATCGAAGAGAGTAATGGCACCAATTCCGCATACTCCTCGAAGGAGGCTTTTCCAAAAAGAAGGAACATCACAACCGATAGCGGTGATAATTCCAAGGCCAGTTACGAGGGCACGGCGATGCTTCATGGCAGAATTTGTTCCAGCACCTTTACAGAAGGAGGAATTTTTAAGATCAGGTCATCGTCGCTCAAGGGCAGGTTAATCTGGAGGTTTTTAAACTCTAAAGTCAACTGATCTCCACTGGATTCGACCATCTTGAATCTTAAGATGGCTCCGGAATCTTTGTCAACCCACAAATCTATTCTGGATAGAAATTTCTGGATTTTCTCTTCTTTGGGCTGCAAACGGAAAAGGTAAGTGTGATCACCTTCAATTCCTCTATATAGGACGGCGTATCTTTCCGCCAATTGGGCCAGGGTTTTCTGAAAGACAGCGGTCAGCGGCTCCAGATACTGAGCCATTCTTTTTCCGGTGGACAGGGAATACTTTTCAGCCTGAGAGCGACCAGGAATGTAGGAAAAAATGGATTTCCCGTCGAGAAGCACCTCCATCAGCTCGGGTGCTAAATAGGTCCAGCGGATTCGGTCAGGACGTTTGAACTTCACCAGACCTGAAGAAAACAGGGGCTTTTGAGCGAGGGAAACCTCTCTCTTTTGAGAAAAATTAGCACTGACAGTCTGAATTTTTTGCTGCCTTTCGTCAACGGTCCGGATCAGCTCTTGGACATCTTGGCAGGAAGCAGGTGATAATCCCGTTGGGACAATTAGCCCGCAAAGGAGAAAAATGCAGATTGCTCTCCAGAACAGGGCACTTTTTGCCTTTTTCCCTATTACCTTTTTCCTTTCACCCATTACCTCTTGCCTTTTGCCTTGCCCTATGCATCGTCTTGAATCCCCCCTGAGGTTGTTCGCAAAGCAGGCCCCCCAAAAATGAGGGGGAACACCATGCCTAAAGCATTTTGAATTCTATGAATTTCATCTCCGCAACCTCTGCGGTGAACAGTTATTGGATTTCCTTGCTCATTCCGAAAAGCTTGTCCAGAGTTAAAAATTCCATCCCCTCATCTTTGAGTCCCTGGAGAATTTGGGGTAAAGCTTTAAGGGTTGCGGTCCGGTCTTCGTTGAGGACTGAATCCGACCCATCATGAAGAAGGATGACTCCGCCGGGCTTTACCTTTTGCAGGATTCTGCGGCTAATGGCCTGGGGGTCGTTACTGCGGGTGTCGAAGGCTCGGACCTGCCACCCGACCATTGTGAGCCCCAGGTCTTTTAGAATGCGAAAAATCTTGGGGTTCCGGAAGCCGGTGGGCTGGCGGTAGAAACGGGGTCTGTAACCAGCCCAATTCGCTATCTCGCTCTGACAGGTGAAGATCTCCTGACGGAGTCTTTCCGCAGAGAGAAAATTCATCATCCGAAAGTGATTGTAGCTGTGGTTGCCGATCACATGTCCTCCCTGGGCAGCTGCAGCGGCCAAAGCCCCATGATCTTTTAGGTATCTACCAATGACGAAAAAGGTAGCTTTGGCCTGGAAGCGGTCCAAGATTTCCAGAACCCGGGGAGTGTGCAAGGGATGAGGACCATCGTCGAAGGTGAGGCCCACTCCCCGACGATCGCCTCTCCAAAGGATTCTCCCAAGCAGCGCTGCCCGGGGGTTGGCGATCTCGTTGAGGGCAAAAAGAGCGAATCCGGCAATGGGAGCGATCCATAGGAGCATGGTTTAAAGAACCTTGTGGCGAGAGAAGTAATCGTAGAACGTATACCACTGGTCGGGATAGGAACGAATGAATTTTTCCATGACCCCGGCGATTTGCTGAGTGGTTACGGCCAAATCCGCATCTCGCGTCCCGCTTCTCTTAAGAGGAATGGGCGGCTCGGCCAAACAGATGTATTTGCTTTTTGGTCCCATAAGAACAAAGGTAGGAATCAAATTGGCCTCAGAGAGATGGGCCAAGAGTGCGGGGCCGATGGGGAAGGATACTGTCTGGCCGAAGAACTTTACTGGGATCCCTTTGCCGAACAGATCCCGGTCCCCCAAGAGGGCCACGAGTTCATTGTCTTTGAGTGCCTTGAGGACGGCCAGGGAGGAGGAGAGCGTATCATTCAGAGTTATGACTTTAATCTTTTGCTCATGGCGCAGGCGGACGCGATAATTATGAAGGCGCGCCTGCACATCGGGAGCCGTTATGACCGTTAAGGGGTAGCCCAATAAGGTTAGGAAAATTCCTCCCATTTCCCAGTTGCCCAGATGAGCTGTGAGAATCAACCCCCCTTTACCCTGGGAGATGGTCCGGTCAATATATTCCTTCCCTTGGAAGCTATGGACGAGATGGCGGAAGTGATTCTCTCGTAGAAGGTCCATGCGGGTATAGTCCACCAGGTATTTGGCGTAATGGATGAAGGTTCGGCGGGTCGTTTTTCCGATTTTCGCTGCGTCTTCTAAGATCTGGCTTAAGTTCTGCTGGACCATGCTTCGGTCGTGCCTCATTACCAGCCAGTAAAAATTTCCGAGAAGGACAGCCATCCAGAGCATGAACCAGCGGGGGAGAAGGTGGCCAAAAAAACCGATGAGAGTGAGATAGAAATAACCCAGTCGGAAAAGGAGTCGCTTCCTCGACAAAGGACCTCCCGGAAAACGATTTTGAAAATTTTACTTGCTCCATTCCACCAGTGTCAAGGAAAATGCAAGCGCAATAAAGACGATGAGCCTTAGACGATGGACAATGAACGATGAAACCTTAAAGACGAGTTCCCTCTCGACGTACCTTCTTACCAGAGGCAATCAACTGCGCCCCTGATTCCTCAGCCTTACGCAGAATTTCCTCAAACTTTTCTTTCGTAATATGCCCATCATCCAAAATTAGATCCAAACAACTCATCACCTCTTCTAAAGAGGTTTCGGAATTATTCAAATATTTGCTAAATTCAAGATCCGACAGTTTATTATAACCCTCCGCAATGTTCGCACTGATTGACCCAACACTGCGTAACACCTGATCCTCAATGACCTTCGCCGCCCTCGTATTCGGAAATTTCTCAACATCTCGCACCACTTCCTCGAATAGCCCGATCGCCTTCTGCCACACCTTCAATTCCCTGAAATCTCTCATCCCTCTTGCCCTCTCCATTTTGTTATCTCCATTCTTCTCATCTCTTCTCATCCAAAGTTTCAACTCCATCCCTCCTCACTCTTCACTCTTCCCTCAGCATCGCTGGCAGTCGCAATCCCTTATTCATCAGGTCAGCCCAGCTAATGCTGGAGGGAAGAGAGAGGAGGGAAAAGGGAACAGAAATATCACTTCCTTTCCAGAGAATCTATCATCTTACTCAACATTGCCCGCAGCTCAATGCACTCCTCCTCCCTCACCATAAAAACTTCCTCCCCAATGTACCTCAACCTCTTCAACTTCTCGTACCAGTCTATGGTCTCATTGGCCGAACCTCTCGAGATATAAAGGTAATGTATATACTCCTTCCCTTTCTTCCTCCCATAACCCTCCGCAATGTTCGCACTGATTGACCCAACACTGCGTAACACCTGATCCTCAATGACCTTCGCCGCCCTCGTATTCGGAAATTTCTCAACATCTCGCACCACTTCCTCGAATAGCCCGATCGCCTTCTGCCACACCTTCAATTCCCTGAAATCTCTCATCCCTCTTGCCCTCTCCATTTTGTTATCTCCATTCTTCTCATCTCTTCTCATCCAAAGTTTCAACTCCATCCCTCCTCACTCTTCACTCTTCCCTCAGCATCGCTGGCTGTCGCAATCCCTTATTCATCAGGTCAATCCATCCAACATGAATGGCTGGTTAAGATGTCGAATGTGTTTGAGAGTCGCAATCCCTTATTCATCAGGTCAATCCATCCAACCCTGCGAAAAATGGCAATTCCCACTCATAAAGGACGTCGCAATCCCTTATTCATCAGGTCAATCCATCCAACAACATCATATGTAAAAGTACCAATTAGTTGGAATAGTCGCAATCCCTTATTCATCAGGTCAATCCATCCAACCCTAATCTATGGATTAGACAAAGAACTGGGATATTTCAGGTCGCAATCCCTTATTCATCAGGTCAATCCATCCAACGGTATCTATGGAATTGTGTATCGACTTTCGGGTCATATGTCGCAATCCCTTATTCATCAGGTCAATCCATCCAACTTAGCATCTGGAAAAATACGTGCATGATTGGTGTGTGTCGCAATCCCTTATTCATCAGGTCAATCCATCCAACATCTTGCTCACCGGAAAGAATTAGAATTGATTGATCCGCGTCGCAATCCCTTATTCATCAGGTCAATCCATCCAACTGATGAGCAAGTGTTGGCAATGGCAAGTCATACTTATAAAGTCGCAATCCCTTATTCATCAGGTCAATCCATCCAACTTCAAAAGGAGGATTCAATGATATTTATAAAGTTACGTCGCAATCCCTTATTCATCAGGTCAATCCATCCAACAATTTGCAACAGCCATTAATAAGTTCGGGAACTACAACAGTCGCAATCCCTTATTCATCAGGTCAATCCATCCAACTGCGCACCTCCTTTCTCGTTGATTTTCAATGCAGAGAATCGGGCTTTTCGCGGACCCAAGCAGGGGCGGGTCCTCGAAACTTCTGGCCCTCTGATTTCTACCCAAAAATTAAGAAATAACCTCCCTAAAATACACATAATTCCGTTCTTGCGCGAACCCGTAATTCCCTTAGTCAAAATTTCTTTTCATTTTAGCCAGTTAGAAAAGGCCTTCCTGACGAGGGTGTTCGCGCGATTTTCCTCCCTAAAATACAACATAGTCTTCATCCTCTTGAAATCCTTCGCCTTTTCCCGAATATTCCACCTCCTTTACGCACTTTCCGCACAAAATGTAGTATCGCACGCTATCTTCAAGCGGCTCAATGATCTCTTCCATCTTCATCTTCATATACTTGAACTTCTTAATCCCCAGATTGCACTCAAAAACGCTCTTAAGGACTCTTTCTCCATAGCCCTTCATCGCCTTCGCCACCTTTGCAAGGCGCTTGGGATTGCTTATGTCATAACTGGCAATGATATGCAAAGCCTCGGTGGTCATAATGGCCTCCTGTTCAAATTGACCCACCCATCAAATCACCAGGAATTCTTCATCTTCGGTAATTTCCCCCCACCCAGAGATTTCAACCTTATCCTGGCATTCTCCGCATATTCTGTAGTATCTGACCCTGTCCTTCTTTCTGTCGATGATCTCTTCAACCCTCGCTTTAACTCTTTTATAAATCTCAGCCGAGAGGTTGCACTCGAATACGCTCTTCTGCACGCGGGTGCCGTAATTTTTCAGGAGTTTCATCAGCTTCAAACGCTTTCGGTTCTCGACTACATCGTAGGAAATCATGATAAACATTTCTCACCTCAACGGCATAGGTTGATACTCCGCCTCTTCTCCTTTTAGATACCTTGCAAAGTGGCGGACCTGTTCTCGAATGCAATCCCGGTAGGTCAACTGGTCTCCGGTCAAATGATATTGCACCTTTTGGCTCATTTTCCTCTCGTATTGGGTAATAAATTTTCTAAAACCATTTTCCGTCAGGACGACGGCAGCTTTGGCCTTCCCCGCCGCTTCTGAGGACTCCGTCAGCTCTTCTTCCTCTTCACTCTCCCCGACTGCGGCCTTGACCGTCTCCTCTCCCGGCAAAGCCGGTTTTTTCTCTTCAAAATCCGAGGGAATGAGCGCTTTGAGATTGAACACACTCAGGACGAGCGTGTCCACGATGATGGGCCTCCATTCTTCCATCAGGTCCAGGGCAAGCGAGGGCCGCCCGTAATCGATGGAGTGCAGGGAGCCATAATAGGGATCAAATCCAACCAGGCTAACGGCAGCGATGACCTGGTTCAGAAGAAGGGTATATCCAAGACTGAGGAGAGCATTGATCGGGTCAGTCGGGGGTCTTCTGACCCGGCCGGGAAATTCAAACTCCTCCGCCAGGAACCCTTTTGAAAAGCCTTCAAAGTAGACGGCGCTTCCCCGTCCTTCATACCCTCTCAGCGTATCGAGGGAATCGCCTTCGTCGATCTTGGGCATCAAATTTCGAAGAGCCAGAATCTGGCCATCCAGACCGGCATTTTCCCTTTCGCGGTTCAGCCTCATCAGAACTGTTCTTAAATTGGCGAGCTTTCCCTTGACGATCGATCTGGCGGTTTTCAGGCAAAAGTTGCCATCCTCCATCTTCCGGAACTGTTCTCTTCTCAAGAGAATATTCTTCCCCAGGGCGCTCTGCAAGCGCCCCAGGTACCGGCCCTGCCTGGTCATGAAGGCGGTGTCAATCCCCTCCCTGAGAAGATAACGGATGGCCGCAGGGCTAAGGAAGATGTTCCCGAAAAGAACGACTTGCTCGAGCTTGAAAAGATGGACGGTATGCGAATCCAGCCCTTCCTTTTTTACGAGAAGTCTTCCCCCTTCCTTCGAAACCGTAGCATGCTGTTCTGTTAGATATAGGATGCTCATGGCCAACTCTCCTTCATAGCCTGCCTTCGATCTCTTCAATCCTATCGTTGTCAGAAAACTCCTGGAGTAACACCTTCAACTTCTCCTTTTCCTTGCTAAGTTCCTGGATTCTATCCAGAAGATATCGATATCGTTTCATCAGCTCTTCCAGGGAAGAGGAAGATGGGGTTTCCGCCTTCTTTACGGGGACCCACCCCGGATTGACATGGAGGAGCGGAGTCGGATACCCCCCATCGGGAATCGCGAGGGAGCAGTTGCAGGGAAGATACGCCGTGATTTCGGGCAAAATCTCTCTTATCTTTGGGCAGCTGATGGGATTTAACCCCAAGCGCGAGGCCATGCGGTCCACCTTCTTCGGCCGGTAATCGGGACAGGGTTCAAGGGCATTATGAAGGGACCTGAAATCATCTTTCAGAAAACCAAATGTAAAGAAGATAACTACCTTCTCTTCGTGGCTGAGCATCCTTCCGGAACTGGCCTTCCGGGTAATCTCTTCGATGACCGGGCAACTCTTCTCAAGCCGCTTCGAAGGGTCCAAGGCTCCATCGGAAACCCAGTCGAACCTTCGCTTTTCGGCAATCTTAATGAACTCTTGAATCTCCCTTCGGCTAATCGGCCGGATTTTTTTTGTCCATAAAAGCTGATCTTCATACGGATCTCCATATCCATTAACGAAAAAGCATCGCATCCCCGTCCTCCGGTTGGATCCCAGGGGAAGCATCACCGGATGATCCTCATACCCGATCCCTTTCCCCTTAATTCCCAGAAGGAGGGATGAGGTAATATCCGGAAAGGGAGCTCGTACCTTGTCGACCAAATTGTTCAGGAAACGCTCCACAAGTTCCAGGGGGATGAATTCCTCGAAGAAGAACCAGACTCTTCGATCCCTTTCTCCCGAATTTTCCATATAGGCCGGGATACCAAATTCCCGCGATTTTTCAACGATCTCCCGCGAATAATGCTGAACTTTCTCTTCGAGCAGGGTGAGAAAGCCTGTGTTCTTGGTGTTCTCAACCACTTTTCTCCATGGAATGCCCACGTGGATAGAGCCGAGTTTGAGAGTTCTATCCGCTCTCAGCGGGTAGACACCGTATGTCTCCTCTCCCATTAAGTGGGCACGAATCTCTTTAAAAGCCAGGGTCCCCTTCACATAGGAATGGGCCGGTGTTCCGGTCGCCTCCAGCTGGTATCTCGCATAGCCGAACTCTTTTCCTTGGAAGAGGCTGAGGATTATGGAAACGTCTTCCCCGGAGAGATCAAAAGAAATGGTTTGTTGGGATGGATCAACTTTTCTCTCCGCTCCCTGGACTACCCTCGCCGATCCTTTGAATCCCATTTGGTCATAGATGGAGGCCAGGGTCTTTTTCGCTTCGAGATTCTCAGGGGAAAGGGAAACGGTCTTCTGCAGATGTTTGAGGGCGCGCTCCCAGGCACCTTTTTCGTAGTACAGAAGGGCCGCTCGAAAATGGCATTCCGGGTTCTTGGGATCGAGGGCGATCGCCTGTTCGTAGGACTCTCTGGCCTGGCGAGCCATCCCCAGTTCCTCGCAGAGCTTTCCCCATTCAAAATGCACGGAAGGGTCTTTGGAAGGCAGGTTCCGTCTTACGGCCACCACCTTCCGCGCCCTCTCCTCATCCCCTTCTTCAAGATAAGCCTTGGCTAGGGCGATGTGGTGCAAGGGATTGAAAGGGTCAAGCTTTATCTGCGATTCAGCTTCCAGGATTTTCGCCGAAATTCTCATATCTTCAACACCGGGAATTCTGGTATCTCCTTCTCCTCCGTGCCGGAGAATTTTAGGGTTGATTCGAAGAGCCTGTCGAAAGCATCTTCTCCAACAGGGTTAAAGCCGTGCGCAAGGATGGAAGAGTTGCGGATGTTGAGGAGTGATTTAATCTCTTCCTCGTAGACCTTGAAAAATTCCTTTCCTAGGGGGCTTCCCAGCTCTGCCAGCAACTGATAGGCGGCATATAGGGGGATCTTTATCTTTGAATCTTCTTTTCCCTGGTATTTGGTAATGAATTTTTCGTGGAGACCTGGAGGGATGGATTTCTCTTTCACGTTAGAAGTATCAATTTCAAAAGATTCTCTCAGTTCGGCCTGGGCCAGTACCTCAATGGCACGGTAAAGCCTGGCCACAGCATCATCATATTTGTGCTCCAGTTTGGCTCTCCTCTTGGCATTGGCCAGGAGATCGCAAAAAAAGAATTTTGAGGGTTGGGGGCTGGAGAGGAGATCGAGAAAGCGGATATTCTCCTCGATCCCTTCAACAAGTTTGACAACTTCGCTTCTCTGTGAACCAAAGGCAAAGGTTCTGAGTGTATCCCTGCATCTAAAAAGCCTTACCCTCGCCTCTTTGTGTTTGAAGCGATCCCATAAATCAAAACCCCTTGCCATCTCTACAAGCGCGTTGAAGAACGGCCTCTTGTCTTTTCCAACCCTTTCTGTGCATTTCTCCAGAACTTCAGCGGCCGAGGCATACCTTGCCTTGTTGAAGAGAATGGAGGCTTCCCTTTTCTCGGACAATGCAATCTCGTCCCAGGGATTTTGCAGGAACCACATCCTTTCTCTTCCATCAATCACAACTCCTACCCCACGCTTTGAGCGCTCGTCGCCCCCCACATAGCTGTAACAACATGAATTTTCTATCGTTGCCAAAGCCAGGGCGACGGACATGGTCTTTGTTCCCCCGGTATAATCAACACAAATTTCCGCCGGTTCAATCTCCCATTTTTCTAAAAGCTCCGGCAATTTTTTAACAAGATGGGAATAACAGTCGGTAAGTAATTCAGCATTGGGGGTTATGATCCAATCAAAATGGCTCGGCTTGAAATTGAGAGCCGGAAGGATTTCCTCATCCAGCATCTTCTTGGTCTGCTTGGAAATGAAGAAACAAATATACTTCGGCTTTGATTTGTTCAAGCAGAAAATAATCGGCGCAGGTGTACCGCCTACTGAAACGACCATGGCTCTGAAGGGTTTTTTATTCATAAGAATTCCCCTAAAAAATATTCTTGACAAAATAGTATTTTTTCGATATTATTTCTTTGATACTCCAAACAGAGGAAGCGAAATGAAAAAATACTCAAAAAAAATTCAAGTGTTATTTACCGAACAGCAGTATAAGTCCCTCGAAGAAATCTCATCCAAGCGGAAGAAAAAGCTTGGCTCATTGGTCCGAGAGGCGGTGGAAGAATACCACCTGAAGAAGAAAAAGAAACAAGAAATCGCCGACGCTGTAGAGCGGCTACTCTCTCTCCCCGAAGTCCCGGTTCCCGAAGACTACCAGAAATGGGAGGCAGAGTATCTTGCCAAAAAATATTCCTGCCGATGAATGCCCCCTTTTTTCTTGACGCCAACCTGATCATGTACTCCCTGGGCGCCCCTCATCCGCTGAAGGGCTCCTGCCAAAAGGTCTTGGAGAAAGTCAAGTCTGGGGTTATTCTTTCCGTAACTAACACCGAGGTTCTGCAAGAAATTTTGCACCGTTACTTTTCCCTCGAGAAGGCTGAGATTGCCGAGGCGGCTTATTCATCTCTGGTTCGTCTTTGCATTCATGTTTTTCCTGTAATGCTCCAGGACACAGATAAGGCCCTTGATCTCCTCAAAAGCCATCCCTTTATCACCTCACGCGATGCCATCCACGCTGCCACTATGATCAACAACGGCATAAAGGAAATCATCTCGACCGACAACCATTTCGACCTCATCCCGGCAATTAAAAGAATTGATCCGGGCAAATTGCCATAAGTTATTAAATCGGGTTCATATCCAAATTAGTTGGCCAAATTTTTGATGGAAGCTTGCCAAGGGCCCGGAAGGAAAGGCAGATTGCGCCGCAAGCATCGGCGCGATATCCCCTTTCCATAAACTCCCATCTGCCCATCCGCAAAGCGCAGCGGGGACGCGATAAGATAGCTTCGGATAAGTAGCAGAACCCCCCGCCACAATTAGGGAGAGATATGTGCCTCATGATTGCAAGCAAGATGACTTTCCTTCCGGGCCCATGAAATCACAGGACATTTCAATATACCAGCTCTTTGGCCTTCAACTAATTTGGAGATGATCCTTAAATTGAGATTTCGATACATTTCGTTCGCAAAGCTCGCTTGATCCAGTCGTACAACGATTTCATAAACCTTGTTCACTTCTCCTCTTCCTTCTGGGCAACGTTCGTTGTAGGAAATTGACACGGATATATGGTTATGCTATTTTTATATATATTCAAGGTGGGAGGGGTAAGCATGAAGACTCTGGTCGATATTGACGAGATTGTCCTGAATGAAGCCATGAAAATATCCGGAGCTGCGACTAAGAAAGAGGCGATCACTCTGGCCCTGGAAGAGCTCATTAAATCCAGGCTTCGCCAACAAATCAAAAGCAAGAGAGGAAGTGGATTCTTGGGCATGACCCTCTCCGAATTAGGGAAGATTCGCCAACGACGCCAAAGGACTCATAAAAGCCTCTAAAAAAATGCCACCCTGGGTCCTTATCGATACTAGCGCATGGATATGCTTCTTCGCCAGACGGGGATATGCGGAGATCAAAAATACCCTCTCCCTCCTTCTGGAAGAAGACCGGGCCGCCATCGCGGGCCCGATCATGGTCGAACTCTTCCAGGGGGCCCGGACTGTAGAAGAAAAGGACGACATCAAGAGATGGATCAAAGGACTCCACTGGCTGCCGGTTACCGACGCTACATGGGATAATGCCGCCGAAATATCCTTCCGTTCGAGAAGAAAAGGAATCACCACCTCACCCCTTGACGCCCTGATTGCCTCTCTGGCCATTGAATATGGGTGTTTACTCCTCCATCGGGATGACCACTTCAACTTGATCGCCCGTCATTTCATGCTGAAATGCTATTTGGCAGGGGCCTGAAAGACTCTTTTCCCTGTCACTCCCCCCGGGATTACGATGAACCATGACCCGGAAAAGAACGATGAACAACCAACGATAAACGATGAACGTTAGACGATGAACTATGAACCTTGAAGACGAACCCCCTCCCGTCGAACTTTCTTCCCAAAGGCAATCAGTTGGGCCCCTAAATCCTCCGCCTCTTTAAGATATTCCTCAAACTCCTTCAACGTTATAAGACCATCATCCAGAATCAAGTCCAAACAACCAACCACCTCTTCCAAGGATGTCTCAGCGCTGTTTAAATACTTGCTAACCGCCACGACAACCCGTCTCCTTGCGAATGGACCCCTTCGATCTTTCCTTGTTGAAACGCATCGCTCGCCGCAAAGGAATTCCCTTCACGCAGTTCATGTCCATGTGGCTCCATGAGAAAATCCAGCAGGAAAAGGCCCGGGCAGGTTCGTGAACTTTTCTCCATCCTTTTTGACTCATAATTTGGACAAGAATGATTCCAGATACACTCCATAATTAAAGCATGCCTTCACGAACCTCGCCCCCATTGTTCATCGTCCATCGCCCGCAGGCAACGATAGAGCCAATCACAAATGTTGGATTTCAAGCCCCGGCCCCAAATTCTGTTTGGACTCCCTGGGGCCATAGCCCCCTCAGGCTTCAAGCACTGCCATGAAGGGGGAAACGGCTGGATCGACGAGCCGATTTTTCAGCTTGAGCCATAAGAGATCCGTTTCAAGAAGGTGGCGGGTCTTTTTAGGCTTCTCCTCCCATGAGAGTCCCTTGTTCTCTTCGTCGATTTTTATCCGCCGGGCTCTGCATGCGGGCAACGGGGTCAAAGGTTTTTTCCTCAAAAAGCACCTTCTTCGGAGTACGAATTTCCGCCAGTCCGTATCCCTGCCCCAGGTTTGCCGCATTATCTCATAGCAAGATTCAAGACTTGATGCCCAAGTTCTGCTTAATTCTCTGGTTTAGGGAAGGAATTTTGATCGCCGAAAAAGGGCCCAAAACTGACCGGCGGTACCATATCGCTACAAGCTGTTCTATTTCGGGCTCCACGCCTCCATATGACCCCTCAGCCATTGGGCAATCATATCAATCCCTTTCTCGCCACGAGCTACAGCCCAAAAAAAGGGTTCGACTTCATCAGATGGGATTAGCCGATAGCCATTTAGTCGCAGGCAAACGTCCGCTGCTACCAGAGCGGTACGCTTGTTCCCATCAGCGAATGGGTGGAAGGCTATGAGACTGTGAATTAAGGCGGCGATTTTTGAAGCAAGGTCGGGGAATAACTCCACTCCACCAAATCTAGTGAAAGGGCGGGCCAGCGCTGACTCCAACCCACCCGGATTTGTGATCCCTTGAACACCCCCCGTTTTTTCAATGACCCGCCCGTGAATCAGAACCAACTCCAGTAACGTAATCCAGTTCATTTGGCCAATCCCTCTAACGTGCTTCGGTGATCTTCAATAGAACGATCTGCTAACTCCTCAATCTGTTTTAATCGCTCACGATCCAACGGGACGGAGAGGAGCAAGATATCCTTCCCCACCAGAATTGCCTCGTAACTTCGCGGCTCTGTGACCTCCTGGAAAGAGTCTGGCAATGCCAGGGTCTCATTTTCTCTTTTTACTATCCCTAGATACTTCATTTTACTTTCACCTCCTTTATGATTATAGCTCTCCTGCATAAATCTCTCACCAAATGGGGATGCCGCCCGCTCCAATCATTGGGAATGATTCAATTTGGCGCCTTCTCATATTTCCATCCCTGACTCTAATATTCATTCTCGTCTAACAAGATTTGTCCTCAGCCAACCCATGGGGAAAAACTCATTTTCGCTTTTCCTCCAAACCCGCCGCGATTTGGGCGCTGGATCTCCAGGTCTTCTCCCGCTTCCGCAGGCATCCCGAATTTTCTGGCGAAGCTCAGGTGGTAGAGCCAGGTTTACTGTAGTCGAAAGCATCCCTGATCCAAAACCACTCCGGAAAAGATCCGCATTTGGTTGACTGTACCGGAGCTTAAGATAATTTGCAGCTTTTCCCGCTCCCTCTCCACTAAAATCGATTCATGCAAAACAGTAGGGACCCCCTTTACTGCCTTGTGAGATTAAAATCAGTGATGTGTCCCCGGAATTGGGCGGAATTGATAAATAATTGTTTATCATATCGGATGAATCCTCTTTTCGCCCTCGACCAGCACGACGCCCTTTTCCTCAGCAAGTTTAAGCATGCCCTCGGTAAATCCGCTTTTGCTGAAAAGCATAAACTGTTTTTGCCCTTTTTTGATATGCCAATCGACTCGCTCTGATTTTCTCGCCAGATCATAGAAATCACTTTCTTTAACTTTTTGGCGGCTCCATTTGCATTCCCCGAAGTAAATCACCCTTTTTTCTTCATCGATGGCTACCAGGTCAATCTCCTCATTTTTTGACCACCACTTCCCGATGGAGTTAAAATGGACAACCCCCTCTCTCATCAAAGTTAGAGAGATCTCCCGGCATAGCTCTTCATAAACCAATGCCAGATGTTCCTCAAAGCTGTCCCTTATTTTTTCCAGAACATATTCGACGCTCCCGATTTCGAGTTTGCCACGATGGGGGAAAATATACTTGAACCAGAAGGTAAAGAACCTATCATGCAGCCTGTACAAACCCATCCGGCTCTTTTCCGGATATTTCTCAGTGACCGGAATTTCTTTTTGGATGAGCCGAATGCTGCGCAGGATGTCCAGGTATCGGGAAAGAAGAGTTTTATCGAAGCCGGTGTCGTTGATGATCTCGGACAATTTCCTTTTCCCCTGAGCAATCGCCCGAAGGATCACAAAGTAGTTCCTGGGCTCCCGCAGTTCTTCCCGCAAGAGAAATTCCACTTCGTTGTATAAAAAGGACCCCCGGTTTAATATCTGCCCGACAATATTGCGATAAATGTCCTCCCTGGGATTGATTCTTTCCAGATAAGCCGGGATCGTTCCCATGACTGCATAGATGGCCATCCGGCCTTTGAGATCCGTCTTTGGGAAAAAATCATGTAAGGCCGCAAAGGGCATTTCTTTCACTTCCAGGGATGCCGTCCTTCTTCCGTAGAGGGGCGCTTTATAGAATAAAACCTCCTTCTCCATCATCCCGATACTTGAGCCCATCAGCACCAGGAAAAGCTTCGTGTCTTTCCAATAACTATCAATTGCCCGCTGGAAGATGGAAGATATGCCCGGGTTAGCATTCACCAGATAAGGGAACTCGTCAATCACCAGGATTAAGCGTTCTCTGGCTTTTTCCTTTATGTATTTGAAAAATTGATCCCAGTCTTTAAATCCGGTTTCCCTTAGAATTGTATCGTCGAAATATTCCCCACACTCTCTACCCAAATTCCTTAACTGCTCCGATTCCGATAGGCTATCAGCAAGAAAATAGATGGCCGGCTTATCCTTAATGAATTCCTGGATGAGGCGGGTCTTTCCAATTCTTCGCCGCCCGTAAATGGGCAGAAACTGGAACCCCTCGTCCGCATAAAGCTCTTGAAGAATATTTAGTTCATCATTCCGGTTTACAAATTCCAATTCTTACTCCCAGTGGTATAATCCCGTTTAGTATAATCAGGATTATACTAATTTACAGCAAACTTCACCAGATATTTTTACGCATCAAAAATGGAATCTCCCCCCGTGATTACGATGAACCTTGCACAATGAACTGTGAACTGGAAAACAGGAATCCCCAAGAACCAATTCCCCTCCGCCTTTTGTTCATCGTTCACAGTCCATTGTTTTTTACATTTTCATCCAGCCCATGGGAAGATATTCCTTTTCGCTCTTCCTCCATACCCGCCGCGATTTTGGCGGTGGATCTCCAGGTCTCCTGCCGCTGCCCCATGCATCGTGGATCTTCTGCCGAAGCTCGGGGGGCAGAGTTTAAGATAATTCGTTGCCTTGCCTGCCTCATCTCCATTAAAACCGATTTATGCAAAAAATAGGGACCAGCATTAATTCCTTGGTAAATTAAAATCATTGATGTGTCCCCGGAATTCCTGGGGATGGCACTTTCTCAGAAATTTCCTGCAGGATTACCCATCCAAAGGGGCGCAGGATATTAAGAACCGTAGGGTTACTTGAATTCGCACCGAGCCAGATGGTGGTTGCCTGCTTATCTTCTCTCGGCGATCTTCCACGGCCCTGCATGATGCGAATTTTTCTATACCCTTCAATGGTCACCGATTCTGCTCCTGAATGCCTGCCCAATCGGAGAAGGTAAGACCCAGATTTCTTCTGACGTTGCAAGGGCTTCACGCCCATGGCCTTGAGCTCTCCGTTTTCCTGCTGGAGCACTTCAGAATAGAATTTCTCGGTGCTTGTCAACAAGCTTTCACGCGTCAATGGCTGACGAATTCCGGCCCCCTTTATCGGATCGCCAATCGCGATCGAGCCCAAGAAAAGAGAATTCTCTTCGATCACTTCCAGGATCTGACTCGGCCCCCTGGCCGGGAATTTTGATGGGTTCTTCTTCCTGTTCACTGCATAGATAATTATGGTCCTAACCTTCCCTAGAGGATGGAAATCGGATACTTTCAGCATCCGGAAAGGATCGATCTCAAAGCTGCCGCCTGCAAGAAGGGCCTTTTCCAGTTCCTGCGCCTTGATATCTTTGCCTACCGGTGGCACAGAATACTCTTTGGCTTTTACATTTAAATACGCCGTTCGCAGGGCCCCTTTGATGGCTGACCCTGGGATATAGGGGCTACCATCCGAGGGATTGAAAGCGGTTCGTTCAATGCCAAACCGATTCAACTCTTCGCGCACCGCTCTTTCATTATTCGAGTCAATCTCCAAAGTCTTGCGATAGTATTCTAGGAACCCGGGACATACATCCACCTCTCTTCCATCAACCTTCCTACCCCGCATAAACTTGTAAATCTCGATGATGGATCCGATGGTTCCCTTTTTGCAGATACCAACGAATCGATCCTTTTCCGGAGAATCCAGGCTATCCAGGAAATCGAGCGGATCAAAAGAAATGAGTCTGGCCGTGCCTTCATCAACTACCAATGCCATTGGTTCATATTCTTCCCCACACCCGATATGAACAGGGGAGAGGGTTCGCAGACAATAGAGATTCTTTCCGTTCATTTTAGATCTCCATTCGGAAGGGAATATATATGGAATATCCCTGACTAACCGATTCCGGCATAGCTTTTGAGACACCTGTCACGGCCCGGCCAATATAGGGCTTTTTGAAAACATCTCTATCTTCCGGAATAAAAATGCCTCCCTCGTCGGCCATGATGACCGGGTTTTTAAAGGGATTCGCAGAGCGGGCTAGCATATCCCCGTGTTTGCCGAAACGGATGAAGGGCGTAAAGAAATACTCGTGAAAAATCCCCTTCTCCGGTACGGTGGGCCCAAGGGTATAGCAGGCGTTGGCCGAACCAGCATCTGGAAGAGTTAATTCCTCGCATTCCGCCAGGCCGAATTGCCCATGCCCTGTAGAGGCGTCTTTTCCGAAGCCCCATCTTCCAATACGCTCAAAGGCTCCACAAATCCGGTCCGCATCCGTTGCTTCCTCGTCGAAGAGGATAAAAATCGCCAGTTCGGTCTCCGGATAAAAATAGTGTAAAGTCTCCGAATAAGGAGCAAACATCCCTTCGCCAGTTGTCCCGGTAAGGCGGTCGATGGTATTATGTGTCTGTTCTGCTTCGGCTATGAATCTTCGCCGTAGCCCTGCCATAGTCCTTATTTTGTCCTTAGTAGCCCCTTTGCAAACCATATCTTCCAGTTCTTCCTCCGTGAGCAATTTCGCGGAACTTAGATCTAAGCGCAGATCCTCCTCCACTAGCATCCATCTCCTCTTCTTAAATTCTTTTTTGTCAGCATCAAAGATGTTCTTAACAAGAAAAAGGAAAGGAAGGTATGGTCTTTTTAATGCATACCAGGTCTTGCCGTCATAAAATTTAGGGTAGGCGGATGAAACAATCGCAAAGGGCCTTTCCCCATAAAGAGCGGTCCATTTTCCCAAGTCATCGCTGAGCAATGATGGATCATGCGCCGCCTGCCAACAAAAATGACCGAAAAGCGTATCCCCCTTAAGCTGGGTGCCGAATCCGGATTCCGGTTTAATCGAAAGGACGAGAAGTTTCATGTCCATTCCCTCCATTCCTAAAAGGGATTTAATTCCTTGAACTTCTCCTGGACCGCTTTATCGGTAAAATTGAATTCGATTCTCCCATAACCGCGGCTGCCGCTCCCACCGAGGGCATCCATCTCCAACAGCTTTAAGCCTAAAAGGAGGCAATCGAGAAGATCTTTCTCTTCATTGGGGTCCAGTATCTTTAAGGAAACACCAAATTCAAACTTAGTGCCAGCGGGGACTCTTTCCATGAACCGCGGGTCCCTTGCAGTCCCCCTGATCCGGTCGATTCTGTTTTCGGATTTCACCTCAATCAGAGCGAGCCGCTGCTCACGTGCCTTTTCTAGCCATTTATCAGTCAATGCGCAATCAGCAAAAGATACCCTCGTCGGGCCAAGTCTAGCTTTCTCTTCTGGTTCGGCTGATCCGCCCGAACCGAAGAGTTTCAGAATCTTTTCTGCTTCCTTTTGATCATCTCCACTAAGTTTGTCCAGATCCTTGGGCTGCAAAGGCTCTCCATTGGTGTGAATCATCAATCCGCTTTTCATCTCGAGCAAAGAGCGAACTTTTCCTTTTATGGAAGACCCAGGTATATACGGTTCTTGCGTATGTGGATGCTTGATGATTGGATTATCCGTACCGCCGATTTGCATTTCCATATCACCGGCACCTATGCGCAGGCCGCTTTTCAGAACAATTTCTCCCTTGATTTCTCTGATAGCTGTCAGTTTCATAATATCCCTCCTCCTGCTCAATTAGCTTTCTGATATTTGCGGTAGAAGCCCATGAAGGCCTCAAAAAAGTTTGCGAAAACCTCAAGATCTTGAGGGACCTGGACCTGGGTAACCGCTTTCCTCATGAAAGTCGCGAAATTTTCGGACACCAGTTCCCTTCCCTCAGCATAAGTTGCTTTGGCAATCAACATCTCTACGTAAGGGTGGATATTTCTCCAATCCCCGGGTCTGCTTTTGGCCAAAGAATTCAAACGGAGGACCTCGTCGTAAAATTTTCGAACCTGAGACCTACGGTTTTTCCCCTTCTCCGCCGAGAAATTCTTTGCCAAATCTTCGGCAGTCTTGGAAAAAAGATCCAGTTTAAGAATTTTGTTTTTGGCATCCTGGTAAAAAGTGATATCCATTTTTTCATGCCTCCTTTCTTCGGTTATATAATATTTCCCAAAGAGCCATCCGCATTTTTCCGCCGTGATCCTTAAGCCATTCTGCCGTCTTGTAAAACTCCTGAAGGATTTTTTCTCTCTCTTCTCCTCTTTCATCTTTGCCCACATTCCTCTCAGCAGCATAGTGGAAAAGGGCATACCATTTCAGACACTCCATGTCCTCCAAGGAAACCTTTCCCGCATTAAGGATTGCTTTCTCCCTTTCCACCATCTCTATGAACTGGTTCAAGCGGTAGGCCATGGCATTGTTTATCAAACCGTTTTCCAGCCATTTCCCCAGCAAATTGCCAATTTCACGTATCTTTAAAAACTCGGGCCATTCCGCCGTCTCCCCAAATAGGGTGATACGGTTTCTCCCAGCACCTTTGGACAAGGCCACCGCACTTTCCGCTGCTTCGGCCAGTTTCGCCAGAGGGGTATTTGGCTTCTTGAGGCTGATACCCGCCGAGAAATGAATGCGGCGATTGCCACATACATAATCGGAAAAAGCCCCATGAAGGATCACGGCGAGATCAATGGTGCGGTTCCAGGGCCCAATCAGAAAAAGATCGTCTCCGCCCGCAAAAACCGTATAGGTATCCATGAAGCGGGTATCTGTTTTGAGAAGATGGGGCAGATAAAGAGAGAAGAACCAGTTTACCTGCCTGCTAAGAGTGGCCAAGCGTGCCAAAGTCAGTCTCGTGGAACTGAGGCCGCGGGAAAATAACATTCCCAATTGATCCACATCTGCCTTGAATACCCCCAACGCCTCAATTCCTGAAAAACTGCCATTTTCTTCATCTTGGATCAAAGCTTTATTGGCGATATGGGCAAGCGTCTTGGGCATACCTTCCTTTAACTGGTCGATGAGTTCTTCTTTCCTTTTTTCGCTTTTGCGGCCTCCCAAAAGCCGTTCATCCTTTAAGTCCTCTGCGCGGCAGACCGGGACATAGTCGTTGATAAATCTGGCGGTCACGTCCTTAACCACCTTTCCTCCTTCGTCAATGGAAATGTCCCAGTATTTCAGAAGAGAACCGGTGCGGGCCATCTCCTTCATACCCCCATCCACAAAAGCAACCTGGTAGAAATCGAAAATTGGCGCCAGAAGTCTTTCCCCCTTCAGGTCTGCATTGATCGTGGTAATGGCTACCCGGCTCTTTTTGACCAAGTTCTCCCCTAAAAATATATGGTCGCGGCAGGTCATGCAGGCAGACTCGTCCTCTCCGATCAGGGGGCTGCCTTCCACAGTCGGATCTGAAGCCCTTTTGCCGCAAAGCGGGCAGAGAGGATGCTTAAGGTCATTATGGAAAAGTTCCAAATATCCAGGGACTACTCCCCCATAGCGGTCCAGGTCGATTTTGTGATATTTCTTCCTCTCCGCCATCTCTGCTAGGCTATTCCAGAACTGGATAAACTGCCCGCTGACGAAATCTCTAGGAGCGGCCTCGACATAACTGAACCCCACGGCGTTCTCCCCAAAGGCGATTTTGATCAACCAACTGTTAACCCTCTCCTCGATCTTTCTTACGGCCTCTTTTGCTTTTAATGTATTCGGCCCGATAAGGGTAAACTTCCCGGCCGCATTCAGCACCACGGAAATAGAGGGAATACCAATCTCACGACACAGCATATCTGCTGCAAGTTCGCTCATGAGGGAAACGGCAAAGGATCTTCCACGAAGAATTTTGGCCCGGTTTTTTTCGCTGGCCCCGCTTTCAGCGCTGATAAAACTTTGAATTCCGTAAAAATTTCCGTTGATAACAAGAAATTTTTTCGGTTCATAACTCTGGATAGCCTCTGGAGTCATGTCCTGCACTGAACGGTGATAAAGGAAAAGCGCGATCGCAAAGGCAGCGGATATCTTGAGATGATCATAGAGAGAGACATCTGGAACCACTCTCCCGGCTCTGGCTCCTGGGATCATTGAACTGTAAATCATAACTAGGCTTTCCAGGTGCTCAAACCATAATTCGATATCCTCTTCTTTGTGCAGCAAATTTCCCATGGCCAATACAAATTCCTGAAAGAGGCGTTGGTATTCCCTACCGGCTTCTTCATCATCAGATGGGATTACTTTTGCCTTTAAACCAGGAAAAATGTTCTGAGGGGAGATCTCTCTCAAAAAATAACAGAACAAATAATCATCCGAACCTTCGGGCATATGCCCGTCTTCCTGCAGAAGCTTTTCGAAAAGGGGAAGCAATCGTGTTCTCCTGTAATGCTGGAAGGGTAGCGCATAATTATAATTCTCATCGAAGTCCCTGCGATCCCAGCCGCTGCTCAAACGGTCAGCCACGGCTATGATCCATTGCAGAGGTGTTTCGGGTTTGTGATGGCCGGCTGCTAGGTTGATGAATGGATCATCTAAGCCCCAGTTCACCCTATTGAGCTTCTGCGGGAGTATTTTTTCAAATTGTTCGATGAACGCCGCCGTAAAGACAGCGTGACGGTGTGTATATCGCCTCTCAATCTTGTTAAATGGTTGGTAGAGATCAGCATTGCCGTTTAAGTACTCGAGGGAAACGTTGAGAGCGTCTTCCGCAAACTTGCCAATATCATGCATAAAAGCAGCGATGGCAATTTTCAATACTGTCTCATTCATTTTTGTACCTCCTGTGAAAAACGAAATGGAATAATCATAATAAGCGCCGTTGTAACAAGATGGAAAGACAAGATAAAATCTATAAACACAGCGGATTATCCGCTTAACTTACCCAATACTGACTTTCCCTTTCTCCACCCTCATCCCATGCCTCCAGCTTTCAGGATAAAAAAAATTCAACATTTAAAATTCAAGATTCAAAACCCAAAATTCAAAACTGTTCCATCTTCACTCCATAAGCTCGATCCCGATGCTTACCAGCCAGTCCTTGACTTCTTCTTTATCTTTCTCTGCTTTGAACTTGAACCATTCCTTTTCCACCTGAGGTTTTTCCCTCAGCGCGTCCTTGAACCTGCGGAAGGCGCCCCTTCCTCTTAGGGCCGAATGGAGCTCTTCCTGGAGCTTTTCATTTTTTAAGGTTTCCACGAATGCGACCATTACGTCGTAAGCCTCCCTGCTGAATCGAACGGGAATCTCTATGTACCGCGAGCTGCCTTCCAGGATCTCTCTGGCCTGGGGAAGCGATTCGAGTTCCCAATCGGGAAGGCCTTTCGTGGATTTTCCCTTTTCAACAGCGTGCATAACCTCTCCGGGCATGGCCAGGGTTTCCCCTGTCTCTGTATCGAGGTAATAGTTTGTATCTTCGCGGTCCTGAGTTTCCATGCAAAGAGCGACTTCTTCCACATCAACCTTCAGTTTCTTCATGGCGTTCCTTTCTCATCTCTTCCCCCTCCGCCCAGCCCTGCCCTCTCCCGGCAGTCGATTAGACCTCGCAGAGTCGAGTCTCCGACCGACCACGGGGGGAGAGGGGTTTTATTTAAAAACTGTCCTTGCAATACTCCTCAGATAAGCGTATAATTTTTGCATACAACGGAGGTGATAAATATGCGTGCCACTTTAAACCTTCCCGATCCTCTGATCGACGACCTGCTTAAAGTCAGCGGGGAGAAAAAAAAGACCAAGGCCATCTGCCTGGCCATCGAAGAATATATTCACCGCCGCAGGAAGGAAAAACTTCTTTCCCTCAGCGGAAGGATCAACATTGATCTGGATTGGAAAAAATTGGAAGAACTCGAGCTGAAAGGGATGAAGGAACGTGAAAAGCTCTGGAAGCCTCGTAGACACAAGCGTATGGATTGATTTTTTCAAGGGAACTCCTCCGGTCAAGGCGCTTTTGGAAAAATTGATCGCGGAAGATACCGTCTTTACTGCCGGGCCCATTCTTTACGAGCTCCTGCAGGGGGTAAAGTCACCCGAAGAAAGAAACCAGGTGAAAGAAGCCTTCCTGGCCACTCATTACCTTGAGATCAAGCCCGATGACTGGGAGGGCGCAGCTTCTCTGGCCAGCGATCTTCGGGCCAAGGGCATCACCATTCCCATGACGGATATCCTGATCGCCCACCTGGCCAAAGCCAACCACCTCGAGGTATTATCCTTCGACCTTCATTTTGATCAGGTTCCCGGCCTCAAACGCCGTAAGCCCGCAGATTAGCTCAATCCCGCCCGCGATTCCCGGGAATTCCCCCGCCTTCCCCTTGACAAAAGGGGGATGGGATTGCTTTTTGCTTCCGTATTTTCCCATACCCGCGATCATGCAGACGGGAGAAGGGTTTCATCTTACATTTCTTCTTTCAGCCTTCGGTTGATCTCACGGGCCGTCCGCGCCTCTATCATCGGTTCGGTTCTTTTATCATCCCTTTACGTCGCACTTTATAGGGGGATTGCCTCTCACGCACGTGAAACCCAATCTTCTTTGGGGACGTTTGCGGCCCGGCCATGAGCTGGCGAATGGCGCTGAAAATCGCCTCTATCTTCTGGTCATAGTCTCGTAAATGCCGCTCCAATTCCTCCAACTTTCTGGCGAGTTCTTTATGTGAGGCCAGCAGCTGCCGTAACCTGACAAAGGCTCGCATGATGGCAATGTTTACCCTAATCGCCCTTGGGCTGGTCAAAACACCTGAAAGCATCGCTACGCCTTGCTCGGTGAAAGCATAAGGTAGATAGCGAGAACCGCCGCGCCCCATTTTTGAGGTGCCATTTTGGCACCTCAAACGTATAAGTTCTTGATTATTAAGCTGAAACATAAAATCTTCGGGGAATCTTTCACGGTTGCGCTTGACTGCCCGTTTCAATACTTTTGTTTCCACTCCGTAAAGATCTGCAAGATCGGAATCCAACATTACCTTTTGGCCGCGAATCAGATAAATCATCCCCTCTATTCTGTTAACGGAAACAGTGGTTTTATGGTTTTCCACATTTCCTTTTTTGATCGCCACTATTCCTCCTATCTATTAGAATTTATTCAGGGTCAACCCTTCAAATTTCAATTTCCATAATTCATCACTTAATCGCCGGTTAAAGCCTGTAGCTACTTTATCCTTAAAAGTATTCCACTGGAATTTTTCGCTCTCCACCCTCACCCCATACCTCTTATATTTAAAATTCAAGATTCAAGATTCGAAGCGGATCTTCGATTTCTCCACTCGCACGCCATGCCTCTTGCTGCCGTGTTTGCCGACGGCGGCTACCAGATAAAAAGGAAACAAGGTTTCGTCTTCCAATCCTTCTTTCAGAGTGCGGTTGATTTTACTGATCTGCTGGCGGAAGGCCTCAACGTCCATGCCTTCATCCCATTTTTTCAGAAACTCATCTATCCGGGCCGATTTGGGCCCATAGATTTTCCGATAATCTTCAGCCATTTCTTCCAGCGCCCGCTTGCTGGAAAGATCGACCAGGGTGGGAAAACAAGCGGTACATTCCAGGCAGGTTTCCCGTTCAAGGTAACGGCATCGGTGAAGTTTCTCCCTTAAAAAGGCCGCATAGACGATGAGCTGCATGGGGACCATTTCGACGGTGCGGCCCCCGATCTCCACCAGGTGATCCTGGAAATCTACCTTCAGCGGAAGCTGGATGGTGGCCGCGTTGATTTCTCGCTGGCTCTCCGCGATCAGTTCCCGGTAGCTCTTTCCGTTAAGGGATAATTTACCCCGCAGGCTTAAAAAGGGAATCTCGGCCAGGGAAATCTGGGCATCTTTGGTCTTAAGCCTTTTTACGATATTTCCTCGCGAGTCTTTCACTGTTAGAAATCGATTCTTTTTGGGCTTGTAGAAAAACTCTGGATGTGACTCAAATTCCGGACTGACCAGCACATGATAAAGTTTGTCCCAGGGCCGGCCAAAGAGCTGGAGTGCTGAACCCAGGTAGAAAGACATAGTCTTCCTTCCCCCTGCAAGTGAACAATGGAGGCGAGAGGCTGGGTCCCCGGCCTCCTTTCTGATGAAGTCAGCGATCAGGTCCGCGACGGCCTCGTTGTGCTCTGCCTCGCGTATGTCTTCCAGGGGCTGTCCGCGGAAATCGGCCAGGACGATGATGTTTCTCTCGTCGAATGGTATCGCCTTCAGGCCGAATTCTTTCTGGAAATCAGCCAGCCTCCCTTTCTCGATCAGCTCTTCCTGGATCTTCGTTCTGCCCGCTTCAGTGGTTAAGATGAAAATTTCATCCGGCCATACCGGTGGCTTCTTCTGCAAGATCAGGCCATAAAGCGTTTCGGTAATGATCTGGGGCGTGGCCCCGGCAACAAAAATTAGGATCTCGTGGTATCTTTTTGTTTCCATGGCCCGTGAATGGGCAACCCGCCGGGTTGCCCCTACCTTTGGGCGACCACGGGGGGTCGCCCCTACATTCTATATTTGCAATTTACAACCCGAAGAAGGGCCAATTCAAGAAATACAACGTTTCCGCAAGGTTTTAAAAAATTTTTGGCGACAGAGGGCCCAGAGATAATTGGAATTATGGCAAATTCGCTAACCACCCTCACCCCGGCCCTCTCCCATCAAGGGAGAGGGGGATTTTATAAGATTTCGTATTTGCCCAGGCCGAAGCTCGATCCCTTGCCGACGTGGATAAATTCACCCAAAACAAGGTATTGCCAGAAAGGCGCAAAGTCCCCGAGAAAGGTTATCTCTCCTATGAAGCCGCCCAGCTTCATCTTTGTGTCTTGCCGAGCAGAATACCTTTCCCAATCGTACCAGCGAAGCTGAGATTTAGAGGTCTGAATTTTCTCCGATTCTTTGATCAGGCTTCGGAAATCAACGTCCAGCTCTCGGCCACAGTGGAAATAGGACAGGAGGGAAATACGGCGCAGCAGGTTGCGGAACAGAATGTGGAACTTCAAATCAGAGGTGAGCTCGCCCTCGAATCTCAGCCGCGTAGGAGTTAAAAAAACGAGGAGCAAGGCGGAAAGCGCCAGGGGTAAAGGATCAGCGTTTGAAAATTCGAAAAATTCACCTCCTATGTTGTGAAGAATCTTATCATCCGCGGAATATATCTTTTCCCCTTTTGCTCCTTTCCTATCGTGCCTTTCATTTTTGCCCCGGAAATTTTCAGTCATAGGAATTGCCCTAACTTCTTGCAGGGCGAATTTGCCCCGGCCCTTTCCTATTCCCATTTTCCCCAGCTCCTCAAAGGTGTAAATGAAATAGGGAAGGTAATCGATCGCTTTCCCAATGAGAGTCAGCTGGAACTGGAGCTCTTCTCCCGGCTCATAAATACGGTCATCTTCGAGCGGAGGACAAAGGACGAACGGGTGAGGTGCGGAGGGGTATTTTCTCATCATCCGGGAATCAGCGGGGGGAGGCGTTTCGAAAATGTAGGAGTAAATGCACTTTTCCTTCAGGAGGCAGTCGGGACATTCCTTGTTCCGCAGGGCACAGACGACTTTCTTGAAAGCATGGCCAAAGCCGCCCCGGAATGTCGAACCCTTATACTCCGGGAGGTTCAGGCAATCTATGGCCTTAAGATGGAACTGAAAATAAGCGACTTTAAAATGCTGGAGGTGGTTTTCCATGCTTTAGGCCTCGGAATCCCTAATCCATCGGGTCGAACCAGCCAAAAGCTTAAGAGAATGATGTAATAGAGTTCTATAGAATGGGAATCTTGGTGGAAAGTCAAGAATTTTTTTGAAATTATATTCAAATAGTAAAGGAGGTGTCAAGCTGTAAAAATGGATTTTTGGAATTCCGCCATAAGGATGGCAGGAGGGGCTAGGAGGAGGGATGAGGGATTTTGAAAGGGTTCGAAAAAAAAGGGAGGCGGCCTTCTTATGAGAGTAAAGGAATATCAGTTCGTCTTATTCA
>Ga0315314_1000970_pt1 | contig 27641 bp, 26 predicted proteins | sample TDP9_MG_FD_203631 | JGI IMG/M metagenome (GOLD analysis project Ga0315314, IMG submission 203631) | Freshwater sediment microbial communities from Lake Towuti, South Sulawesi, Indonesia - TDP9 | ecosystem: Environmental > Aquatic > Freshwater > Lake > Sediment | place: Indonesia: South Sulawesi... | reverse complement strand
CCTGGGCTGGCTGGGTGGTCAGCCCGCAGGTTACAATCTGGCGGAGTTGGTGGCTGCCTGAAATCCTCCTGGAGCAAGGAGAACTCTGTCCCGTTAAAACTCTTCACCAAATTTGGAACAATCACTAGCTCGGTAGAGGCTGTGGGTATAAATGTACTTCTCCACCTCCTGCGGCACCTGGTACTTGAGGGGCAAACCCTCGCGCACCCGCCGCTGCAGATCGGAGGAGGAGATAGCCAAATGGGGCATATCAATGAATTGGACGCGCAAGGAGATCCCCGGCAGCACCCTCTCTAATCCCTCAAGGTCGAGGTTATAACCGGGCCGGGCCATTACCGCCAGGCGGCAGAGGCGAATCAACTGCTCGGGCTCATGCCAAGTGGGAAGCTCCCTCAGGGAATCCGAACCCATGATGAAATAGATCTCCGTTTCGGCTCCCAACTCATCCCGCAACAGCTTAATGGTATCAACGGTATAAGAAGGGCCGGGGCGATCTATATCCACCCGCGAGACAGTGAAGTGGGGATTAGAGGCGGTAGCCAGCTCGACCATGGCCAGGCGGTGCCTAGCTGGCAACACCTCCTCGTTCATCTTATGAGGCGGTATCCCCGCGGGAACGAAGATGACCCGCTCTAAACCCAGCCGCACCCGCGCCTCCTCGGCCGCCACCAGATGCCCGTAGTGAATTGGGTCAAAAGTGCCGCCAAAGACTCCTATACGCATGCCTAATCCCCCAATGACCAATGACTCAATGACCAATGAACCAATGGCCAATTGGGATTTGAGCCATTGGGATTTGGTCATTGGGTCATTGGGATTTGATTATCGCCATTCCAGTTCTATATCGCCGATGCGCACCGTATCGCCTGGTCGAACCCCCGCTTCCCTCAAGGCCATAGTCACCCCCATAGCCGCCATAACCCGTTGGAAGCGGGCCACTGCCTCCTCGTTGCCCCAATCGGTCATGATTGCTATCCGCTCCACCTTCTTTCCCCGAACTATGAAGGCCTCCCCCTCCCTGCCGATGGTAAAGCGATCCTCCTCCGAGGGACGGAAGACCTTAACTTCGGCTTCGGCTGGTGCCTCCTCCGGGGGGAGGCTCTCCAAAAGCTGAACCAAGCGATGCAGCAGTGGTGGTAAGCCCTCCTTCCTGAGGGCAGAGATGGCCAATGCCGTAAGGCCTCGGGCTTCCATCTCCTCCTTGACTAGGGGCCAACGCCCCTGTGCCTCAGGCAGGTCCATCTTATTCAAAGCCACCACCTGGGGCTTTCGAGCCAGGGTGGGGTTAAAGAGGGCCAACTCCTCATTGATAGCGATGAAGTCCCTAATGGGATCAGGGGAAGCGCCATCGAGGAGGTGAACGAGTATCTTGGTACGTTCGATGTGGCGCAGGAAATCGTGGCCCAACCCGGCGCCGGCGTGCGCCCCCTCAATGAGGCCGGGAAGATCGGCCATGACGAAGCTGTGCTCGTCTACAGCCACCACCCCCAGGTTGGGCGACAAGGTGGTGAAGGGGTAATCGGCGATTTTTGGCCGGGCAGCGCTGACGGCGGCCAACAGGGTAGACTTGCCGGCGTTAGGGCAGCCGATGATCCCCACGTCGGCAATGAGCTTAAGCTCCAAGAGGAGCCAGCGCCCCTGGCCAGGCTCCCCCTTCTCGGCGAAGCGCGGCGCTTGGTTGGTCGGCGTGGCGAAGGCAGCATTGCCCCTCCCCCCTCGCCCCCCCTGGGCCACCAAGACCTCCTGCCCCTCCCTCGTCAGGTCAGCGATCAGCTCCCTCGTCTCGGCATCGCGGGCTACCGTTCCCAGAGGCACCTTGATGTAGAGGTCCTGGCCGCTCCTACCGTGCTTCCCCTTGCCCTGGCCACGGGCCCCTCGTTGGGCTTCAAAGCGACGGCGACGCTGGAAACCGATCAGGGTGTTTAGATGGCGATCAGCTACGAGGTACACATCGCCCCCCCTGCCGCCATTTCCGCCATTGGGGCCACCAAGAGGCACATACTTCTCGCGGCGGAAGCTCACACAGCCGTTGCCGCCATCCCCGCTTTTCACATATATCCTAGCCTTATCAAAGAAAAGGGAAGACTCACGCTGCATCCATTATCTCCTAACGATGATACAAACCACCATAACGCCAGCCAAAGCATACAGAAAAAAGCCACTTTTGTCAAGGATCTATCGGGCTTTCCTGTTTTATGTCAATGAACTGATCGGCTCGTTTCGCCTGGGACTTGCTAGCAATCTAAAAGTATGATATCATAAACCCACTCCCGCATTTTGCAAGCAAAGGAGGTGCAAAGGAAGATGGTTTCAGCAGAGGTGCCAGCCCCCGTGATTCGGCGCTTGCCCCTTTACTTACGTGCCCTAACGTTCCTCGTTGATGAGGGGCAGGAGATAATATGCTCGGAGGAGCTGGGGAGGAAGCTAGGAATCAGCCCCGCTCAGATACGTAAAGACCTCTCCTATTTCGGCGAGTTCGGAAAACAGGGGACCGGTTATGAGATAAAGCACCTTCGGGAGCAGCTTAAGCAGATCCTGAAGGTGGATAGGGAGTGGGGAATAGCCCTGGTCGGCGCCGGTGATTTGGGGCATGCTATCGCCCATTACGCGGGATTCAAAGATAGGGGATTCCGCATCGCCGCTATCTTCGACAATGATCCCCAGAAGATCGGGAAGAAGATAGGGGATTTGGAGGTTCTGGATAGCAGGTTGCTGCCGAAGGTGATCAAGGAGATGGGGCTTCAGGTGGCCATCGTCGCCGTGCCAGCCAGCGAAGCCCGAAAGGTGGCGGATACCCTGATCGCCTCGGGGATCGAGGCTATCCTCAACTACGCACCAATCACCCTCAGCGTCCCCGCCGGGGTCCAGATCCGATGCATAGACCCTGTGACTCGATTGCAGAATATGACCTACTACCTCTGACGCATCCTCTCGCCTCTTGAGCTCAAACTTATCTTCCGCCTCTATGTGGCGAGAGGATGCGTCATCTGACGCATCCTCTCGCCTCTTGAGCTCAAACTCATCTTCAGCCTCTATGTGGCGAGAGGATGCGTCATCTAGCCGCTGGCGGTTAGCAATTCGCTGTTAGCCTTCCTCGCCTTCCAAGCCGCTTTGTTAATTGGCCCTCCTCCCTGTTTTCGGTTGTGATTTGTGAAGTACGACAACTCCTGTCGAGCGAAATCTCCACACAACCACTAGCTCCCGAGGGGTGACGGACCCATTAGCTGGATAGAATAAAAGAAGCCGCCCCAAGGGCTTTGACCCTTGCAGCGGCTCGAAAGGCAACCAGCTGGGCCTTCTAACGAGAAGTCTCTCCCTCTACTATCTCGAGGTATTGCATCCCTCCATTTATGCATTCCCTCCTATGATCTGGAGAGACATTTCGTTATCGAAGAGGCAGGGAGCCGACGGCTACAGATGGACCAAGCTGTCCTTAAAGAGGTCGTAGTTCTCCAAAGCCTTGCCGGCGCCGAGGGCCACACAGGCGAGGGCATCCTCGGCTACGTGGCAGGGGACTCCGGTCTCCTGGGTCAACAGGCGATCAATATTGCGTAACAAGGACCCCCCGCCGGTCATCACCATCCCCCGCTCGATCACGTCTGCTGAGAGCTCAGGAGGTGTCTTCTCCAGTACGGCTTTCGCCATGGAAACTATGGCCGCTAGGGGCTCGGCGATAGCCTCGGTTACCTCCCCAGAGGTGACCTGAATCGTCCTGGGCAAACCGGCCACCTGACTGCGGCCACATACCTCCATGACCAATTCGTCCTCCAGGGGCAGGGCGCTGCCGATCTCCATCTTGATCTCCTCTGCTGTCCGCTCTCCGATGATCAGGTTATACTTCTTCCTGATGTAGAGGGCGATGGCTTCGTCGATCTTGATCCCCCCTATGCGGACGGAGCTTGAGACGACGATGCCGTTTAAGGAGATAACCGCTGCCTCGCTCGTCCCCCCGCCGATGTCCACCACCATATTGCCCGTCGGGGTGGCAATGGGCATGTCAGCGCCGATGGCCGCAGCCAGAGGTCCGGGGATGAGATGTGCCGCCCTGGCCCCGGCTTGGATGGCGGCATCGTGCACGGCGCGGCTCTCCACGCTCGTCACCCCCACAGGGATGCTGATCATCACCTCGGGACGGAAGAAGCGGAAGCGCCCACAGATCTTGCCGATGAAGTAGCGCAACATCGCCTCGGTGACGACGTAATCGGCGATCACCCCATCGCGCATGGGCCGCACAACCATGATATTCTCCGGGGTGCGCCCCAACATAGCCCAGGCCTCATCGCCGATGGCTACGATCCGGTTGTCGTTGGCCGATATGGCCACGATAGAGGGCTCATTGAGGACGATGCCTCTCCCCCCCAAATAGACAAGCACGTTCACCGTGCCCAAATCCACCCCTATCTTCTTGACGAACATCTAACCCCCCATTTTGGAAGTTAGAAATTGGAAATCGGAGGTTAGATCCAACCTCCAACCTCTAACCTCCAGTCTTCGACCTCCAGACCCTTGCCCCTAGGCTCACCAATCGCTCATCAACCCGCTCGTAACCCCGGTCGATGTAAAAGACATCGGAGATGGTGGTCAGCCCCTCGGCCACCAAGCCTGCCAGGATGACCGCTGCCCCAGAGCGGATATCCAAAGCCCGCAGGGAAGCGCCTTTAAGGGGCGTAGGGCCGCTGATCAATGCCGTCTGGCCCTTCACCTCTATCTGGGCCCCCATCTTCCTCAGCTCGCCGACGTAAAGCAGGCGGTCATCGTACATGGTCTCGTGGATGGTGCTCTCCCCATGGGCTTGGGTCATCAGGGCGCCAAAGGGAGCCTGTAGGTCCGTGGGGAAACCGGGGTAGGGGAAGGTCTGGATATCCACAGGCAATAGCCTCATCCCAGCCGTAACCACGAATCTATTCTCCTCCTCCTGCACCATCACCCCAGCCTCGACCAACTTGCTGGTCAGGGCGCCCAAGTAACGGGGGATCACATCGTTAAGGACGACTGATCCCCCGGTGATGGCTGCGGCGATAGCGAAGGTACCGGCCTCGATGCGATCGGGCATGACCCGATAGGCAGTGCCATGCAGCCTCTCCACCCCCTCGACCTCAATGATGCCCGTGCCTGCACCTCTGATTCGCGCCCCCATGGCTCTGAGGAAGTTGGCCAGGTCTATCACCTCCGGCTCCACCGATGCGTTCTCAATGACTGTCTCGCCCCGCGCCAGGCAAGCGGCCATGAGCAGGTTCTCCGTCCCCGTGTGGCTGGGGTAGTCGAGGATGATCCTCCTCCCCACCAGGCGCTGGGCCTCGGCGACGTAGTAGTCATCGCTTTGCCGGATGTCCGCCCCCATCAGGGTGAAGCCCTTGATGTCTACGCTCACGGGACGGGTGCCGATGGCGCAGCCTCCAGGATGGGGCGCCTCGGCATGGCCGAAGCGGGCCAAGAGCGGCCCCATGGCCAGGAAACTGGCGCGCATCTTGGTCGCCAATTCGGTGGATACCCGGCAATTATCGACCCCTCTAGCCCTGAAGACAAAGCGATGGGGGCCCTCTGATGCATCCTCTGACGAACCCTCTCGCCCCTTTCTTATGGAATACCTTTTAAGGCGAGAGGGTTCGTCATCTCGCCTCTTGAGCTCAAACTCATCTTCAGCCTCTATGTGGCGAGAGGATGCATCATCTGACGTATCCTCTGACAAATCGTCTCGCCATTCATGCGACCAAGTGGTCTGCCCTCCAACTTGGCGAGACGATTTGTCATCTCGCCCTGCCAATATATCACTTGTAGGCGATAAGCGGCGAGAGGATGCGTCATCAGCCTCGACCTCGGCCCCCAGGCTCCTTAAAACCATCCCCATGGTCTTGACATCTTCGATGCAGGGCAGGTTTTCCAAGATGCATTCATCGGAGGTGAGCAACGTCGCAGCCATGATAGGCAAGGCAGCATTCTTAGCCCCGTTGATCCGAACCTCACCCTTGAGCCTATGGCCGCCCTCGATGAAGATCCGCATCGACAATTGGAGAACCCTCCGCTCCAAACGAGGGGGCTCCCCGAATCATATGAGAGAATGGGTAAGTGAAAGGAACGCGCTACTCCGTGAGCAAACGGGGAGACCCCTCGTTTCCGTTTGCTGGCGGAGTATGGCGTTCTCCCCCTGGTCACATATTCTCTCATATTTTCGGGGAGAGTTTTCGTTTCCCTCCCCTTAACGAGAACTCTCTCCAAACGAGGGGCCTCTCCGTTTTCTTTCGGAGTTTTGCATTACACTTCGGACTGGAGCTTCTTCGGACACTGAGTGTCCTCAGGACACGAAGTGCCTCAGGGCGAAGCCTTCAATTGTGATTCTCCCATTAACGAAATGTCTCTCCGTTTGCTCACGGAGTTCGGCGTTCTTCCAATCTATGTTTTCTCTCATATGATTCGGAGAGACATTTCGTTATTTTCGGAGAGGCTCCTCGTTTCCGTCTGCTCACGGAGTATTGCATTCTTGCTGTTTACACATACTCTCATATTTTTCGGAGAGACATTTCGTTATTTTCCGAGAGAGTTCTCGTTATACTGGCGCTACCGGGGACCTGGGCCTCGAACCTGTATCCCACTCCGCGCACCGTCCGCAAGTAAAGGGGATTACTGGGATCGTCCTCGATCTTCTCCCTAAGCCATCGGATATGGACGTCCAGGGTGCGAGTGTCTCCCATGTAATCGGTTTCCCACACCTTCTTCATCAGGAACTTGCGGGTCAATACCTTGCCCTCATTGCTCATAAAAAGTTCCAGGAGCTTACACTCTTTGGGGGTTAGTTTACAGGTCCGCTCACCCTTGGTGAGATGACGACTCTCCAAGTTGAGGTTTAAATCCCCGGCCCACAGAGACCCTAGGTGTTTTCCAGCTTCAGGGGGTGAGATCCTCTTCTTGGCCATCGCTTTCTGTCTCCAGGGCGTTATGGGAGAGGAAATAAGTGAAGGGCTAGGGGGTGCCGATTCTGCTTTAAGTATACACCCCCTTAACGCAAAAGTCAAGCCCACACGCCTTTAGCCTTACTTAAATTTTAACAAATCATAACGAAACCTCTCCCCGGAAAATATGAGAGAATATGTGACCAGGGGGAGAACGCCATACTCCGCCAGCAAACGGAAACGAGGGGTCTCCCCGTTTGCTCACGGCAACGAGAACTCTCTCCGTCTACTGTCGGAGTACCGCATTCTTGGTATTTATGTTTGCTCTCATATTTTTCGGAGAGAGTTCTCGTTGGGAGTAGCGCGTTCCTTTCACTTACCCATTCTCTCATATGATTCGGGGAGCCCCCTCGTTTGGGGAGAGGTTTCGTTAATGGGGGACGATGGCGACCTTCAGGGCCTGCCCACTCATGACCAGCTGCAGGGCCTCCTCCAACTGAGGAAGGCCCATCTCATGGGTGATCAGACGGTCCGGGTCGATCTTCCCCAGGGCGATGAGTTCCAGGGCCCTGGCCACATATCGAGGGGTGTGATGGAAGACGCCAACTATTTTAAGCTCATCATAGTGCAGGCGTCGGGTATCTATCTGGATAGAGGTGCCAGAGGGACAACCGCCGAAGAGGGTGACCGTCCCACCAGGCCGCACCATAGCGATCGCCTGCTCCCACGTCTGGGGGAGGCCGACTGCCTCGATAGCCACATCCACGCCGCGCCCACCGGGCGTGAGGTCCCGCACGGCCATCACTACATCGGGGACGGCGCTGACATTGATCGTCTCATCCGCCCCCAGCTCCCGCGCCCTCCCCAGCCTGAAGTCGCTCTTGTCAATGGCTATGATCCGCGCTCCTTTGAGCTTGGCCAGGCTCACGAAGAGGAGGCCAATGGGCCCCACGCCGATGATGGCCACCTTGTCGCCCAGGCGGATTTCCGATCGCTCCACCCCATGGAGGACGCACGCCAGGGGCTCAACTAAGGCCGCCTGTCGAAAGGTGACGTGGTCGGGGATAGGCAATAGGTTCTGGCGGACGATGCCTTCAGGGACGACGATGTATTCGGCATAAGCACCGTTGAGCAGCTCCAGGTTCTCACAGAGGTTGGGACGCCCTATCTTACAGTAGAAGCAGCCGTTGCAGGGGGCGGAGTTAGCAGCCACCACCCGCTGCCCGAGTGAGAACCCCTCCACCTCGGCGCCGAGGTCAGCGATGGTGCCAGCGAACTCATGGCCGAAGACGGCCGGCGTCTCGGGGATGAGGAGGGGGTGGCCACGCCGATAGGTCTTCACATCTGTGCCGCAAGTCAGCGCCGCCTCCACCTTGATCAAAACCTCGCCCCTGCCAGGTTTGGGAACCTCGATTTCCTCGTAGCGGACGTCGCCGGGACCATAGAAGAGGACAGCCTTCATCTTCGCCATAATCCCTCCATTGTTATGAATACCTTCAGTGCTTCATGCCTCCTCGCCAGCTCGATGGCATGGGGGAGCGCCGTTAAAGGCAAGCGGTAGGTAACGAGGCCCTCGACGCGAACTGCCCCCTCCGCCAGCAGGCCGAGGGCCTCCCTCAACTCAAGGGGCGATGAGGAGTAGCTGCCCAGGATGGTGATCTCGCGATGGTAGATCTGGTTGACATCGAGGGGGATCGAGGAGCCAGGAGGGATGCCGGCGAAGACGTTGATCATGCCGCCATCGCGTACACACTCCAGGGCCTGGGCGACTGGCTCCACTGCCCCTGCGGTGAGGATGGCCACATCAGCGCCGCGGCCAGCGGTGAATTGATTCACAGTGATCGCCACATCGCCCTTGGCTTTAAGGGCCAGATCAGCGCCCAAACTCCGAGCAAGGTCGAGCCTGCCCTCGATGAGGTCGGTGACCATCACCTTAGCTCCCTGTATCCTGGCCAATTGTAACATCAGGAGGCCGATGGTTCCCGCCCCCACGACTAAGACGGTGTCCCCCTCCTGAGGAGGCGAGCGCTTGATCCCGCGCAGGCAACAGGCCAGGGGCTCGGCGAAGGAGGCCTCCTCGTCGGAAAGACCGGCGGGGATGTGCAGGGTTGTATGAGCGACGTGGAGGGGCGAGAGGCGCACGTATTCGGCGAAGCCGCCGGGGTCGAGCTTAGTGGCCTTGAAGGTACGGCACATGGAAGGGTTTCCGTGTCGGCAGTAGTGACACTGGCCACAGGGGACGTGGTGGGCGGCGACCACGCGGTCGCCCATCTCGAAGCCCTCCACCCCATCGCCCACCTCGGCCACCACACCCACCACCTCGTGCCCCAGCACGGCCGGCGGCTCCACCGTCCCCTGGACGATCTTGGCTATGTCCGAGCCGCAGAGCCCACAGCCCCTCACCCGCAGCAGCATCTCCCCAGGACCGATCCTCGGTTTCGGGACATCCTCGATTCGGATGTCGCCCTTGCCGTAATAAACCGCTGCTTTCATCCCCGCTTCGGGACCCATTCTAAACGAAAACTCTTTCCGTTTGCTCACGGAGTCTTGCTGCTTTGCTATATACGCATTCTCTCATATTTTTCGGAGAGAGTTTTCGTTTCTCGGCCGATGTCTATCAGGTGCACTACTTTCCAGCCCCGCTCGGCCAAGCCCCTGCCGATGAACCGGCGGTGGCACCTCCAAGGCAGCCTCTCACAGCACATCACCGCCACCTTGCCGTTTGCGGCCAGCCCCTCAAGCTTGGCCAGCCCCTCCTTGAAGGCGTCGCTTTTGACGTATTCCTCGTATCCCCCCGACCTATAGCCACCCAACTCCTTCCCTAGGTAATGGAACTCGATGCCCTTCTCCTTCACGAGCTGGGCGAGCGGTTCCTTCTTGAAGTGCTCGAAGCGGCTGGTGGGAAACCTGCGGACGTCAACCACCTTCTCGATTCGATAATGCTTGAGCAGAGCCAGGAACTCCTCCGGGCTGCGGGTGCTGGTGCCCAAGGTGAAGATGATCTTCTCCTCGTTACTTTTTGTCTCCGCCGCGATCATCCCTGCCAGGATCAGCGCGCAGCCCACCAGAGCCCGTTTGGTGAGCGTCTCCCCCGCCAAGAGGTAGGCGAAGAGGCCGGCGAAGACCGGCTCCATGGAGAAGATGAGGGCGGTGTGGGTGGGACTGGTGAACCTCTGCGCTGCGTTCTGAACCCCGAAGGCGAAGGCGTTGGCCACCACCCCCAGGAAGAGGGCTGCTAACCACACCTCAGCAGGGAGATCAAGGGAGGGGCGCTCTACCGCCCAGGAGAGGATCGCGCTGGCCAGCGCTGCCGAACCCATCTGGGCCGTGGTGAGAACCATCGTATCCATCTTTGGGGCAAAGGCCCCCACGAGGACGATGTGCAGGGCGAAGGAGAAGGCGCAGCCCAGGACGATGAGGTCGCCGCGGTTGAAAGCTTGCCCCCACATCTGACGAACGTTCTCCCCAAAATCGTAAGGCGAAGCCCCTCCTTTAAAAGGGAGAACGTTCGTCACCGGCCCTGGCCACCCTCTACCCTCCGGGCTGAGCCAGCCCTCCAGGGCGAAGCCTTTAAGCGGGAGCAAGCTTTCAAGGGCAAAGCTGAGGCTCTCGTTCAGCGAGAGGAGGGCCAATCCCAGGGTGGCCAGGATCACCCCCACCAGGGCATTGGGAGATGGCTTTTGTCGCAGTATCAGGAATGCAGCCAAGGGGACGATGACCACCGATAGGCCGGTGATGAAGCCTGCCTTGGCAGCCGTGGTATACTGCAGCCCCACCGTCTGGAAGGCATAGCCAGCGAAAAGGAAGAGACCGATGAACGCCCCGGCTAGGATTTCCCATCGAGACGAAGCGAAAACCCGCCGCCAGAAGAGGGCCAATAGGGCCAGGAAGGCGAAGGCGAAGCGGATAGCCAAGAGGCCGCAGGGCTCGATCTTGGTTATGGTATCCTTGACCAGGACAAAGGTGCTGCCCCAGATCAGGGTCACCAGAAGCAGCCAGAGGTCAGCTTGAACCTGCCTTTTGCTCATAGCTTTGACGGCGCCTTTGGGAAGGGTTTAGTCGCATCCAGATGGGTTGGACCTCTTATCACTTCTATTATACCCTATCTCTTACAAAAGGGAAAGCCCACCTCAACGAAACCTCTCTCCGTTTGCTTACGGAGTATTGCGCTTCTTGCTATTCAATCCTACTCTCATATTTTTCGGAGAGAGGTTTCGTTCTCGAGCATTGCGCTGACTTGAGATTCGGAAAGGTTGCGAACTCTCTCCCCGCCCTGCGTCTAAGTTCTCTATGCTCACATGGGGAGAGAGTTCGCAAGGGTCAAGCCCTTGACTTTTCGCCCACTTGAGGCTATCCTGTAGTTGTGAAGAAACGCTTAGATGTCCTATTAGTTGAGAGGGGATTGGTTGAGAGCCGCGAGAGGGCCAGACGCCTGATCATGGCCGGCGAGGTGCTGGTCGGCGATCGAGTGGTGGACAAGCCGGGGACGAGGGTGGCCGAGGATGTCGAGATAAGATTGCAGGCGACGCTGCCCTACGTCAGCCGCGGTGGGCTGAAGCTGGAGGCGGCCCTCGACAGGTTCGGCGTCGCTGTGGCGGGTAAGGTAGCCGCCGACGTCGGCGCCTCCACAGGCGGCTTCACCGATTGCCTCCTGCAGAGGGGCGTGGCGCGGGTCTACGCCATTGATGTGGGCTACGGGCAACTGGCCTGGCGGCTGCGCAACGACCCCCGTGTCGTCGTCCTTGAGCAAACGAACATCCGCTACTTGGAGGACCTGCCCGAGCCGGTTGACCTGGCCACGGTTGACGTCTCCTTCATCTCCCTGGAGCTGGTTCTGCCCGTGGTGGTGCGGCTGCTCAAGCCGGAGGGCGAGATCATCGCCCTGATCAAGCCCCAGTTCGAGGCTGGGAGGGAGCAGGTGGGCAAGGGCGGGGTGGTGAGGGATCCGGAGGTCCACCGCTCCGTCCTGGAGAGGATCGCCGCCTGGGCCCTTGAGCATGGCTTGGCGGTGCGGGGCCTCATGCGCTCGCCCCTCAAGGGGCCGGCGGGAAACGTGGAATTCCTGGCCCACCTGAGCAAAGGCTGCAGCGAGGCGAGCATTAACATCCAGGAGGCTATATGTAATTGTCTTAAGGAGATAGCGGAAGCTGCAATTTGAAGCTGTGGGAGGAAGAGGAGTAACTTGAGTCATTAAGAAAGATTCATCGACAAGATCGCAGACCTGATAACTGCAGCATTTAGCTTGATCGCTGCATTGGCCTGGAACTCGGCCATCCAGGAGGAGGTGTTAAACCATGACGTGGTTAAAAGAAATGTTCGGTAGAAACAAGGCCGCTATCGGCATGGTGAACTGCCCGCCCATGCCCGGTACGCCCCTGTATGACGAGGAGGGCGGGCTGACTCTCATCATTAAACGGGTCGAGCACGACCTGGAGGCCCTCCAGGAGGGCGGCATTGACGGCGTTCTGTTCCACAATGAGAACGACCGGCCCTTCGTCACCGAAATTGGCCCCGAGATTGTAGCCACCATGACCCGCGCGATCAGCCATGTGTTGCCCAAGATACAGGTCCCTTTCGGCGTGGACGTGTTAGCGGATCCCACGGCGGCTATCGCCATCGCTCTGGCTACCGGGGCCATGTTCGTCCGCGATGACGAGGGCCTCTGGATCACCGAGGCTGGCAAGTTCCTACGCTATCGTAGGAAAATCGGCGCCACCCACATCAAGCTTTTATTCAACATCAACACCGAGGTCGTGGCTAATCGCGAGCTCGCGTATGTGGCCCACACTGCCCCGTCCTATTACCAAGCCGACGCCGTGTGCGTTTCCTATCTCGGGAAGCCTACCGAAGAAGTGGCTGTGCCAGAGGCAAAGAAAGACTTACCTGGCGGCCATACGCCACACCCCGAAGTGAGGCTATCAGATCTGGCTCTGGTAAAGAAAGTGACGCCCGTCCCTGTCTTCGTGGATGTCGGCAGCCGCGCCGACAACGTTGCCAAGCAGCTTGCCATTGCCGACGGAGTCATTGTAGGTACCGACCTGAAGGTAGGCGGCATCACTTGGAACGAGGTCGATCCGGAGCGTGTTAAAGCCTACATGAACGCCGTTAACACGGTCGAAGGACGGTAGGGGGCGCGTGGAGGCCGATATCATCAAGGCCATCTCTGTGGGGCCCTGCACATTCCAGCTGTTGCAACGCGTTGCCTCAGGCGCGATGAGGTGGCACTCTTGTTACCACCCTCGCCTTGCCATAAGCTCCGGCTCGGGGATTTGGCTGATTTGAATGCCGACCATAGCCTCTCCCAGGTTCCTGCTGACCTCAGCAATGATCTCCGGCTCGTTGTAGTGTTTAGTGGCCTCGACGATGGCTCTCGCTCGCCGTGGCGGGTCACTGGACTTATTGACAAGCAATTCTTTGACAGTCACAAAGGCGTGAAGTCATTTCCTCTCTTTAGGAAGTGAAATCAAGTCAAGTAGTTTGACGGAATTGATCTGGAATGGTAAAATAGAATTACCATAGAATTACCAGCGAATCCCATTTTCAGGAGGCATTGACGTGAATCAAGCAGAGGAGTCTAACCTCGAATTGGGAAAAAAGCAATTAGCTATAGCGAATCCCTTCCAATACGGTGTTCCTGTGCCACCATCACACTTCGTGGGGCGAGAGCGGGAAGTGAGGATGATCTTCGATCTGATCACCGGCTCCGCACGTGGGAGCGTCGCGGTTAGCGGTGAGCGTCTAATTGGCAAAACATCTCTCCTGCGTTACGTAGCTGCTCCTGAAATCGCTAAAGCGTGGGGGGGCACGCCGGATCGCTACATCTTCCTCTACCTCAATTGCCAATCTATAAGCCAGTTCACCCCAACCCGCTTCTGGCGGACGGTGCTCGATCTACTCTCACGTCACTTCAGTGCCGGAGAGCTGCAGGAGATGATCGAGGGACTTCGCGGTCAGAAGGAGATCCGCGCCGCCGACCTTGAGGTCATCCTCGATGAGATCCACGACCGGGGACAGGCCCTGGTGTTGTTGCTCGATGAGTTCGAGTGGGTGATCAGGACAGATACAGCACAGGATATCGCCATAACGCTCGACTTCCTCTCCGGGCTTCGGGCCCTCGTGACCCATAGTAAAAGGGTGTTTTCACTTATTACCGCTACGCGTGAACCGGTACACCAGTTATGTGCCCCTATAAAATTTATAGGCTCACCCTTCTATGTCTTCTTCGCTAACATATCCCTCAAACCCTTCACAAGAGAAGAGGCAGAGGAACTCATCGATAAGGCACTGAAGGGCACAGGCATTGAGTTCTCAAAAGCAGATCGCGATTTCGTTTTTGAGGTATCTGGAGGGCACCCGCATTGGCTACAAAATGCTTGCTTTAAGCTCTTTGAAAAAAAGCTCCAGCTTGTTGGCGAAAGACCCGATTATAAAGAGATCTCATCTACACTCAAGGAAGAAAAGAAAGTAATAACTATACAGTTACCACCGCTACAACTGAGAGTGAGGACAGTAACGAGCATCTCCATCACTCTTACTGTTGTCGCTGGCCTTATATCGCTGATTACCTCTAACCCTGCAGCTATCGCTGTTACTGCTATACTAGCCTTTATCTCACTTGGCCTTTTCGCCTATGAGCTTCGCTTTTAAGCAAGGAGGCTTACATTGACTGGAGCTAAGAAGCGATCCTCTTCCAGCACTACACAGGGAGTAGATTCAGCCCTTAAGACATTGAGAGTAATTTGGGATGCACCTCTCAAAATCGAGTTGGCCAAGAGGGAAGAGCGCCTTGAAAAACCGCCCACAAAGCTAGCTTTGTTCCTGCGGTTTGCTGCTCCCCTCTTAATGCTCATCTTTGCCCTGCTATCATGGCTTTATATCGTCCCCGAAAGTCATGTGGCTTCCGTCTACTTTGCCCCGGCGATCTCTGGATTAGATATAGCTGTTTGCTACCCTTCCTATCTCTCCCCCGGCGATGAAAGCTTCGTAGATCTTACGATAACCAATAGAACAAATCAACAAATCACCGGCAATGTGGTGGTGGACTTCACTGGCATACCCATACAGACCGCTCTCTCTGAGAGTAGTGCCATCGATTTTGAGACACTGGAACCTGGCGAGAGGACGACATATCGGATACGTTTCTTCCTCGGCGAGCCGCCCTGCTGGTTTGGCAGAGATAAAGTGCGCTTTCTCCTACGAGCTCAGATTACTGGTGGTGAACAGGAAAGCATATCGAGCATCCAAACTATTCATTTAGCGCCTATCCCTTACCTAAAGACCATTCTCTCTGGCTTGGCAAGTTTAAGTATTGCAGCTTTCACCGGGTCTATCTTAGATCGGGTACTACGCTGGCTACTCCCATGAATGTACAATGACGTTTCTATTCGCTGGCAGCAGCGTCGCTTACGAGAGAATCACATAGCGAAGTCAGATGGATCAAAAACATATTAGAAACTTCTGCATAATCGCCCATATTGACCACGGCAAGTCCACCCTCTCGGACCGGCTCCTGGAGCGCACGGGGACCATCAGCCCGCGGGAGATGGAGGAGCAGGTGCTCGATACGATGGAGCTGGAGCGGGAGAAGGGGATCACCATCAAGGCCAAGGCGGTGCGCATGATCTACCGCGCCCGCGACGGCCAGGACTACGAGCTCAACCTCATTGACACCCCAGGCCATGTGGACTTCACCTACGAGGTCTCCCGCGCCCTGGCCGCCTGCGAGGGGGCCATCCTGGTCGTTGACGCCTCCCAGGGCATCCAAGCCCAGACTCTGGCCAACCTCTACATGGCCCTGGGCTACGGCCTGACCATCGTCCCCGTGGCCAACAAGATAGACCTGCCCGCTGCAGACCCCGAGGGCCTGGCCCAGGAGATCGAGGACCTCCTGGCCATCCCCGCCGATGAGGTCATCCGCGCCTCGGCCAAGGAGGGGATCGGCACCGAGGAGGTCCTGGAAGCCATAGTGCACCGCATCCCCCCGCCAAAAGGCCACCCTCAGCAGCCCCTGCGCGCCCTCATCTTCGACTCCCATTACGACCCTTACAAGGGGGTCGTCGCCTACATCCGCCTCATGGACGGGGAATTGGCCACAGGAGAGGAATTGCTCCTCATGTCCAATGGGAAGAGGATCGAGGCGCTAGAGATCGGCATCTTCAAGCCAAAGATGTCTCCGGTGGAGGGCCTCTCCGCTGGCGAGGTGGGCTATGTGGCCACCGGCCTCAAGGACGTGCGGGAGTGCTCCGTGGGCGATACCATCACCGCAGCGGATGCCCCTGCTGAGGCCCCATTGCCTGGCTATAGGCCCGCCAAACCCATGGTCTTCGCCGGGCTTTACCCTGCAGAAGGTGGGGATTATAACCTGCTGCGGGACGCCCTCGACAAGCTGCGCCTCAACGACGCCTCCCTGTTCTACGAGCCGGAGACCTCCCAGGCCTTAGGCCTCGGTTTCCGCTGTGGCTTCCTGGGGCTGCTCCATATGGAGATCGTCCAGGAGAGGCTGGAGAGGGAATATGAGCTGAGCCTTTTGGCCACGGCGCCCAGCGTCGAGTATCACGTTATCACCAGGAGTGAGGAGACCGTGGTCGTTAACAATCCGGCCGACCTGCCACCTGAGGGGCGGATCGCCGAGATACGAGAGCCATGGATGCGCATCAGCATCTACACCCCCGCCACCTACATCGGACCGGTTATGGATTTGGTGACCAACCGTCGGGGGGAGTTCGAGGGGATGGAGTACCTGGACGAACAGCGGGTGCTGATAAACTATCAGATGCCCCTCTCGGAGCTCATTGTGGACTTCTACGATCAGTTGAAGTCGCGCACACGGGGCTATGCCTCTCTGGATTACGCCCTCGCCGATTATCGCCCTGGCGAGCTGGTCAAGCTGGACATCCTGGTCAACAAACAGCCTCTGGATGCCCTCTCCCTCATCGTCCATCGCGATAAGGCTTACGAGAAGGGCAGCGCCTTGGTCAAAAGGCTGAAGGAGGTTATCCACCGCCAGCTCTTCGCTGTCCCCATCCAGGCGGCCATCGGCAAGCGGGTCATCGCCCGGGAGACAGTCAAGGCCTTGCGCAAGAACGTCCTGGCCAAGTGCTACGGCGGCGATGTCACCCGCAAACGGAAGCTGTTGCAGAGGCAGAAGGAAGGCAAGAAGCGTTTAAAGCGATTTGGGCAGGTGGAAATCCCTCAGGAAGCCTTCACCGCGGTGTTGAAACTGGGGGAATAGTGAGGAAGCGAAAGAGGGCATTGGCTTGCGAACTTGGCCTTTGCCCTCTTGTTCAAACTAAGCGAATTAAGCTGGGCGATGATTTAGCGTGGTCTAAACAATAGCGTCAGCATGAGGGTTATCCAAGTGCCGACCACAAAGCCGATTATCCACCTGACATCTGTGTGGAGCTCAGCCCTTAACCCCCTGACTTCACCCTCCAAGTGGTTCAGCCGCGCATTCATTTGCTCCAAGATGCCTTCTATCTTGGCCATCCTCTCCTCAAGGCCGGGATACTCTGACTCATTGACCATCGCTTATCTCCTTAACCTTCCCGCAGTTTGGAAATCTGTCGGCCAGGGGGCCCGTCTGGCCAGGATGCCCTCCCACCATGAGAATTTCATCGTAACCTGTAGGAGGGTGAACAGCTTGCAGTCTAAAATAAAATGTACCATCATTTCCACAGGATGTCAAGCCCTTTTACGCAGCCTCGCTAGCAGCTCCTCCAATGGCAGCGCGTTGGCCACATCCCTCGCCTCAGCCCATCCGCGGCGGGCCATGGCCAGGCCGAAGACGAGCGAGCCCATCCCCTCCGCCCGGTGGGCGTCGCTGCCAAGGGTCACCATCACCCCCTCTTGGATGGCATGGCGGACGTGCACCCCGTCCAGGTCCAGACGGTTAGGCTGGGCGTTGACCTCCAACATGGTGCCCGTCTTGGCCGCTTCAGCCACGATTTCCTCGAAGTCCAGGGCACATGGCTCCCGCTCGCCGATGATCCGCCCTGTGGGGTGGGCGATGATGTCCACGTGAGGGTTGCGCATGGCGGCGACGATGCGCCTCGTCATCCTCTCCCTGTCCTGGCGCAAACCCGAGTGCACCGCCGCGACGACGATGTCCAACTCCGCCAGCACCTCGTCAGACAGGTCTAGGCTGCCATCGGCCTTGATCTCCACCTCCACCCCCGCCAGCACCCGGAAGGGGGCCAGCTTCCTGTTGACCGCATCAATCTCCTTTTGGCGTTCCCTGACTTGCTCCGCCGTCAGGCCACGGGCGATGCCCAGCCCCCTGGTGTGGTCGGCGATGGCAACGTACTCATAGCCCTGCTCCCTCGCTGCCAGCGCGATCTCCTCGATGCTGCTCACCCCATCGCTCCAGTTGCTGTGGACGTGCAAGTCACCCCTGATCTGGCCAGGCTCGATCAGGTGAGGCAAACGACCCTCTTTGGCCGCCTCGATCTCCCCCGCTGCCTCGCGCAGCTCTGGTGGGATCCAGGCCAAGCCCAGGGCGCGGTAGACGCCCTCTTCCTCCGGGCAAGCGATGGCCATGCCGTCGGGGCGGGCGAAGCCATACTCGCTCAGGCTGAGGCCATGTTTCAAAGCCAGCTCCCGGAGCTGGACGTTGTGCTCCTTGGAGCCGGTGAAGTACTGGAGGAGGGAGCCGTAATGGCTCTCGGGGAGAACCCTCAGGTCTATCTGGAGTCCGTTTTCCAGGATGCCCGTGGCTTTGGTGTCGCCCATGGCTTGAACCTCGGCCACGAGGGGGAGGTGGACGAAGGAGTCCACCACCCTCTCGGGCTGATCGGAGGCGGCCAGGATGTCTATGTCGCCCACGGTGGGCTTACGGCGCCGCAGGCTACCCGCAGCAGTGACATGCTTGGCCTGGGGGCACTCCCGGAGTCCAGCCATCACCTCCTCAGCCACGGGCAGAGCCGTGCTCAGGAGGATGCGCGTGGAGAGGCGATGGAGCGTCTCAATGCCACGCAGGACCCTCTCCTCCGACTTGGCACCCATGCCCGGCAGTTGGCGGATCCTCTGCTGGCGGGCGGCCTCCTCCACCTCAGCGATGCTGGTGATGCCCAGCCTCTCGTAGAGGAGCCAGGCGGTCTTGGGGCCGACATCGGGAATGGAAAGCAGCGAGAGGACCCCGCCGGGGATCTCCTCACGCAGTTGGTCGTAGAGCTCAAGGCGGCCGGTGCGCAAGATCTCGTCTATCTTGGCGGACATGGACTTGCCGATGCCGGGTATCTCCTCCAGCCTCCCCTCCCGCCAGAGGTCTGTGACGTCCTGGACGTTGTGCTTGATGTTGTCGGCAGCACGGCGATAGGCGAGGACGCGGTAGCGGTCCTCCCCCTTCATCTCCAGCATATCGGCGATCTCGTAGAATATCTGAGCGATCTCGCTATTGGTCATGGCCATCGCCCCCTTTGAATTATACCACAAAAAGTTCAGGTCGGCATTCCCTAATCCCCTGCATCCCTTAAGGAGGATCAAGGGCATTATACTTGCCACAAGGCGGAGTTGATGGTAGAATATGAAGCGGCGGGAGGGTATCTGAAGGAGGATCGAGATTGTACGACAGGCTCAAAGCAAATGGGGTTCGGATAACCCTGGCGTTGGTGCTCCTCACCGGTGCTGCCCTGCGCCTCTACAACACGAACTGGGACTCATTTCAACACGCCCACCCCGACGAGAGGTGGATCACCATGGTGGCGATGGGCATCCGCTGGCCGGGGAGCCTCCGAGAGGCCTTAAACCCCGCGGCATCCACCCTCAACCCCTTCTACGATGCGGGCTCGGGCGCCCACCGCCACTTCGCCTATGGCCACTTCCCCCTCTACTTGCTGCGCATCGTCGCCAATCTCCTCACCATGCTGGCCCCTTTAGCCGAGAGGTTCGCTCAACCGTGGTTGGCGCAGGCCCTTTCGCGCCTGTCCGACTACGATCACCTGAGCCTCGTGGGGCGGGTGCTGGCGGCCCTCATTGATACAGGAACCGTGCTCCTCGTCTACCTCCTGGGCAAGCAAGTCTATGGCCGGCGAGTGGGCCTCCTGGCGGCGACCCTCGTGGCCTTCACCGTCATGCACATCCAGTTGGCCCACTTCTACGCCGTAGACCCAGTGACGACCTTCTTTGCGGTGGCGGCCATCTACTTTGCCGTCGGCGTCGCCCAACAGGGCAACCCGTCCAGCTCCATCCTGGCTGGGGCCTGCGCTGGCCTGGCCGTGGCCTCCAAGTTCAGCGCTATGCCCTTGATCCTGGCCATAGCCTTCGCCCACCTGATATGGGCCCTTCGTCAAGAGCCGATTCAACTGAAGCGTGGCTTTGCCTGCCTTGTGGTCAGCCTGATGACGTCCGGGCTCGTCTTCTTCATCTCCTCCCCTTTCGCCATCTTGGACTATAGGAGTTACATCGCCAGCGTCGCCGAGCAGGGGGCTATGGTGCGCCGCATCGCCGATTTGCCCTATACCCGCCAGTATGTCAACACGCCGAAGTTCATCTACCAGATCGAGCAACAGCTCCTATGGGGGATGGGGATACCTCTGGGCCTGGTCGCCTTCGCTGGCCTCGCCTTCGTCGTCCTCCGCTCGCTTAGCCGACGGCGCTGTGGGGAAGAATGGGTGATCTTGGCCTGGGTGATCCCCTACTTCCTCCTCACCGGCAGCTTCGAGGTCAAGTTCGTGCGCTACATGCTCCCCCTCCTCCCTTTCCTCTGCCTCATGGGGGCGGAGATGCTCTTCGCTTTGAAGGATGCAGCAGGCAGGATACAGGAAGCAAGATACAGGCGCTGGGCATCTGGCATCTGGCATCTGGCACTTAGCATCGTGCTCCTCTCTGCGGGCCTTTACTCCCTCGCCTTTGTCAGCATCTACACCCGGCCGCACACCTGGGTCGAGGCCTCCGAGTGGATCTACGGCCACATCCCCGACGGCTCGACGCTCGCCACCGAGCACTGGGACGACGAGCTGCCGAAGTCGCTCCGCGAGCCGGGGCAGAACGTCAGCGCCCACGGCTACCGCACGCTTAAGCTCAACCTCTACGAACGAGATGATGCGCAGAAGTACGCTCACATCATTGAGACCTTGCGAAGGGCCGATTACGTCATCCTGGCCAGCAACAGGCTCTACGGCTCCATCCCTCGCCTCCCCCAGCGCTACCCCATCACCACCCGCTACTATGAGCTCCTCTTCGCCGAGAAGCTGGGCTATAGGTTGGCGGCGACCTTCACCTCCTACCCCAGCCTCCTTGGCTTCACCCTGGTTGACGACAGGGCCGACGAGAGCTTCACCGTCTACGACCACCCTAAGGTGCTCATCTTCGAGAAGGTCGAAGACCTATCGGACGAGGAATTCGAAGCCCTTTTCGCCGATTCGCTGGAGATGGCTGGCAAACCGCAACTGGAGGTTAAGATTGATAAGGATCTAATGCTCGACGAGCCTGTGGACCAGTTGCCGGTCATTGACGATCGGGGCTGGAACCCCATAGCCAACAGCCACCCCATCCTATCGATTATCACCTGGTGGCTGGCCGTGGAGTTGTTGGGTTTGGCTGCCCTGCCGCTAACCTTCGCAGCCTTCGGCAACCTCTCCGATCGAGGCTACATCCTGGCAAAGACGCTGGGCCTTCTCCTGGTGGCCTATCTTACCTGGATCGCCGCCAGCCTGAGGCTTCCCCTGACAGGGTCAGCCGAACGGCTCCTCACCAACAGCCTGCCGACCATCGTCCTGTCCCTTTCCCTTCTTTCCTTCCTTTCCCTTTACCTCCTTCGGCGCAATCGAGAGAGCATCGTCGTTTTCTGGCGCGGCCAAAAACGCCTGATTTTATTCAACGAAGCCCTCTTCTCCCTCGCCTTCCTCCTCTTCGTGGGGATCAGGCTGCTTAACCCCGACCTCTGGCAGCCCTGGCTGGGCGGGGAGAAGTCCATGGAGTTCGCCTTCCTCAACGCCATCCTGAAGAGCCCCTATTTCCCGCCCTACGACCCCTACTTCGCCGGCGGCTACATCAACTACTACTACTACGGCCAGTTCATCGTCTCCATCCTCATCAAGCTGACGGGGATTGTGTCCTCTGTGGCCTTCAACCTGGCTGTGCCGACGCTGTTTGCGCTCACGGTGAGCAATGCCTTCTGCGTGGGGTACAACCTGTCCAGGGGTGAAGGGCAAGGAAGGGGAACGAAGGGGAGATTGATCTCCGGCCTTCTGGCCGCCCTCTTCGTCGCCGTTTTGGGCAACCTGGACGGCATGGCTCAGATCGTCGAGGGGCTGGCCAGGGTCAGTGGAGCGGGGTTCGAGAGCGAGATCCCCATGCTGAAGGAGGCGGTGCGGGCCGTCCCTGGGCTCTTCAAAGTTCTCCTCGGCGGCCAATCCCTGCCCCCCTTCGACTACTGGCGCAGCACGCGCATCATCCCCTTCACCATCAACGAGTTCCCCTTCTTCAGCTTCCTCTTCGCCGACCTACACCCGCACATGATCGGCATCCCCTCCACCATCCTCGTGCTCGCCTTGGCGCTGAATGTCATCTCAAGGGGCAAAGAGCAAGTTTCCAATTTCCAACTTCTAACTTCCAGCTTGTGCCTGGGGGCGGTGGCCGTCATCAACACCTGGGACCTGCCAACCTATTTAGGGATCATCCTCTGCTCTCTCCTCATTCAGCAATATTTAGTTAAGCGCCAAATTAACATTCTGGCAAGCTTTGTCCTTTTCGTTGCCATCCCCGTGTTGAGCCTGCTGTTCTATTTGCCCTTCTTCATGCACTATAAGGCCCTCCACGTCGGCATAGGCTTGGTCAGGACCAGGACGGCCATAGGGCCCTTCATCGTCATCTGGGGCTTCTTCCTCTTCGTCGTCGGCAGCTTCCTATTGGCGCGATTGCTCAACCGTGGAGCGAGGAACGGGCTTTTGCGCCTCACGCGGCTGGTTCTCAGCCGCTGGGAGAAGCTGCCCCACCTCCTCGAGCTTTACGGCGCCTTGGTGCGGAGACCGAGAGCGGAATACGTCCTGAGTTTATGCGGCTTGGGGGCGACCCTCGTGCTGGTCGTGGCGCTGGCCCTCTTGCGCCAATGGGTCTTCGCCCTCCTGATCCCGCCCATCGCGCTGGCCCTCCTCCTCTTCCTACGGGAGGACGCGTCCGGCGAGGAACTCTTCACCCTGCTCCTCGCCTGCACTGGGCTGATGATCCTCCTGGGCTGCGAGGTGGTCTTCCTGAAGGACTTCCTCCAGGGGGGCGACCACTACCGCATGAACACCATCTTCAAATTCTACACGCAGGCCTGGGTGCTCCTGGGCATCGCTGCGGCAGTCGGCCTGCGCTACATCTGGGGCCATCTAACCCAAGTGAAGTCGGCCCGGCTGAGATATGGTTGGCTTGGCGTCCTCCTTTTCCTCCTCCTCTCCAGTTGCGTCTACCCCATCCTGGGCACCAGGTCGCGGGTCAACGACCGCTTCCCCGGGGCTAGGCCGCCCATCGGCACCCTGGATGGGATGGCCTACATGACTGTCGGCTCCTACGCCTGGCCCGATACGAGCAACGTCATCGAGCTGAAGTACGATTACCAGGCCATCCAGTGGCTTTTGGAGAGCGTGAAGGGGACGCCGGTCATCGCCGAGGCGGCCCTCCCCTATTACCGCGAGGGGGGACTGCGGGTCGCCTCCTACACCGGCCTGCCCACCCTCCTGGGCGCCCACCAGAGCGAGCAGCGTTACGACTGGCAGGTGGGGGAGCGGGATGGCGAGGCCAGGGACTTCTTCAACACCCCCGACATTGACCGCGCCCTCCAGCTCATCCGCAAGCTCCGCATATCCTACATCTACATCGGCCAACTGGAGTGCACCGTCTATGACGCCGCCGGCCTGGCCAAGTTCGAGCGGATGACGGAGGAGGGATACATGGATTTGGTTTATGAGAACGAGAGGGTGAAAATCTATCGAGTGAGGGGACAAGAGGGGACTACTTGAGAGGGATTGGATATTCTGGGGCGACGAGGTTGATCTTTTTGGCGGTCCTTTTGGTGCTGCCGTAAAACTCTTCGCGGGTCAAGTTGGCTTGCTGCATCATGTCCTTGATGCGTTCCACATCGAATTCTTTATAGCGCATATCAACGGTCACTAAGCATTTGACGCCTTTGATGATGCCTCGATAATGGGCATGGCTTCCACGGGTGCGATGGAGGACGAACCCTCTGGCGAGGAGAATAGCAACAACTTCGGCAGGAGTAAGAGGAGGGTGCTTCTTAGGCATAGACCAGGGCCTCGCCCTCTAAGCGCTCCTGGAAGGTTTGGAAGTTGCCGAATTCGCCGGTGAAGAGGGCTCTGAAGGTATGGATGAGGCAAAGCTTATAGAACTCTAACCACCTACCGAGACGTGCGCGACGTGGAATAAGGTCTTTCTCCCACCCTAAGTCGTAAACGGATTCAAGGTAGCCCAAGATCACCTCTTCCAAGTCGCTAATGGCCTCCCGCATCGTTTTCCCCTCGCCCATCAAAGTAAGGTCGAGGCAATAAGCGATGTAGTGATTTGGGCCTCGGCGGTAGGCGTAACAGCGGAAAGAAGGGGTTCTATTAACCATTTCTTCGCCTCCTGGAGAAAATTATAACATAAGTTGTGGATTTTGGGAAGATGGGTTTCTGGGCCAATATGCTGGCCGACATCTATGTGGGCTAGTTGGAGCGCACCGTCTACGACCCCGCTGGCCTGGCCAAGTTCGACGAGATGGTGCAGCGAGGGGAGTTGGAGGTAGCTTACGAGAATGAGAGGGTGAAGATTTACAAGGTGAGAGGATAGAGGCTCTCATTTATCCCTGCCGCTTGCAGCGACAACCCTGGCAAGGGAGATGGTAAGGGGCAGGAGGTGATGAACATGGAATCCATTGGTGCTGTTATAGTGTACCCCGTCATATTGCTTTGCCTTGGCATCTTTGTGATTTTCCTCGTCCTCAAAGACCGGCAACTCAATAGACAAATACGAGAGATGGAAGCACAAAACTTAGCTCTCGTAGACCGAATACTGGAACAAAGGCGTGATTTTAAAGAAAAACACCCAGGGCTTATAGAGAAAAACGAAACCCTCGAAGCAGAAAACCAAGCACTCAAAGAGGAGATACAGAAAAGAGAGCAAGAGCTTACACAAGCATTCAAGGAAGAAAGACAGAGACTCACAGACAGCAATAAAGCGCTCCAAGATGAGCTCAGTAAGATCACTGAGGTGCTCAAAGAGGCGGACAGGGAAATAAAGGAACGGCCAGTTAGGGAGTGGCAGGAATGGCTGAGGGGTCTAACGAAACTTTCCTACAATGGGGAAATCGAGGTAGAGGTCAAGTTCATCCTGCCACTGGTGAAGTATCTGGGCTACCATGAAAGCGACCTGCGACTCCGCGTCCCCGTTGATATACAGGTAGGTAGAGCAAAGAAAAGAGCGCAAGCGGACTGGGTGCTCTGGGACAGATCTAAGCAACAAGTCCGTGCCATTATCGAGGCTAAGGGTCCTACCCAGCGTTTGGATCAGGACACGATAGCACAAACTCGTTCGTATGCCCTTGCTCTACACACACCGATTTATGCCATCACTAATGGGAAAAGACTGATGGTCTTTCGATGTGGCGTCCAGGCCGATACACGTATTGTGGACTACGATGTGGGAAGGTTGGCAGAGGCATGGCCTCTAATCCACGAGGCAATGGGAATTGGCCCAGGTATCCGTAGGATAGCCTGACAAGCAGCGTGCGACGTGGCTCGACAAGACAAAAAGGAGGCAAAGAGATGGGTGCAGTGGAGGGACAATTACAGTGTTGAAGAGAATGCATAGTGAGCAAGGCTTCACGCTGGTGGACGTGCTGGTGGTCTTGGCCATTCTCGCCATCCTCGTGCCCATAGTAGTCCTTAACCTTACCGGAATAAGCGGAGAGGCGAAGGGCACGGCTGCCCAGACGGAGTTGGACACCGTCCAGACCGCGATGGACTGCCTGATGGCCGAGAACAACGCGGCGACAGTCACGATGCGTCTTGAGGTTAATGCTGCTACAGTTGGCCCGCATACCGAGGTTGAATACTGGTATGTATCCAACATAGACGGGGATACTGGGGAGAAGGAATACGATTCTGCCACAGCCAACTTAAGGCTGCGCACTACGAGCAATGGCTCATATTATTGGGACATAAATGGCGTGGTTTCACAGAAAGAGTACCCCTGAGTGATATAATCATGGGTGACAAGTGGCGGGCGACGTGGCTGAGGGGGAGATGATGAAGCGCTGGGCTGCTATTGGGGAAAAGGGAGAGATCATCGCGGTTGGCATGACCAAAGGGCGTTTTGACGCGAGGTGTTTAACCCTCTCGTCCCGAGGCTATCTTGAGTGGTCTCGTTGTGGCGGCAGATATGCTGAACTCCTCGTTGATTCATTAGAGGGACTCAGTAGGGGCTGGGATAAGCCTGGGGCGAACATCAAGGATGTGCCTCACGGGCACATCAGGCGAAGCAAGGAAGTCTTGCGTCTTTGAGCGGCAAAAGGAGTTTGACAGGATCCTTTTAATCGGGGGTTGAGGCGAGGACGCTTTTGGCTATTTTGAGAAGAGGATCAGCGCAGCCGATTCCCAGCGACACTCCGTTGGCGATGAGCTCGTAGTAGCCCCAGCCCCTGAAGAGCCGGTGGCCAGCCACCCAGCACATCTCGTCGTAGAGGGCGGGCCAATCGGAGACGGTCTTGCGCTTGAGGCAGAACTTGACGAACTCGACGGCAATGGGGTTAGATTCGGCGGTCATTTGGGCTCCTGCTTGGGGTCGGCTTTATAAACATATTTTAGCATAGATTGAGGAACGCCATCCTTAAAAAAGGTGGACGCCTTCCTTAAAGAATTAGGAATGGCTAATGGATGACAAGTGGCGGGCGACGCGGCTGCCGAGGGAGCAAAGGAGCAATGACCCCAGACCAACAGTATGAGCTAATCAAGAGCCTTTTGTTGCTGATCGGCGGTGGCCTGATCGGGCTAGCTACCAGCTTGGTCATGTACTGGCTGGAGGGTAAGAGAGAACAAAGACGCTGGCAACTCGAAGAGGAACGAGAAGCAAAGCGCCTAGTAAGAGAAGACTACCAGACCGCACTGGAATGGGCCAAGGGGGGCAGAAAGGATAACTTGCGGGGAGCCCACCTGAAGGGAGCAGACCTCGCTGTCGTTGATCTGGCAGGGGCCGATCTGAGCAAGGCCGATCTCCAAGGAGCCAACCTGACGTCCGCACACCTCCAAGAGGCCGACCTGTGGGGCGCAAAGCCTCCAAGGGGCAACCCTGGTGGCTGCAAGACTCCAGGGGGCCGAACTGCTAGGCGCAAGACTCCGAGGGGCCGAACTGTGGAACGCAGACCTCCAAGGGGCAACCCTGATGTACGCAAACCTCCAAGAGGCCAACCTAAGGCGCGCAAACCTCCAAGGAGCCAACCTGATGGATGCAAACCTCCAAGGAGCCGACCTAAGGGATGCAAACCTCCAAGGAGCTAACTTGGAGGGCGCAAAGCTCGAAGGAGCAGCCCTCGAAGGGGCAAAGGCCGACCAGTACACTATCTGGCCAGAGGGCTTCGAGGTCCCGGAAAGTGTGGTAATGCAGGAATAGCTCTACAAGACACGATTGGGGCGACGAGCGGCGGGCGACATGGCTTCGGAGGGACAAAAAATGAGTTTGCCAGAATCCCATTTCATTTGTTCAACCGGCATAAACCTAGGCTACAACGTAGAGGAGGCAAGGTATGGAGATTAGTGATGAAATCAAGAAGCTCGTTTGGGA
>Ga0315314_1000968_pt1 | contig 27681 bp, 35 predicted proteins | sample TDP9_MG_FD_203631 | JGI IMG/M metagenome (GOLD analysis project Ga0315314, IMG submission 203631) | Freshwater sediment microbial communities from Lake Towuti, South Sulawesi, Indonesia - TDP9 | ecosystem: Environmental > Aquatic > Freshwater > Lake > Sediment | place: Indonesia: South Sulawesi... | reverse complement strand
GAATATTCTCTGCATATACCGTCATATCGTCACAGTGAAACGTGCCCATCACGATCATTGGGTCTTCATTTTGGACATCGCTAATTTGTGAAGAAAGGTTGATGCTGTCATAGCGGTAGCATACTAGTAGCTTTCCGTCAAGTTTAAAGAATGGCCCCTCTAGGTCTCCAAGGTTGCTTACCCTTCCAAATACTTGCACTCTTTGCCCGTCATATCTAGCAGGATTAGCAAGAAGTTCGTCCACTGTTTGCGTTGATGGATAATATGGTTCCACCTTTTCAATTTCGTCTGCATATAATGTAGAGCGTTCTTGGAAGAACGTGCCTACAACTGTTACGTAATCTCCATTTTTAATATCCTCTGTTGCAATCTGTTCGGAGAGGTCAATTCCGTAGTATTTGTAGCAAACCAGAAGCTTTTCATTCAGTTTGAAGAATGCGTCTTCTGCAAGGCTAAGGTTGCCTACCTTTCCATTGAAATATAGCCTCCAGCGATTGTATTTAGACGGATTATTGAGGAGTTCTTCTATGGTTGTTGCTCCCCAAGTCGATTCGGGCTCAAAAACCCTAACCAATAAGGGAGGTCTATTCACAGTTACGTTGAAACCCATAAGACTATATTTTGTCGCAAGTCCACGTACGGTAAGACATTCTTGTGGATCAACCAATAGGATTCTAGGGTCTTTTGCAAGGGTTTTCACCGCATCGACTTTTACAAATGCCTCAAAAGAAATTACACTTATCATTTTCAAATATCCCTTGATGGGTTGTGTAATGATCTCTTCAAAGAACTCAGAGCTGGGTCCACCAAGGATGAAAGTTTCCAACTTTCCACTTGTTTCGTTCTCTACAATGATTGCGGAGTGATTTGGTCCATTACCATCACTTTCAGCGAAGTAGTAGTTTCCATAAAGATTTTTGAAATCAGATGGTTCTAAAGGTTCTTTGAAAGTTACGGTTATTTGCACCTTCCTATCCGTGCTTAAAAAGTGTAGCAATTCGTTTAAGGCATTCGTCCTTGAGTTTACATAGGCTAAAAGGTCTCCTTCGCTGGTTATGTGGTTGTGTACTTTTATGCTGATGTACCAGGAAGGGTGCGGGTCATATACTGGGTGCTTATACACAACGATGGCACCCCCTGGGAACAGCTCTCTCTCCACTACTTCTGTTACTCTTCCGCTTTCATCAACATTAGAAAACAAGCGAAATTCTGAGGGGAATGGTATTTGGGGCAACAAAACTATAGCAACCAACATAGTTAGTAACAGACCTCCAATTAGAATCGAGATGTACAGCGGTGCAGCTAATCTGGTAAAATTTGTTGAAGAAGGCTTTATGGGTCTTCGGCACCAGTTCCACAGTTTTCTATGAATGTTCATTTTCGCTCACTTATGATTTTGGAGAACAAGATTTCAGCTAGCTGAGAGGGTAGCATTAAGCTCTGGTTTTCCGAGAGCTGAATTTCTCGTTCCTCTGCCTCAGCGAGAAGGGTTATTCTGCATGCTTGGAGTTGGTCGCAGTTCTTACAGTCTCCTTCGTGTCTGTACCAAATTTGAACTCCGTTTTTGGCTGAAAAGGTGATCATGGCTGTGGTTTTGAATTCTGGGCTATAGCCTACCAAGATTCCGTTAGTGGGGTCAACAGTTTTAACCCTTATCTTGTTAAGCCTTGCTGTCTCTTGAAGTGCTTGAGAGACTTTAGCATTAGCAACGTTAAGGGCTTTGTGAACGGTCTGGCGGCTCACATCTAGTCTTCGGGCAATGTTTGCCTCTAGGAGGCCTTTGCCTTTTAGGTCCCAGATTTGCTTCTGCTTCGAGGTGAGGTAACAGTTGCTTAAAGCCATAATCAGTTCCTATAGTAAGCTTTCAGAGGCTGACAAATATAAACCTTTCCAGATGGCTGCGCTTGCGTCGGTTTCTTACGAATACTCACAAGAGATAGGGCAAGTCCTATTGCGGTCAATATTAGAAGACTGGTAAAACCGGGTACCAGTAAGAAAATATTTATCCACTTTTCTTTTAATATAAATTTGATTGAGCTTTGGATGCTGCCATTGTTTTCGAAGGTAAACCAATATAGGTCGTCAGCAGGATCTATAACAAAGCTGTAATTTTGGTTAATAAGGACATTCTTTAGGTGTTGTGTGTTGAAGCCGTTTGCCGTAAAGTTGATGCCTCCGCCTTGGACTAGTACTTCGCCGATTAAAATCGATTTACTGATAACCTTGGTATGGTGATAAATTCCATTCTCACCTGGTCCACGCTTCTCACCAGGCTCTAAGACAAAAGAAATATCAATGACGGTGTCAGTTTTTGTCGCGATTACAAACGACAGGATAAATGAGGAAACTCCGAGTGCCAACAAAACTAAACCTGCAACAATCTTCATCTCATTCATGCCTACTAGACTCGCTACTTTTAGGGAGCGTCCTCACCCCCAACGATAGTTATGGTAGCCCAATTTTGAAAGAGCCCATGCCATTCAGCACCTTCTGAATCGACGACCGTGTAATTCACTTCTAGGAACATTGGATATCGTATGTGTTTGCCCTTTGATATTCCCATGCAGGCGAGTTCAAAATTGTTAGCTTTCGGTGTAAAGTACCATTCAGCACTCCATCCCTGTCTCTCTGAAAGTTGCTTGAACGGAGATTCGCTTATATTAATCATGTATCCGGGGTCAAGTTTTACGCTGTTCAAAATGACATGAGAGTTATTATAAAACGTCGTTGCATTGGGAAAGCCGCTAATATTCTGCACAGAGAAAAGGAATGTGATTTTACGACTGTAATTCGTCATCCAAAAAGTGTCAGTTGTTAAATAGATGTCTACGATTGCGCAGTGACATATGTCCGTCCACTCAAAGCCTTTGACAGTGTCAACTGAAAGACGGGACACAATTAATGCCTCGGAAATGATTAGCGCGCTCAACGCTACTGCAACCAATGCAACTGCAATCAACAGAAACCCTACGTTTTTCATGCAACTACTTCCTTCAATAAAGAATTTCGCAGAAATTGATAAAAACATTTCCTAAACTACGAAAAAAATCGTAGTCTACATAAACAATTAAAACGTAGTCCGCTAACTATTAGTTGCATGAAAAATGGGCTCTGAAAACGAGAAAGATGCGGATGTGATGATAATTCCTCTGTCAGATGACAGGCTCAGAAAGGTAGCTAGAGCTTTGTCAAATGAGACAGCCGTGACAGTTTTGCAGAAGCTTGTTGAAAAATCTATGTCAGCAACCGAGTTGTCAGAAAGCCTCAAGATTCCCTTGACAACTGTAGAATACAATATAAATGCGCTTTTGGAAGCAGAGCTTATCAAGGTTGACCGCATTAGATTCAGCCGAAAACGACGTGACATTAAATATTATGCTCCAGTAAAGCGGGCTTTGATTTTTGCGCCAGAGAAAACTGAAAAAGGAGTGATGAGTTTTCTGAAGAAGGTGCTTCCTCTCCTAATTATCGTAGCATCAAGCATTCCGGCAGGTTTTGCCATTCAGTATATAGTCACATTGTATGGTGGACCGCCACACGAACTTCCAATAGACCATGCCTATCTTCCGTTATACATATTCATTGCGGGCGTGATGTTTGCCTTAATGGTGCTTGTGCTCGTTGAGTTCGCGAAGTGGCTCATCAAAACTATGCGAAAAAGAGAAGTGCCCTAGCTTGTTGTTTCTATTAAGAATAGAGATGGAGAATGCACGCGCACAGAATTCTACCTGTTTCTTGGGTTGCACACAATTTTCTCTTTCAGTCTCTCAGCCGCATAAGAAGACAATTCTTCAAACTGCCTCTCATTCAAAACAAGTTTTGCCTTAGCCAAAACTTCTAGGCATACGTCTTTAAACACCATTTCTGTGCAGCCCAGTTTTGCGTCATCAATTAACTCCTTACACGTTAACAGAATAACATTGTTGTTCAAGATTTTTCACCAATGGCTAAAGTTTCAGAAGACTAAAAGATTATGCTTTATGACTCAGGAATCTATATTCAACGTAAACGTTCCCTCACTTTTGCGATATTGCTTTTTCACGTAATTTTGACTTAAAAGAACGCTCCAACTGAATTGCTGTTTGGCTGAAAAAGTTTGGGCACACTATTAAAGAAGATTAAAACCGCTTACGGGAAACTTGCAAAGAAGGAGAAACGTGGAGTACTGCTTCCAGCCTTTCGAACAATCGTAGGCGAATCGCCTTCTATTTCGTTTGACGCTTTAGTTGACATTTATTTATGTGATCCTGCTGCTAGAGCAGCCGTCGATTTCCTAGCTGATCAGGCTGTTGGCATAGGCTTCTACACAACAGCTGAAGATGCGGACGCCAAGGCGGTTGTAGATGAATTTAATGAAATGGTTAATCTTGATGAAATGCTTTTGCGGGCAAGTCGTGAAATAGTTGCCTTTGGGAACTGTTTCTGGGAAAAACTGGAACCCGACTACTTAGAGAACCTAAAAATTCTGCCAATCACAAGCATAGATAAGATTCTGCGGGACCAGTATGGCGAGATTCAGGGGTTTAGGCAGACAGTTCGCTATGGCGGCAACATCTTAGACCCAGAACGAATAATTCATTTCTGCTGGAATCCCTTAAATGGAGAAGCATATGGTATAGGCATTCTGCGTAGTATAGCAGAAGTTATGAATCTAAACGGCGCTGAATCTAGACCTTCTTTTGTGGATATGAAGGCGAGCCTTGAGAAAGGCATGACAGAAATCATGCGCAAATATGCTGGACCAACAGAATTGTGGAAGTTTCCAGGCGTGCCAGACGACAAAGCAAGCGAATACGCATCTTTACTGAAATCGATGCCTAGAGAAGGCGGAAGATTCGTTGTCAACATGCCAGCAGAAGTGGAAGTCATAGCAGTTGACCCACGCAGCAGATTTGACGCTTATGTGGAGCATATCTGGAATCAATACATTTTAGGCTTGCAAACGCCTTTGCCCAAACTTTTCACAACACCAGGCTTCACAGAGGCTTCAGCAAAGGCAGCGATAGAAGTGGCAGAGCGCAAGGTCATGGCTTTGCAGCGCTTCACAAAACGAGTAGTAGAAAGAGAAGTCTTTACTCCTATTGTCAGGCAGGCAGGTTTTGGGCCTAAAGAAGCGCAAGTGCGGCTGAATTGGGGTTTACCTAAGACAAGTGAAATGTGCATTGAAGACCTTTTGAAGGCGTTTGAGGATGAAGCCATAAGAAAGGACGAGTTACGCAACATGCTCATAAAACAAGGTTGGGGACTCACAGAACCTACTGAGTCAGTCTAGAAGGGAGGTGAAAACACACGATGGATTTCACAACTTTTGCACCTTTAATTGAATGGCTCATCGCATGCGTAATCTTTGTTGTCGGCGTCTACGTCATAGACGTAATAAGCGGACATAGAAGAGAGGGAAAAATCTACGACTTTATGAAACTAATGCTTGCATCAGACTTGGCAGAAAACAGCAAAAACAAAAAACAATAACGAACCACCATTTTTGCATCATTGTTATCTAGGAAGGCTCCGGAAACTCCACTTTTTGAATATATGTTCAAGACCTCGAATACTTACACTTAAATGCTTTTTTAGAGAGTTAATTAGTGCAGTGATTATTCAATGGTTATCAAAGCGGTTTTGTTTGATCTGTATGGAAGTTTAGCTCATGTGGAAAATGCGATAAGCAACGAAGAAATTTCTGATTTCCTTCTCAGCAGAGGTTATGAGATTTCACCACAACAGCTAAAAGCGTCATGGATGTTTGTCGCGTTCATAGACTATCCGAAGTACGGATATAAAAGCTGGCGTTCCTACTTTTCCCGCATTCTCTGGAGACTAAAAGTTAGAGTCGACAAAGAAACATTAAACGAAGTAATTAAACTTCTGGAACGCAACCCATACCAGCTATATCCAGACGCTGCAGAAGCCGTCATAAAAGCGAAGAAAAATGGACTAAAAACAGCCATCGTTACGACAATAGCATATTTCCAGTTCAAGAAGGCAGTTGAGCCCATAAAGAAGTATTTCGACTTCATTATGACTGGCTTTGAGGCTGGCTGCGACAAAACAAACCCGAAAATGTACAAGAAAACCCTAGAAACCCTAAAGGTTACGCCATTTGAGGCTGTTATGATTGGAGACGACGTAGAAATAGATGTCATGCTTCCAAAGAAGTTGGGCATCCACGCAATACTCCTAGATAGAGGAAGAAGAACTCAACACAATACTCATGCAGACGCTGTTGCAGGAGACCTTAACGAAGCAATAGAGACAGTAATGAAGTGGTTATAAGACGTCAAAAATAGATTTGGAAACAAGACGGAAAGAGAAAATTCATGTGAATAGGGAAGACATCAAAAAGGGTCTAAAACAATTGGGCTTGAAGAGGGGAGACATTGTTGGTGTTCATAGCTCACTGAGCAGCTTTGGCTATGTTGAGGGTGGTGCTGACGCTTTCATAGATGCTCTACTCGAAGTTGTCGGAAAAGAAGGAACCATTGTAATGCCTACCGACTCTACGAATATAGTTGAAGTCAAACGGACACCAGAAGAAATCGCCATGGGCGTTGCATGGTTATACAAAATCCTACCCTATGACCTCCAAGAAACTCCATGCACTACTGGAATCATACCTGAAACTTTCAGAAAAAGAAAAGGCGTCATACGAGGCTCTCATCCGACCCACTCCCTTGCGGCTATAGGACCTAAAGCTAACGAGTTAGTTGAGGGCTGGCATAGAGCACTTGAGTTGGACGGCTATATACTCCTAATAGGAGTTGGCTTAGAAGTTTGTACAGCCATGCACTTAGCAGAGAAACGCGTTCAATTTCCGAAACACATATTGAAGAAGATCACTCCGCCAAAAGAACTTCTTGAAAAGTATCCTGAGACAGAATGGGAGTGGGATTTCGGTCCTTACCCAGACTTTTCCAAGATGGAGGAACCCTGTAAAGACCATGGAATAATGAAGATAGTTAAAGTCGGCGAAGCTACAGTCAAGCTGCTCAGACTAAGAGAATTGATCGACTTGTACACAAAAAATTTGAGAAGAGATCCTGACATTTTCTACAGCATTAAGTAACAAACCTCAGCTTAGTTGTTTTGAATTGAAGATAGAAGAGGATTAATGTCTAATCCGCTGTACCCTAGCATTCTAGCCAATTCAATAACATCATGCTTTTGGCCGTCTACCCACAATTTCACCAAGAATTCTCCAGCCTCTGCACTGTTGAACCATTCTTCTCCAAACCTCTTCTGAAGCGTTGTTCGTAATTGTTCTTCGAAAATCCATGCTTGCAAATATTGGGCGCAGTAGAAGCCGTCATCATGGTCTAGCAAATATAGAGTTCTTCCGTTTTTGAATTTCAAAACCTTGTCAAGAGTTGTTTCATAGACTTTATCCATTCCTTCCAAGCTTTCTGATGTGTGCAATTTTATTTCGTAGGACAGTTTTGCACTGTACCGTCTGACAAAGAAGAGTTTGTAAAGGTGGAGGAAGTCAAGATACTTTCTGGCATCTTTCATAGGCGTATGCTGTTTCAGCCAGTTCTCATTTGTCAGCAAGTACTCTAGCAGAAAAGCATAGGTTTCGGTCACAGAGCTGTCGCCTAACCGCTTATACTCCATGTCCAAATCAGCATTGACACAGCCGAAGTGTTCTGCATGTCCTGCCTCATGGAATAAGGCCGCATAGTCATCATGTCCACCGTGCGGCATTAGTACCAACTTTATTTCGTCTGGAACTTTTATGCCGCTGCAGAAGGCTCTCGGCGACTTGGTTGGTCTCTCCTCTGTGTCAATTGCAATATTCTTTTGCTTATCTATGTGTATGCCCATATTTGCCAATGTTTCTTTCAATGTTCCAATTGCCTTTTCCTTTTTGAAATAGTCGTCATATTCCTTTGCTCTAAAGAAGTAGGCAATATCATGTCTTTCAGCGTCTTCAAGTCTCACTCCAATTTTATCTTTCAACGCCTTATCCATGAGACTTACGTAAAGGGATTCAGTCTTGTCAATGAAACTATGCATGATTCTTTCCAGGCTTAGAAAATCAATGTTCTTAACGCTTTCAAATAATTCCATGTAATTCTTGTATCCCAGTTCTATTGAAGTGTTGTGGAGTTTTTGCATCCTCTCTTTCAAAACAGGATTTATTACTTTTTCAACTACCTTGCTTCTTGCTTGGAATAGTTTGCTCCGTTTGTTTCTCTCTGGCTCGTTTGCAATTTTTATGACTGCAAGCCTAAATGGAATTTCTTCGCTGTTCATTTTGATTTTTTCTTTCGACTGCATTGTCTCGGCTTTGTCACTTAGTTCTTTCACAACCGTGTCTAAGTAGCCGCTGACAAAAAACTCCTGCAAATACCTTAGTTTTCTCTCTTCTTCACCTTTCGCATGTTTGCGTCTTTCTTTGACTTCTAGGATTAGAGGTTTAGTGAATAAATGCTGGTATTTTTTGTATATGGGTGCAAGGTTCATTTCCTCCTTTAGTCCAGCCCAATTTAGAAACCATTCTCTTTCTTTCTCTGTGGCGAAATCTTCCACATCTTGCCTAATTTTGTTCCAGTCAACCATAGATGATTCTCCAATATGTTAAAGTGACTAATCTACGTTTGCAGTGATTCTTATGTTTTGCTACCTAAAATATTCGCTTTGTTTTTACTCGTATTGTTCTCTGCGCCACGTGTTGTAGGGGCATTGCCTCCAGCAGTAGGTGCCGCCTTTCATGATGCATCCTCGGCAGTCAGCTCTTTCGAAGGGTCTAGGTCTTCTTATACGCCTAGCCAAAACTATACTCCCCTAAAACAGTTGTTTATACCATATATCACACGTTTTTGCCTTTAACTCCATTGCAAGTATTCTAAAGCGCTAGGAAGTTATCACTTCGTATTCTTCCTCATTATGGGGGCCTTGCTCCAGCTCTATGGCATGTTTGATTTGGACTAAATCCCATAAGTTGCCTCTCAAACTGTTACCTAGATAGCTTTGAAGTATCTTCAAGCCTTCTACATCTATTGCCACTTGGTTACCTGAAGCCAGAATTAGATTAGGTTCTCGTATTTCTCCTTTTGCTGGACCGCCAGTTATGAACACTTTTCTTGCATCCATTATAATTAGGTCCGGTTTAACAACTAGCATTAATTCCACCAGTTTCTCGCGTAGGTGTCGAATATGAAATGTGATTTGGTCAAAAAATGGTTTGACAAGCCCCATTGACAATTTAATAGCTCCAGTAAAGTCTGCTAAATGATGAGTTTTAATTAACGGAACGTAAACAATTTTCTCTATTTCCAATGCTTCTTTAGCAAGTGAAACTTTACGTAAATATTGCCCTCCGGGAACTTTTACACGTTGCCAAGCCTTTCCATCAAATATTACTCGCCAACCGTTTCTCCCAAACATTCTAACTTCTGCTCCAGCCTCTTTAGCAATCTTAACGATACCTACCTTTTCTAAAACTTTCCAAGTGTCAAGATAAGCAGATCTCTCTCCGACGATGACTCTTCCAGCTCCTGCGTCATAGAGTAATTCAATAACAGCCCTAATGAAGTGATGGTCACTTGATCCAGGATATGGGTCAGCAGTATTGTAATTGGGTTTTAGAAGAATAGTGTCGCCCTTCGCCACGAGCTTCTTAATTCCTCCGATAAGTGAGACTGCAACTCCGATTGAATCTCCTAAATCTCCATTGCAGGTAACCTTGCTCACAACAGGTCTGCCATCCTTCACAAATATGTCCTGTTTCATTTGCTTCCGCTTCTTTTCCTCAATTTCAGCCGTATTATCAAAATATGCAGCATGTACAAGCATGTTAGGTTCCTGGTTTTCTTTTAGAAATTAAGTCGAAGACTATGGCTGTAGCGGTTTCTATATATTGGCAGCATTTCATCTCCCACATTTTTTGGTCTGCATACTTCCTTCGCCCCATTTCTGTGTTGAAATCGCATCCAGTTAGTTCTCGGCATGTTAAATGACCAAATTCCTTCTCAAATCGTTCTACGAGTTTCATCGCAAACCAGTAGGGATTCATTTTCTGTTTCTTCGCGTTGTTTCTTCCAAATTCAAGTCCGAGAGCAATGATGCCTCCACTTATGGCGCCACATACTTCTCCTCTTCCGCCGATGCCTGCACCGAATCCTGTTGCAATTTTTGGAATCAACTCATTTCTGATTTTCAAATAGTCGCTGATTGCAAGCAAAACAGACTCTGAGCATAAGAATCCTTTTGCAGCATAAGAGTTAGCCAGCTTTACAACTTCATCCTTGTATGTCAAATTAATCACGTAAACGAGTTCATCAGGTAGATTCCCAATGACTCTGCCCATAATTTAATCTTTGTGAAACTTTCCGTCCAAAATTCTGAGAAAACTATGGATCATGTGTGGTTACTTGTATCTTTGTCTGCGTTTTTCTCTCTTCTGTTTCTGTCGGCGTACTCGCTTCTTCTTCCATTTCTTGCGGATGTTAATCTACCCCTTTTTGTCTAGTTAGAGGCATTAAATTTATTCAGATATTAAAAATCTTGTGGTGCCTATGTTTTAGGCTCTTTGTTTCACATTTTCTCTCCATACAAAACTAAGTGTTTGGACATTCCTTTAACAGATGTTTCCTTACTTAGTTTTAACACCATCTCGGTCGTCTGCTTAAAGAATTTTTCGTCCCAATCGTGGGAGTTTAGAACTTTTTCTGGGATACCAAGCGCATCAGTCCAGCCACAAACAGCATATGTATCGAGAACTCTGATGCCCTCTGCCTCAAATAAATTCCTAGCTTCTTCTGGGCTGACAGCCCTGCATTTCTCTTCATGATGTTTCACATAACTTGGCGTGGACTCGATTAAAGCTAGACTAGAGTCTGTATGTTTATAAAAATCGTCAACGGCGTGAGCCCATTTGTTAACTAGGAATACTGAAATTCTCCCTCCCTTCTTGGTTACCCTTATTAACTCTTTTGCAGCTTCCATACCCCCGTCCCAACACAACACGAAATCAAAACTCTCATCAGCAAAATAGAGCTTACGAATATCGCACTCCAAGATTTCTACTTTATCATATACTCCTTCTCTGAGCATTTTTTGCTTCGCCACATCCAGCATTCTAGGCGCTATGTCACATAAAGTAAGTGAATATCCCATTTTTGTTAAGGGTAAAGTTATTCTTCCGGTTCCTCCAGCGGCGTCTAAGATTTTTGCATTTTTGTTTTTTGGTAGATATTTCTTTAGCAGTTCCCAATCCACAAAGTTTTCAACAGCACCCTTAAAAGTCTTGTAATGTTCATCATATGTTTCAGCACGATTGTTCCATGTTTTTTTCATTCTTTCCACTTTTTTGAGTTTATATTCACTCATTTAGACACATCCCCTTAGCTGAAGTTGCTTAGAGAGTTTTTCAGTGGGGCGATAGTAGGCATCTAGAAGTGAAGATATCTTCTCAGATTTCTTTCTTCCGATGCCGTCTACTGAAGACAGCTCTGCGACTGAGGCACTGAAAACTCTCCTAACGGTTCCAAGTCGCTTTAATGCTCTATCTGCTAGTCTGGGTCCAATGCCTGGAAGGTTAGCAACTAAGGACAGCTGTGCCTTTTCCAGTGAAGCTGTTTTCAGCTTTTTCTGAATGAAGGGTCCTTTCGGTTTGGCGAAGTACTTGTGTGTGGCTAGGGTGTAGATGCAGTCTGCTGTCTGCTTTGTTTCTGCTGTGAAGAATATTCCTAACCCATATTGGAATGTTAAGGTAGTCAGCGCACCCCAGAAGGCTCGTGGGTTTGTCATCTGTTTGGCAACTATGGGCATTTCGCTTTCCACTATCAAGACTGGACGACTGTAAACCTCGCATAAGCGATGAATCTGATCGAATAGCCTGCCTGAGTAAAGCGACTTGAGAAAGTCTCTTTCCTGCTTTCGTTCAACTGCACATTCAGATGAGACTATGTAGTCGCCTACGTCAAGCATTCGGTATTCAACTTGTAAGCCAAAATGTCTTAGCAGTTCTGGAATGCCTGACGGTCTTTCTCGTTCATCAACGACAACACGGAGTTTATTAGACATAATCGTTTCTCCAAAGCAAAAATATGATTGAAGCACACAAAAACATTGTGAATATTACTTATCATTATCTAAGAGGGATTAGTGTAGTTAAATAGGGGATTTTGATGAATAGCCAAACATAAACGGCTAAGGCTAACATACCAACTGCAATGGCAATAAGAAGCACATCATACCTTCTCAATTTTAACACGTACAAGTTAGTTCGTTTTTCACTTGCGCCCCAAGCACGAGACTCCATCGCCTCCGCAAGTTCCAAACTACGCCTAATAGCGCTTACAATAAGCGGAATAAGAATTGGAATATAATTCCTTATCCGTTTAAGGAAGTTCCCTTTCTCCAATTCTAGTCCTCTTGACTTTTGAGCATCCATAATCGTTTGGGCTTCCTCAGCCAAAACAGGAACAAAACGCACAGCTGTCGTAAAAGCAAAACAAAACTCATAGGGAACATGACTCTGCTCCAAGGCTAATCCTAAAAGATCAGGCGAAGTAGTCAAGAAAAACATGGAAAAAGACTCTACTAGCACTATGAAACGAAAAGTCATGGCTAAAGAATACTCTATGAGCGATGCTGAAGGCGGAAAGCGTGGATACTCGGTGTAGAAATAGTTGAAACCAAAATTAAATACGAAAATAAGAGAAGCCAGAAACGATGCTCCCTTCATAGAACGTATCCATTCTCGCTGAACACCAGCAAGCAATACAAATGGTATCTGAATAAGAAACAACATCACAAGTGGCAATAATTGGTAAAACATAACTGCTATCACAAATAAAATAATGACATAGAAAAATTTAGCCCGCGGATCTAACCTATGAATCGGCGATGACACACGCCTAAACTTCAAACCGTCAAAAACGCTCATGAATGCACCTCAAGAAAGTCAAGCAGAATTTTCCTAGCCTCATAAACATCAATTACGTTAGTCGGCAACCCAAAATCAGCAAGTTTCATGAAAATTTGAGCTATCTGCGGCGGCACAATGGAAGCTTTCACAACCATGTCTTGATCAGTAAGAATCTTGTCAGCATTTCCATCTGCCACAATTTTTCCTTCAGACATCAAAACTACGCGAGGATTACATTCAGCAACAAACTCCACGTCATGAGTAACAATCACTACAGTTTTCTTCTGCTCCCTCAACTGAATAATGAACTGACGCAGTTTCTCCTTCTGCTGATGGTCTTGACCAATCGTTGGCTCGTCAAGAATGACAATCTTAGGGTCCCAAGCTAGAACAGAGGCTAAGGCAACTCTTTTTCTTTCTCCGCCGCTCAGCATGAAAGGAGAAGTCTCACGATACTGAGTCAAGGCCAAAAGGTTAAGTGCCCACGTAACCCGCTTCGAAATAATATCCTTTTCAAAGCCAAAGTTTCGAAGAGCAAATGCAACTTCTTCTTCAACAGTTTCGCAGAAAAGTTGATGGTCAGGATTTTGAAAAACGAAACCAACTTTTCGAGCGAGATTTGCTATACTTACATTTCGAGTATTCACTCCATCAACGAAGACAGTTCCTTTCGTTGGTTTTAATAACCCATTAAAATGCTTGACTAGGGTTGTTTTGCCTGCGCCGTTTTGACCCATAACTGCCACAAAACCTCCGTTGCTAATGGCAAGCGTGACTCCTTTCAAGGCTTCCATGCCACTTGGATACTTGAAATACACGTCTTTAACTTCTATCACGAAGCAAAACCTCCCGCAAGAGTTGAGCTGCCTCTTCAGAATTTACTGGAACCTTGCCAAGGCGTGTTCCATCCTCTTTCAGAATTTGATAAAGCCTAGTTGCTTTTGGAATGCCAACGCCAATTAACCTTGCTTCTTCAGAGTTGAAAACTCTACGCGGCTCACCATCTAAAACAACTTTACCCTCATTCATCACTATCACATGGTTGGCGTATTTTGAAGCCAAATCCAACCGATGTTCGACCAGAATAACGGTGATCCCTAGTTTCTTGTTCAATTCGTTAATTACTTCAAAGATTTTTAGTGCGCCGAGTGGATCAAGAAAGGATGTGGGCTCGTCAAGCACCATTACTTCTGGTTGCATTGCAAGCACAGAGGCAATAGCAACTCGTTGCTGTTGGCCACCAGAAAGTTCATGTGGTGCTCTTTCGCGAAGGTTTTCTATGCCAGCGGTTTGAAGCGCCCAGTCAACTCTTTTTTGCATCTCGTCTCTTGGTGTTCCAAAGTTTTCTAGTCCAAAGGCTACATCTTTTTCAACAGACAATGCAAATAGTTGGTTTTCTGGGTTTTGAAAGACGAAGCCCACATGTTTAGCGAGTTCGTGAATTTTGCTGTCGGCTACCTTGAGGTTTGCTACTGTTAGGTTGCCTTCGAGTTTTCCGCTGTAGAAATGTGGGATAAGTCCATTGAAGCAGCGGCAGAGTGTTGTTTTTCCGCAGCCACTTGGACCTGTGAGAATGACGAAGTCTCCTTTTTCGATTGTTATGGAGACATCTTGAATAGACTGTCTTGTTGCGCCTGGATATGTGTAGGTTAGGTTTTTTGCTTCAATGAGGGCCAATCTTCAGCCTCTTCTTTTAGCGGACGAATGGAAGTAGCGATTTATGAGTAGCTACTCTAAAACGTTACTACCCAAAATTGAGGTTCTGTTACCTTGTCGTCGGAATCGTTTGACTGTTTCTTTTCGTCGGATTTGTATTTTAGAATAGTGAGATAAGAGTTGGGTATCTCTGGATTTAACTCTTTGACTTCATTCATTATTTTATTAAGTAGCAGTCTCGGTTTTGCTTCTGAGGTTATTGGAATATTTTGCTCTTTGCAGTAGTTCAAAAGCCACATTAGGAGAACAGCGAAATCTTCACTTAGTCGTTCAAGACAAGCAATTTTTTGTTCAATTCCAGAGTCGATGCGGTGGCATGTCACCTACTTGTCCCTCTGTTTCTTCATCAAATGATTCTTTAGTGGCTTCAAAAGCTTCTTTTATTGGATTCAAGGTCGTTTCAATCTTTTTCGCTAATTCCCTTGTCATCTTATTCAATTTTTGCCTTTGTTTTGTAGGCAACTTTGAAATTTCCTCTTGGAGTTCAAAAACCATGCATTTTGTGCCTTCGTAATCCTCAACCATTGAAGCTAAGATTTTTGAAATAGTTCTATCTGATTGCACACGCCCCAGTTTCTCCTCTATAATCATATGGTTCAGTTGATATATTGCACGAGCAATCCAGCTTCCATCGTCAAGTTTGGCAATCTTCTGCTCTAAGTTCGCCTTCTCTTCTTCTAATTCTGGAATTGCTTTTGTCAGTAGTTTTTCATATTTCTCATGAGTTTCAACGGCGTTTTTCCATGCAGGCAGAGTTATTGTAATCGTAAATACTTTTTTTGCCTTATCTTCTGCCACCACTATTTTACCTTGCGATTTTCCTTTTCCTTTATCCAACAGTTTATCGCCTCCTCCACAAGTTGCGTCAAAGTTATGTCGTGTCTTATTGCTTGGACTTTTGCTTCCTTCCAGATTTTGGGATTAATCCGCAAGGATGTTACGAATTGGTCTTTTTCATTTATTGGCATTTTTATTTCACAATTTAACTATTGCCACTTTGTAGTATTTAAATGTTCGTAGTAAGACTTATATAGTAGTTATTACTAATACTACAAAGTAGTGAAGTAGTATGATAGAACATGACCGAGAGCAACGTGGAATGCAAATCGCAAAGCTTGAAGGTCAAATTAAGCGATTAGATTCTTGCACTTATACGGTAAAGTCACAAAGTAGTGACAGAGACTATCATGTATCCAAAGACAAGAATGGATGGGTATGCGAATGTCCAGACCACGTTTATCGCCATGTGAAATGTAAGCATATTTTTGCAGTAGAATTTTCTACCTCAATAAGAGCTGAGGTATCGGTTAGAAGAATAGAACCCATAGTCGATTTCACCGAATGCATCTATTGTAATTCTCCTAACATTGTTAAAGATGGCGTTAGGAAAAACAAGTCTGGGACAATTCAGAAATTCTATTGCCGAAACTGTAACCGATACTTCACATTCAACATAGGCTTTGAACGAATGAAGCATAACCCTCAAGCTGTAACTTCTGCCATGCAGTTGTATTTTAGTGGAGAATCATTAAGAAACACTCAAAAATCACTGAGACTATTAGGTGTAGAAGTCTCGCATAAGACTATTTTCATGTGGATTAAGAAATATATCAAGCTAATGAAAGCCTATGTTGAAGAATTGCAACCTCATGTATCGGATACATGGAGAGCTGATGAGCTATTTGTGAAGATTAAAGGTGACATGAAGTATCTTTTCGCTTTAATGGATGATGAAACACGTTTTTGGATTGCTCAAGAAGTAGCAGACACAAAAGACCTACATGACGCAAGAGCATTATTCTCAAGAGCTAAATATCTCATGGGTAAGCAACCTAAGACACTCATAACTGATGGTCTATTATCCTACTCTGCTGGATGTGATGGAGTATTCACTCGAACACAGCATACACGTCACATCAGACTCTCAGGAGATTTGAATAACAACAAAATGGAGAGACTAAACGGAGAAATTAGAGATAGAGAAAAGGTGATGAGAGGATTAAAAAGAACTGATACTCCTATGGTCTCTGGTTATCAAATATTCCACAACTACATTAGAGAACATGAAGGACTAGAAGGTAAAACACCTTCTGAAGCTTGTGGAATCAAAGTCGAAGGAAACAACAAATGGCTAACATTAATCCAAAATGCAAGTCATCCGACGAAAATTTACAAGGGAGCTAATCCGACGAGGAGTTGACAGAACCAAAATTGATTTAACGTTATTCAAGGGGATTGTTGCAACCATTTTTTTCTACGAAAACCTAAATTACCAGTTAAAAGCAATGGCTCCGTAAGTGAAGAAGAAGTGGTTGAAGGAGTTGAGGAAAGTTTTTCGTGTATTTGTTCTTGCTTTGTTGCTATTATCGTCTGTAATTGTTTCATTTCCGACTGTGGTAGCATCTAAACGTGACTTTGTATCTAATATTCAAACCTATACAGAGCCTAATTATTCAAGTGGTTATGTATCCGAATGGAATTATACAGCTAACCTGAGTCCTTGGAATGATGAGGTCTTCGGTTTGGCCGTCGATTCTGAGAACAACATCATAATAGCTGGTTCTAATAGAACTGCCTTGAATGTCGTTGTCTGGAACATTACCAAGATAGACAAGAAAGGGGATTTCGTGTGGGACTGCTCGTACAACGGAACCCCATGGGACAATGGACCTATTGGCGTAGCAGTAGATTCAGAAGATAACTTTGTTGTGTCTGGTTATACAAGGACCTCAGCGATGACTGAGATTCCTGCTTACAACTGGACCATAATCAAGTTCAATTCGACGAACCATCAATTGTGGAGCGTATCATACAACGTAACTTCTGCTTCTGGTGGCAATAACATGATTGAAGACGTTGCGGTAGACCATGAAAAGAACATAATAGTAGTAGGTTACTACAATGCTTCAACTAAACAGAATGATCGCGGTTGGCACATCGTTAAGTTCGATCAAAATGGCAACCAAGTCTGGAACAAAAGTGTAAATCCTAGTGATTCTGATGATCGCGCTTACGCCGTAGCAGTGGATGAAGACAACAACATCATTGTAGCCGGATATGATAATCTGACAAGTACTACTCGATGGAGGATCATGGAGTTCGATGAGAACAACAACACTCTGGCGACTTACGCAGCAAACTTTAGCTCTTATAATGAAAATGCTCGAGACGTAGCTGTTGACAATGATGACAACATAGTAGTGGTAGGTGTCGACAGAAGTGTTGGCAGTCAACAATGGAAAGTCATGAAATTCGACAAATACCTGAACAATCTATGGAATTATACCTACGACATATCTCCGGGAGAAGATATCCCATTAAGGGCAGCAGTAGATTCATTCAACAACATAACAGTAGTTGGATACGATGCAATCAACGGAAATAGAGGATGGGCTGTCCTAAAGATCGGTCATGACAACGCTACCCTGTGGAATTTGAATTATAACCCAAGTGATAATGCTGATGAAGCTAAGGCTGTTGTAATCGATCATAATGATGATCTAATAGTCGGAGGCAGTGACAGAATAGCTGGTCCAAATGATTCTCAATGGAGGGTTATGAAGTTTAGGTCTCTTAGTTCCAGAGTTCACAACATCAACACAGGCAAGAATTATGCAACAATTCAAGAGGCAATAAACGCCAACGAAACATTAGATGGACATACAATACTTGTTGATGCTGGAACATACAACGAAAATATCGCCTTAAACAAACAGCTGAACCTCATCGGGGACGGGCCAGAAGTTACAATAATAAACGCTGCAAGTTCAAGTAAACACGCCATTAATGTTACTTGTAACAATGTTAAGATTAGTGGATTCAAAATAACTGGCGCAACTGCATGGTATCCCAGGGTTTCCGGTGTTTACCTCAACCATGTAAGCAATATCAGCCTTTCGCATAATGACGTAACAAATAACCTGTATGGTATTCGTCTGTATTTTTCAAACAATGACAGCATAGTGAACAATACTATACGTTCAAACTACTTTGGTATTTATCTGGAGCAAGGAAGTTGCTATAACAGGATAACAAAAAACGCTGCAAGTTTAAACACTCAATACGGCATCCTAATATGGTTTGGTAGCGATAACAACCTAGTATCTAATAACAGTGTCTTATACAACGACCCAGGGATTACATTAGGCTACTCCGCTTTCAATGTTATCTCCTACAATAATGTTTCAAATAATTCAATAGGCATAGAAATCCAGCAACCCAGCAACAACAACACCATTTGCCATAATAACATCATCAAAAACAACGTCCAAGCATCTAGCGTCTCTGGAGCAGTAAATGTTTGGGATGATGGTTATCCTTCTGGCGGAAACTACTGGAGCAATCATGCTGGCACAGACATGCATAGTGGGCCTTCTCAGAATTTGACTGGCAGCGACGGACTAGGAGATATACTATACACCATTGACGCAAATAACACAGACAACTATCCTCTTACAGCTCCAATTAGCATTTTTGACGCTGGCACTTGGAACAGAAAAGCCTACAACATTGATTTTGTCAGCAATTCCACGATTTCAGACTTCCATTTCAATCCAGATGACGGTGCATTCATCAGGTTTAATATCACAGGTGAAAGCGGAACAGTTGGTTTCTGCAGAGTAACAATTCCAAAAAGCCTGCTGTGGGTTGAAGACGGATGGACCGTTCTCGTAGGCGGCGAACCAATAACAGACTACACGACAATCTCAGATGAAAATTACACGTATCTCTACTTCACCTATAATCACAGCACAAAAACCGTCCTGATTCAGGGAACGCATGTTATACCAGAATTTCCATCAGCCCTAATCTTACCATTACTAGTTATATTCACACTTGTCGCGGTTGCTCTGTCAAAAAGAAAACAACTACCCAGAGAGGCAACTTAGTTAGGCTTGGTGACCTTTTTTCGTGATACATTCCTTAAAAAGTCTTGCACATCGTTTGAGGCTTGCTTCCAAATCACCAACTCCGTTTACTCCAGCAGAAAGCGAATGCCCGCCACCCATGCCCTTAAGATATTCACCCAGCGGATTGGCTATGTCTCGTCCCAGATGAATTTCAGTTTTCTCATAGAACTCCTTACATGCTCTGAGGCTGATTTGAATTTTTTCTCCTCTCTGCCCCGCGACTACGGCTACATGGGCGCCTAAGCCAACAAACGCCCTTGCTGCAGATGCTTGATATGCGCTTACATGGGAGAAGGCAAGTAGCCAATCATTAACTTTAATCAGTTTCACTCGTCTACAAGCCTTCAACCGCGCTATGCGTTCTGACTGATCCATGGGCAAAGCAAGCAACGAAAGCGTTTCCTCGGCTTTTACTCCTGCGTCAATGAGGTCAGCAACAATCTTCAACGTATTCGACTTTGCAAGAACAAAATGCCGAGTGTCAAATGCTATTCCAAGAAAGATAGCCTTAGCCTCAATTTTCGAAAGCGTGAATCCAGCTTCTTTAAAGAATTTATAGACAATTTCGCAGGCAGAAGAGGCTTCTTCATCAGATATACATAATGCTGCAAGGCGCTCAGTTTCTGGATGACTCGCATGATGATCAATCACAACCAGCTTAGCATTTGAGGCCTTAACAAGTTCTCCCCACTCAGCTAATTGCTGAATAGTATTTGTATCAAGTAATGCAATGACATCGGCTTCTTCAATGTGCGGCTGAGTCGTCAATGTCAAGGGTAAAGAGTTAAGTAGAAACTTGGAAAGTCGACTAGGCCCTTGAGCCGCAGCAATCTCAACTTTCAGTTCTGGTTTTAAGCGTTGAAGAAATTTGGAGAAGGCAAATGCAGCACATATTGCATCTGGGTCTGCGTTCTGGTGGCACAATAAAACTATCAGTTTAACATTCGTTTTATCTAAGAGAGAAATTATCCCTTGGATTTGCATGCAATATCCCTCAAGTAGTCTTCAATTGCACTGAACGCTTTTTGTTTGGCTTCACCGACTAATTTTTCAACATTATAGTTTTTCATCAAAGGTGACAAGACAATTTCAACATCAACATTTACTGTAATTGGTTTGGCTCCCTCAACATCGATGGTTATATCTAGAGAGGAGATTCTGCGCGTTGATATTTTTGACGAAATATAGTCTCTTGCTGCTTTCTCTCCAATCTCGCATAGTTTTTCCACATGCTTGGAAGTGAGTTCTGGGATTCCTATTTCTTCCAAAAACTTTTTCACCCAAATGACTAGGAAGGCGGAGGCGAGAGGGGTCGCAGGTCCTGTTGCAGTTTAGTCTGCAAATCTTTCACTTGACTGCGTAAACGCTCTTCCTGTTTTCCAAGAACATCAATTCGTGTTTTTAGAAGTTCTTCGCGTTCATTGAGTTCGGTTGTCACATTTGCTTTCTCAGACTTTACAAGAAGCGAGCCGATAGACCTGTAAATCACTGCTGTATCTGTTAGCTTTTCTAATTCACCTAATGCTTGCTCCACCTCAGTGAGTTCAAGTTCAAGCTGCTGCTTCTGCGTTAAAACTGTCTGCAATGTTTGTTGAAGCTGCTGAAGCCGTAGCAACCTTTGCTGAACCTGTGGTGGAAGCCTCGAAAGTTCGTCGCTCATTTCAAATCCCTTTATATAGCCTAATCTAACGGATAATACACATAATTAAAGTGTTCCCCACAAAATGAATGCAATTCTAAAATCTGAAAAATGGTCCTAGAAGCAGTATCGCTTGTCCTCCTAACCCCAACATGTTAAGGTAATAATGCATGAATTGCGTAATTTGTTCAATTGGCATCTCAACATTTTCTTTGTGGATATTTAGCATGTTTATAATCCATTCAGATTGTTCTCCCATTATTTTCCATGCTTCTTCAATTTCTTCGTTTTTCATTAGAGACTTGTCAAGACTAGGAATTGATTCAACCCATTTACGCTCAATTTTCCTTGTCATAACACAATCACTTGGAAGTGACTCAGAAAAATCCTTAGGTTCAACATTGTTTCTAAGTGAAACCCTAATGTGGAAATATGCATTGTTGTCATCTTTAGTTGTTGGAACCCCACTGTTTCTATCATGTATCAAAAAGAAATACCAACTTATTATGCCCTTGTTCTTTAAACCAGAAATCAGTGGGTATATTTTGGTTCGGATAATCTGTTGTAAGGATGTTTGTGGCTCAATTTCTATAAAAGTATCCCACATTTTTTCTAAATTAGGTTTTTCCATTTTCGTTTCTCCTTTTATAAACTGATGATATGTGCGAGTGGAAATTTAAAATTAGAGTAAATCATTTTTTGCTGATTTCTTCTATTGCAAGAAATGAGTCGTTTATGAGCATAATCCATCGTAGGTAAGAGTTTATCGAGGCTCTTAGAGCAGACGTATCTTCTGCCTCAAAACGCAATGTCAAACTGTTCTGTTTAGTACTAGCTTTAACTTTAGAACGTCTCATAGACGGATGCATCTCAGTTTCAGGTTTCAAAGCCTTCAAAACCATTTCTAATCGCTTTTTAGATGGAAAATGCAGGGTAATCACTGTAGAGGCTTTCATTTTCATTCATCCCAAACAACTTTTGAAACATTGATGCGAGGTCCAATTTCAATCAATGTTGGAAAAAGAACGAAAGTTATTTGAAACCTATTCAAAGAGTCACTTGAGATGCGTATAGATGCGGAAAACCCTGAAACCGTATTTTGCCCCACAAATACTGGGATATCAAAGAACTCGCTTATTAACTGCACCAATCTTTTAGCTGTCAAAGAGTTTTCAGAAGGCATGGTTATAGCCAGTGATTTGATAGGCTTAGTTCTTGCTTCAAATTCTCTTCGAAGTCGTACACTTGCAATGTTAATTAGTGGAGGAAAAGGAGTTAAGCCAGAAGCACCTGTCCGAAAGAATCGAATATTCGCAAATCCATCTTTATAGCGGTCAACAATAACAATGCGGTCAGCATGAAGCTCCAATGCTTTTTCTGCGATTCCGTCGAGGCTTAATTTGCCGCGGTTGACACGAATAACATTGGGCAGAGAGTGTGCGATGTCATTGCAAAAGGTTCTTATCTTGTCTGTTGGTTCTCGCGACGTGGTTAATAACACATTTTTCTTAGTAGACATTGTTTTCAACGTATCCTCTTATTTCTCTAAAAATAGTTTCCTATGGTATAAAGAATGTCTTTAGGTCTGCTAAGATGAGAAGTCGTTGAATACTGGTTATTAAAACGCGAATGGTAGCAGTTTAAAGCTTGATATGAAGACTAGCCCCATTGAAATGATAAAGGAATACACTGCAAGTTGATAGGTTAATTCTCTATCCCAAAAGCCTACCTTATTCAGAGTCGAAAACGTCACTGTCAATATGATGAAGAATAGGTTAATGTAATCAACAAACCACCAAAAATTAAATAGAACGTAAGAGCGAGGCGGAAAATAGTAGAAAGCTCCTTCAAAAGCAAAAAATAATATCAAAGAAATTATCAGAATCCACTTCGCATCTTGTTCTTCGGTAGCCATTCAAAGCACCTTACGTCACTTAAACACTCTCAGACAGACACATTAAAAGAATTTATGACTATATACTCAATATGAATAATAAATAATAAAGGCTACTCTTTTTCCTCTTCCACTAGAGTTTCTGTAGGAACCAAGCCTTTTGCTGCTCGCTTTGCTACAACCCCAAGTTTAGTAACTGGAGCGTACGCTCCACCTGTGAAGGTGAAGCCACATTTTCTACAGTTCCAGACTCCTACACTTTGTCTTCGAACAGACTCTGTGCCGCATTGTGGGCATTTATGCGCTTTCTTCACCTCTGATATCACTTTAACGTAGCGTTTCCGAACAGCAGACCCATAGCGCGCTCCAAATCCTCTCGTAGGGCCCACTTTCTTTGTTCTATGTCCCATCAGCTTTTCACCAATATTTTTCGCAGCTCTTGAGATTTTTCTTTAGCTATTTTGGCGGCTTCCAGGATTCGCTCTTTGGAAAAGTAGCCATACCCACCTTTTTGCACTGCACAAACCTTTCCGTCTTTATCCATGGTTATTGTAATACGTGCGTCCATGACTTGTTCTTCTTCTAGCCAAGGGTCGACTACTATTTTATCATTTATTTTGGCAAACGTAACTGCTATTGGATAGTTCACTATTGGAAGCTGAGTGTAGCCTGGTTTCACTTGAATTTCATCATTTTTCACTTCATAGTTGAACATCTTAGTATTCAATAAAGCTGCCAGTGCCGCCATAGCAGAAGCATCTATTAGATTTCCATCATGATTAAGAACGTAAATGTCGACAAAAACAACAAAGACTTTCTTATTCGGCGTTATACAAAGCTTCTCCGTTGCAATTGTCTTGGATTCTCTGATTCCTCTGTCGACGATTCTTGCAAGTTCTATTGAATTTTCATCTGGTGGTCCTGCCTCAAATGTAGGCGACGCTAAAGGCACAAGTTCTGCACTTACAGTTAGAACGCCTTCATTCGGGACATCTGGAAAAGGTTCGCCAGTTTCAATTTTGATTCCAACCATGACTTCAGTTTTGCCTAAGCGTATACGAGCAGACCCTTCAGCACGTTCAATAACTCCTACTTCAAGCTGAATATTCCTATATTCATTTAGTCCTCTTTCATCTAACCTTTTTCCATGGGAAATTAGCTCTGCAATTCTTTTTTGTTTCACGCATACAACCATAGCTGGGATATTCATTCTTCTACTGCCTCCTTTACAACGTATTTTGCCTTCAACGCTTCCTTCTGAAGTGCATATATTTGCTTGCAGCCTTCCACTGCCATGTTGACTGCTTGCTCAAACTCATCTGACGCTAGTTTTCCATCCATCTGAAGCAATGTTATGGCGTTGAAATTTGGCATGAAAGCTAGAGGCAAATCTGCTTCACCTGCCTTGTCTTCTGTGTCAGTTAAATCAAGCACTAGATGACCTTCGACTTTCCCTGCTGCACAAGCCGAAATCAAGTCTCGCATTGGAATTCCAGCATCTGCCAGAGCAAGAGAGGCGACAGTGATGCCTGCGCATCTGGTTCCGCCATCTGCCTGCAAGACTTCTATGAAAAGGTCTATGGAAGTCCTCGGATAATATTCAACAAAGATGGATGGTTCTAGAGATTCTCGAATTACTTTTGAAAGTTCTATTTCTCTTCTTGATGGTGCAGGTGACTTTCTTTCCTGTACTGAAAACGGAGCCATATGATAGCGGCAATGAAGCAATGCCCTATCAGGTAGTGCCAAATGTTTCGGATGCAGTTCCTTTGGACCATATACTGCTGCTAGAATTTTGTTTTTTCCTTGTTCAATGTATGCGGAGCCATCGGCGTTTGCAAGAATGCCGACTTCGAGTTTTATGGGTCTTAGCTCGTTCAGTTTTCTTCCATCTACTCTAACATCATTTTTATTGATTAATTTTTCAGATGACTTTTTAGCCATGTTTTATTCCTCCTTTTTTCTTCTAATCATTTCAGTTATTCGGTTTGTTAAGCCACTTGTGTGGGCTTCTTGTTCGATTTTGCGAATAGCCATTATGGCGATTCTTTCGTCTTCAGGAGTTTTGCCATTAATTAGAATCAACCCGTTCTGGCCGATTGAGATTTGGCATCCTGTTTCGTCTTTTATCATGTTCACCATTGAGCCCTTTTTGCCTATAACACGGGGTATTTTTGTAGGCGTGATTTCGATTACTTGTCCGCGTGAAATTTTTCCGAGACCGGGTTCTCGAACAGTAAGTAGTGGGTCACATGTTCTATCATATGAAACTACTTTGGCTATGATTAGATCACTTACATCAAAGATTGAGGGTAATTCATCTTTTCTAGGCTTAAACGATCGATCAAGAACATCTGATGCCCGAAGTGTTGCAAGATAAGGAGCATTGATGTCAACTGTCCAACTGCTCAAGCCTACTTCGATAACTTTTCCTATAACTGTATCCCCGACAGATGGAATGTAGAACGACTTTAAGGCGACGACGTAGACTTTTCGATTTTCATAGTCTACAAGTCCAATGCGGGTGGCATAAATTTTGTCACCTTCTTTGTATGTGTTGTTGCCTGCTATGTAGTCTCCTTCGGCGAGTAAATCGCCTGGTAGTGCGAGTTGTCTTTTTTCATAAAATATTGACAAATTTATCACTCTTGAGCGGTTTTTATACCATTTTTGCTTCGGCGTTGCCTTTGGTCATTTCTCCAAGTTTTTCTAGGAGAGGTCCGTAAAGTCCGCCTGGTATTTCTATGGTTGCGGCCCATGAGCCGTCTGGTCGCCATTCTTCATGTTTTATTGTGCCGAAGCCTTTGACTGTTCCGTAGACTTTGCTTGCGTATTCTGGGGGTATTCGAACTTGTACAGAGATCTGTTCGATTTTTAGCGGTAGTATTGGTCGTAGAAGTTTTGTTACTTCTTTTGCTTGTTCTTCAACTTCTTTAAATGGGTCTATTGAATAATGTATTTCTCCCATTGCTTGTTCTATGCGTAATGGTGGGTGTGGAAGGTTTGTTCTTGGGTCGATGGCTTGTCGTGATATAAATGCGATTATTTGCTTTCTTTTCTCTTCGATAAGCTGTCTTCGCTGTTCAGTTGTTAGTTGAAGTTCGCCTTTTTTCAGGATGGTGTCAGCTATTTTTAGGGTGTCTGTTGTTCCAAAGGCTTTTTTTAGTTTGTCTTCTCCTGCTCTTGAGCCTTTGCTTGCATCTGTGTATATTGTGTCTGTGACTAGGACTTCGGTTATTGATGTTATTTTGCCTAGGCGATAGTTGAAGGCTGGTTGAGGCTTAACTAAGATTTCGAAGTGGTCGCTGTCCTTTGTTATGCGGGCTGTTGTGAAGCGTTCGCTCATTTGTTTTCACGGCTCTCTAAACCCCTTTCTGGTAAGTCTCAATTTCTTGGTCTGGCAATATTCTAAGCTTTTTAGTAGCGGATGGGATGACTGCTATTTTGACTCGTGGCTGTTCTCCTCTTGACTCGAAGGATCTGAGTAGGCATTTTATTGCCAGCCTTATTGCGTCGTCTAAGGTCATGTCGTCTTTGTACTCGTCTTTTAGTATGTTTTCAACTGTTTCGCGGCCTATTCCCACTGAAGTTGCCTTATAGCCTCTGTATGAGCCGCTTGGGTGAGTTCCAAATATTCTGTTACCTGTTTTGTCTATTCCGCCAAATATGATTGAGACTCCGAAAGGTCTTACTCCTGCATGTTGTGTATATAGTTGCTTTATGTCTCCGACGCGTTTTGTAACCGTTTCCACATCTATTGGTTCATCATACATTAAGCGGTTGCTTTGTGCGTAAATCCTTGATTGGTCCAATAGTATGCGGGCGTCGGATGATAAGCCGACTACGGCTGCTCCAAGATGTTCATCTACTTCAAATAGTTTTAGTGTGAAGTCTGGGTCTTGGAGTTTTGTTTCTAATTTTTCTTCTGCGCCTAATACTACGCCTTCTGAGCATACGACACCGATTATAGTTGCTCCTCTGTTAACGGTTTCTAATGCGTATTCTACTTGGAATAGTCTTCCGTCTGGTGAGAACACTGTGATTGCTCGGTCGTAGGCGCCTGGCGCAGCGAATACTGACATACTTTTTATCACCTCATGTTTCTAAGCGTGGTTTTGCCTTTTCAAGTGTGAAAGCTTAACTAAAAACCTTTTCGTATCCCAAATACACTTCAGAAGGCCTATCAATTAGGAGGAGAGGATTTGAATCCTCAGTAACAAGGATAATCCATTATAACCTTCTTTTCCAATATTTGTTGCGCTTGCAAAGGTGTGCTTATGCATCTACTGACTCTTTTTGAGATTTTAGGAATCCCCAAATTACCACCAAGACACCAAAGGTAATCCAAGCAATAAGAAAAGCCCAAATTATTGTCCGACCTAAAACTGAATAGTTTTTTGATTCAAAAAAGTCAAAAAGATTATTGTAGTAAATGTCTAATATGAACCCAATTCCCGTGACGACAAAGAAAAAGCCTGTTAGAATAGTCTTGAAATTTCGTTTTTGTCTCTTTGAATCTGCGTTCAACAAATCTATCTCCAAATAGCACTATGAAGTCTCTTAGGTAATTGAATTTTGCTACTAAAGAATTGAGAAGTTAGAAAAAGGGAACTCACTCTACCAAGAATTATTGTACACCCAACAAAAG
>Ga0315314_1000967_pt1 | contig 27688 bp, 34 predicted proteins | sample TDP9_MG_FD_203631 | JGI IMG/M metagenome (GOLD analysis project Ga0315314, IMG submission 203631) | Freshwater sediment microbial communities from Lake Towuti, South Sulawesi, Indonesia - TDP9 | ecosystem: Environmental > Aquatic > Freshwater > Lake > Sediment | place: Indonesia: South Sulawesi... | reverse complement strand
GACCGCCGTAAGGTGATGTCGCCATCCCAATTTTGAGGGTTGTTCCGCTACTTGTTTCTTGACCGCTATAAAAGATGTAGAACGTTCCCAAGATGTAGATTGCCGTTACATAACGAATTTGGTAACCATCCCAAGCGCCAGATGCACCTTTGCTCAAGATGTTGCCTAAATCCGTATGGCTCATGTCTGGACTTGTGGCAACGCACAAGTTTAGATAACAGTCTCCATCCGTGCTTCTGTAAAATGCCGAAACAAAATAGAAAAGCGTGCCAATTCTTAAACCACTATGACCCCAAAGCCTCTCATAACCTGTTGGAGGACCCACAACACCCGCACCTACTGGTGTTATCCATCCGCTGTCAGGATTTGCACTATAAGAATAGTAGATGGCGATTGCTGTGCCTACCCGATATTGAAGATACATCTTCCATTTTTTGTTAGCATCAGTTTCATAATGGTCGTACATGACGCTTGGGATGCAATAATGATTTGTAGCATGCACAAGTATTGGGTCACCATTGTTTAGTCGAGTATAGGGTCCAGAAGGGCTTGTTGCTCTTGCTACTCCTATCGCATGTTTTGCTCCATCCCATCCACTATAAAACAAGTAGTAGTAGTCTCCAACTTTAACTACGCATGGATGAGCAATGCCAGCATCATCAAATTTTCCAGCCGCACCCCACCCTAAAACTTGCCCAAGTTTTGTTAAACCATATTGGTTAGCAAAAGGCAATTGAAAGATGCGTTTCCAACCGCCAAGAATATCCTCTGCAATTGGTTCAGGAACGTTTCCGCCTCCGCCACCGGCGATTGTTACGTCAACTTCCTCATTTGCTGCATCATCTATGATAGTAGCACCGCTTACAAAATTAATTCCTCGTCTTTTGCCTTTCGATACGCCTGCTTCTTTAACGTCGACCCGCGCCAAGCAGTCAAGTAAATCAGCCAAAACAAAGGCGTCGGCGCCACCAGACTTATGCCTATCCTTATGAGAGGCAAAATCCGATTGCAACGCCATGTCAGGGTCATGGTATTCATTACCATGTTGACTTAATCCGCCTCCGCCTCCGACACCGCTACTTATTATTACGCCTTCTCCAACAGCGCTTGCTTTGTATTTGTCAAGTTTCTGAATTGATTTTCTAAAGCCATAGATGAAGTCTGCAAGGAGTTGTGGTTCTTTGGCTAATTCCAATTCAGCGTCTAAAGTTTGATCTCGTCCACTAGCCTTGTACTCTACTGATATGATGCGGTAGTCAGAGTCGATGTTTTCGTTTGGAATTATAACATGAACCTTGTCAGCGGCAAGAATTGGCGTAGTGCCATAATCTACAACTTCACTTCGCACTTTCAAAGTTTCGATAGGACCTTTAAGAAAGTCAATTAGCGCCTTAGCTCTGTAGTCGCATTCAGCATCACTGTGCAATTCCTCATCTGTCTCAACTTTCTCTCTTAAACCATATTGCGTTTGACTTCCAGAATCTTCTCTTATGGCTTTCCAGCGAAACTTATCAAAGAACATGCCGTCAACGCCTAACGGAATCGGTGCTGCGGGCCTAGATGCCAGAAATTCTATTCCTTGTATGCTATTCCATGATGCAGAACCAACTTTCGTCCATACGCCATTAGGATTGCTCACTGCGTTATATTCGGCTGATCGCCCAGTCGCAAGTTCATAGAAATACCATACGTTTTCCTTCTGCAACGTAAGGGTTGTTTCAAAATAATTACTTGCGTCAGGCGCTCTAAGACGAATCTTAAGGTCAGTTAAAATTTGCCCATAAATTACCCATACTTTCAGCACTACACCCTTCAATAAGGATATGTTGGAAATCGAACGATAGAAATCTAAAGTGCCAATTGTCCCCTTATTTGCTCGGACGTAATATGTGCCAACTTTAGGACCCGGGCTAACGGTGCTACGGGTTATCGTGGTATCAGAGCTTACAGCAACCCAGTTCTCTGGCGGATCTTGCGTTGGCTCTGTCCATTGATCTCTATCTGCGGGTTCTGGTCTCTCAGGCGCTCCGTAGATGGTTATTTTGTTTTTTATGCGATGAATATTCTTCGAGTATTCGCTGACTTCCAATCGTTCTGAGAGGCTGACAGAAGATGTTTTGCTGTTTTTTGGGAAAAACTCGAATTTTCCGTCTGGGGCGATTCTGAAATCGTAGCCAATGACGCCTGTTTTATCTGCTGTTTCTGCAATGTATTTTTTGACATCGAATATTGGGGTATCCTCGTAGTCAAGCCGTGTATACGTAGTATCCGTTTTTTCGATGAGATCTATCCAAACTTTTCCAGCAGCCGTAACAGTGTAAGTATTCGCCAGATTGTTAACCATAGTAACAGCATTAGCTAAAACTGAAGCAACTTCATTGTATTCTGAGGCATTGTTATCCTGAATTTTAACAAGCATGCCTGCATTAAATAAGGCACCATTAGCAACGTTGCACACTTTTTGTCCAGAAGCAGCATTAGATGTTAAGAGGCTATTTGTTCGGACGTGGCTGAGAGATGTGTAGCTATCGATAATATCTTTGACTACGGCTTCGCCTTTGACATTGTCATAGCTTTTAGTGACTAAACGCCTGAACAGGTGCTCGCCCCAGCAACGTCCCCGAACCCGAATATAGTTTTCAGTCGCAGCAGAAAGAGGCTCTATTTCCTCAACTTTACCCGTTAACAACGAAGGACAATTAGGGTCTCTGCCCAAGCTTATTGTCGCGACATCGCCGACATTGATAGGATAAGTTCCGCCTGGACTATACTTCTTATCAAAGTTTTGAAGCAGACATTCAAAGCTAGAGATTTCAGTAGTGCAGCCTAAGTGAACACGCAGATCTATTATGTCACTTTGCGGAGGCGTAACAGAGCCGAAAACTGCAGAGGCTTTTGGGATGGCAACGCTCATTAATCAGTGACCCCTCGCCTACGCAAAGCAGCCTCTTCTTCACCAGCACGACTAACGCCCCGAGTGGATCCTATCGCTTCTCCCGCAGCAGAACTATAGCCACGCATTGCGTCAGTTGCTGCACGAGTCTGCATGGCAAGAATTGACATAGCTGCGGCAGCAGCGATAACAACTCCTACACCCAAAGTCAATAAACCGACCTTGAATGCCAATGCCACATTGAACGCCATAGTGGCTCCAGTAGCTGCCCCAGTAGCCGCCGTCAAACCTAATAACGCTGCAATTTTTGCACCAATTGCAACCACTGCAGAATACAAAAATCCATGCCCAACAGCGAGAGAAGCATTAAATGCAGCTTGCGTTCCCGTTGCAGTTAAGATAACAGTAACTAAGCCTCCATGCGCTATAGTGGCGCCAGTCGTAGCACCTGCCAAGGTTGTTTGAATAGCTGCACCAGATCCAGCTGCGACATTATGTGCAGTTTGAGCCACAGTTGTTGTAGTAAGAACAGCCTTCAATGACAAGAAAAGGTGAACAGCAGACATTATGCCACTAATAACCCGTCCAGTCTGCGAATCTAACATTCCGAAAGAGTAGCCTAAATGCACAACATCCATAGCAATAGCGCGAAAAGCATAGGAAGCCCTATTTTCAGCTCTAACCGCAATACTAATTTCATGAAACGACATTAAGAAGAAGCCTCCCTAATGGCTTGGTCAACCGCTTGATTGAGTCTATCCCAAATTCCAGGCCAACAATATTCTAGGGCGCGTCGAATGAATCTGCGTGCCTGCATAAAGCGAGTGCCAAACTCCACAAAATACGCATAAGGCGCTGTCGCTCCAACCCTTAGAAGCCAACCTTCAACGTAACTAAAAACAGTAGATTCAAGAAAGCCTGTCCTTCGTGGAGCAAACGATTTTACCGTGCTTTCCAAAACTAAGCCTTGTTCCACAAGATTATCATGAATCCGCTCTTGCATGGCTAAGTCTAATCGCTCAAATTTCCGCTTTAACTCTTCAACTCCGAAAACTTCGATATCTCCTTCAACTGACATTGCGCCTTGCCTCCCGCTTTGCCTTCTCTGTTTCCTCCTGAACTTGACGATCTATCTCATTGAGGATCACAATGAATCGCTGGATTGTTTTTGCTGGCTGTTTTGCGAGCTGTTTTGGGGTCCAGCCAAATTCTTTGCATAGCCGAAACTCTGAAAGATCTTGGCTCGGCTTTCCTCGTCTAATTGCTCCAATAAAAAACGTAGATCCTCATGTGTTATGCCATTTAACTCGTTGACAATCTTTGAGAATAATTCACCGAGTTCAGTCGGAATGCCTTCTTGTTCGCTAAGTAATTTCTCAAGTGACAGAGGCTTGTTTTGCGGTTGCTCCTTAAGACTAGCAAAGATTGTTTCAGCTTGGATAGCGACAAAATCGCTGCTCTCAACCTGCCCGGATAGCTTGCTATACTTCGTATGTTTTTGGATTATGCGACTTCGCTTAGCCCAGGTGATTTCCTGAAAAACGTACTTACCAGCATATTCTTTCCCAAAGCGTTCATCTAATTCAATGGTGTCGGTTCGCATGTCAAACACCTTAACTTATAGCCACTGGGCCCTTGGCCACAAAGGGAGCCTTGAGCGAAATCAGGTCTTCCATCTTGCTAGGTAGCGAGATATTATCCCACTTGCAACCGGTGAAAACAGCCTTGTTAGAGCCTCCTAGACCAAACTCCAAAGTGAACTCTGTATCAGCTAGAACATCATCAGCTTCTTCCTTGCTTTCAAATTCAAAGGTTAGCTCGCCATTCAGAACTCTGTGGCGCCAAGCCAAATACTTCAGCAAATGTCCACTTGAACTGCGAATGACTGGCACCCTTTTAAGATTATTTTCGATGTTAAATTTCCAATCGCTAACACGATCAAGCGTCACCGCGCCCTTCTTGACATAGGTTTCGAGGAATGCGACGGCTCCAATGTAATCGGCGTATGTTGCGCCAGTTATTTTCGCCGTTCCAACTGCAACGTCCTGCCCTTGAAACTCTGCCGTAGCCCTGATAACGTCCTCGATACTACATCCAACCGTCACCTTGTGAAACTTCATGCCAGTAAAAAGCAGCGAAATGATATCTGTCGCCGAGGCAAAAACTCCTTTGTAATAGAGTACTTGTATGCTGAGGCTTTTGTTAAGATCCATCTTTGCATATTGAAGCAAGTTGATAGGCGCTTGAGAAGGCAGTGGATAGCCCATTGTCAGCCCTACTTGCCTCAGGCCCTTCTTGATCAATTGCAGATCGTAGCTTCCGACTCCTCTCAGTTTTATGTTGCCTGGGTCTATTCCCGGGTCGATTTGATCAGCTGGTACGCCAAGCATTGATGGATTTGTCGGCGTGGTTCCGTATACAGACTCGTCCACATAATAGAATCTTTGTTGATCGCTTCCATACGTTTCAACCATTTTTTATTTTTCCTCCATAACTAGAATATTCCTGAGATTGACTCGAAAAGCCAACCCTTCAGAAGAAACTCCGCTTTGAAGAGATACGGCTTAACGTCCGTGACGTCTATGTTCCTGTAGCTGATGACATCACAGAACGTGATACCATAAACCTGAATCGTACACTGCACAAAATCGCAGTATAAAACCGCAGGCGTTGAGCCATTGCTCGGATTTGTGGTTTTTGCCAGAAGCCAGACATAGCCATTAGAGTCGATGAAGTCCGTCCAGCCTGAGGAGATCGTGATTGTTAAAGTTTCATCTCCCCCACCGGTTCCGTTCTGGGCTTGCTGCCACGCAGAAGCGACATGGTTCCAAACCTTAATCGTGGCGCCATTTCCGCCTGGTGCCGTGCCATAGCCCTCAAAACTAAGCACTATTTTCTTGACACATTGCTCTCGAGCTCCAATCTTGAACCTGAAAAGCATCAAGGCATATTGATTGTTTACGCTAGTGCTTTTGCTGTGGCGGACGTCGTCGCTACTCCAGAGTTTTTGATAGTTGGCAACCGAAAGTTCGCTCCAAGAACTACTACTAGGCACTAGCTCACTTGCGGCGCCAGCATCGTAGGCTTTATGTGGATCTCCGCTCGGATATCCAAGCCCATAAAAGTTATAGGTAGTCTGATATGGCAGATTCCGATTTTCCCTAATGATAGCATTGATTTGTGCGGTTACTTTATCCCTCATCACCTTGCCTGCATCGGCTCCAGGAGCCGTCTTGTCAACAGTGTAAATGTTGCAGCGGAAAACCATGTAGCGCCGCCTTAGGCGACCAGCAAGCTCAAGTTTCTGATCCTGACTGCTATCAAGACCCATTGTTATCTGCGCATCATATTGTTTGAGTAGCTCTCGATCATAGGCTTCCTTTGTGGCCAATAGACTCGCTAAGGACCCGCTATCCTTCGTAACCTGAATCCTCGTAGTAATCAACCGAAGAAGAGTCGTGACAGGGTCTTCGAGCTCACTCAAGTGGCAAGCAGCCTCCTGGCAACTGACTTGAAATAAATTGTTTGATTCTCATAGGTGAACGGCTGTAGGGTTTGAATCTCGTAGTCCTCGCCCTTTCGCCGAATCTTGTCATGATTACGCACTGGCACAAAAGTGTAGAATGCAAGATAGTCGTTAAGCAGATATCCAGCCTCAAGAAGAACCTCTTCAGCTCTCACAGGCGAAACAATCGCCAAAATGTCCAAAGGCTCGCCATAACTAACAGTCTCAACAGCCTGTCGAATCGGATATAGCAGGACAGCTTCGCCGTTACTGTTTAAGATTTGCGTGAACCTTGTCAATGGCTCCGTGTAATTGAGAAACATCCTTGCCAGCCAGGTAACGCCAGACATTGCCTTTTGAGGAGTTAGTGGACTAAAGTCAGTGAATATGGGCCCCCAATAGAGAAATTCATCGCTATACTTTGCGACGACATCGTAAGCCAATTTGAAGCTTGGAGGATCTCTCTCCCTGCGAATCTTCCATAGCATTCCTGTAGTGATCGCATCATAGTAAGCGCATGCCGGGAATCTTGTCACTACATCGAGATAACCAGGCCAACAAATCTCAGGCCAATACGCAGGATATTGCCCTGAAGCCTTGATCGATTGCACAAAGTTGTAGACTCTCTGGCAGGTGAAACTCCAGCTCTCATAGACGTATAGCCCCAAAAGCGCAAAGCTAACAGGATCATCATAAACTTCTGTGTCATTAAGACCAATTCGGTACCAGACTCCAGATCCAGAGGGTGGAGGCTCATAATATAGGTAGAGTTGCTCGAAACCCACACGCAAAAAGACAACCAAATCTGCCATCATGGCGTTGTATCTCGAGGCGTTTGCCGTATCATAAGTATCAGCCAGCATTTTGAGACCGATCAAGCAATAGAGGTTTTCAATGCTCATCACAGTGTCCCAAGTATCGCTTATAGTGACATAGTTTGCGAAACCTCCATAGTACTTGTCATGGATGCCCAAGATGCTTGGCTGTTGCTGCATCGTATAGAGAAAAGTATAACCAGTGAGCTTAGCAGCATTCAAATAGCCCACAGTCGACGTCAAAGCATACGCTTTCAACAGAGCTGGAATGACACGACCCGCATCGATACTCCAATACTGAGTACTTGATTCGCTGGATTTGAACCCGCCATAAGCCTTCTTCAAATTATCGACGCATTGCTGAGTCAGAAGCCAGTCAGCTAGCACCACAATCTTCGCAAGAATCTCAGCTTGTTTAGAAGAGAATTGAGTAGCAGAATGTGCTTCGTAAAGAAATTCGATAGCAAAGGCAGCAGGAAAGGCGCCCTTTCCAAAATCCTTATCCCCATGGTCAACTGTTCCGCCCTTGGCCACATAGTACGTGTAAGCTAAGTTCGTTACCATGGTAACAACATTGCCAGCAACGGAATCAACCTCGTTCCATTCACTGTGAGCGCTATCCTTGAGCTCGCAAGGCATGCCCGCTGAAAACTTCGTGCCATCCGCAACTGTCACGTTTTTTTGACCAGCTGGAGGGTCAGCAGTCATAGCAGTAGTTACTACGTAGAACCAAGGCGCATAATGCATAACAAACTCGTAATAAGCGTCGGGAACTGCGCCCATGGCTATGCCCTTCCCACGTAAGGCTGCTTCAACTTGCCAATAATTCGCTCGGCTTCATTCATCAACAAAAAAAACTGCAAATTACCACCGCCCGCAGAAGTGGTTGATTCACTAATGGACAAATCGCCTATTCTAAAGCTCAAGCCCGAAGCAGAACCGCCCGTAATCCTGCACGCAGTGTAAATTGCTGCTAGGTTTCGGATGGCGACAGCCTCGGTAGCCGTGCAATTAGCAGGATCAATAGTCAGGTCTGTTTCTACCTCAATAGTCTTGGCAGCGTCAACAATGAATCTATTGACAATATCGTCAGGCGCCTCAAATGCACTAACATTAATGCGTTCTCGAACGCTCTCCGGCGTAACATTCACCAAACAATTAAACTCCGAAACAACCGATTGATACTTAAAAATAGGAAAGAAGCAAGAATTAAGGAATCTTGCTGAAAAAAAGCCCAAATATTTTATGTATTGGAAAGTATAGGCTGAAAAACATGTATTAAAAAATATGAGCTAAGAAATAGGGACATTTAGCCAGCAGAGAATGGGAAATACCATTCTAAGCTGTTGGAGTTGGCGGGCCTGGTCCCGTTGCAGGATGGCTTACTTGAGCTTGCCAACCTAACTTTTTTGCAATTATCCTAGCAGTCTTCCAAATCCACCATGTCGCAAAGCCGTTAGCCAACCATTGTTCAATTGCAGCATAATCCCATTTCGCAGCGACAGTGACTACCCCAATCGTGAAACTAATCAATATTGTATACACGAAGTAGTCTAGTCTAAATTTCTCGGGATCCGTCTTAGACAAGTAGCCCCACAAGCACGTCACAAACGCAGTGACCAAAGCAATGGGTGTCGTTCTAGTCACAGTGACCCAGACTTCATGAATCCACGACAACGGTACTTCAGGCGACACATCCCCATCCTGAGCGAAAACAGGAATCGCCACAAAAAGCACCGCCAAAGCCAAGACAACCGCAAGAACCATTTTCTTCATTTGGCTTTTTCACCTCCCTTTTCGCCTACTGTGAGGCAGATGACTCTGAAGATTTCTGCGGCTCAAACAATTCAATTCCGAATTTAGCCAAATTCTTGCGCAACTCATCAGGCCTAATGATCTGTGTTCCAGTTGTCGCGCCGATTTTGGCTAACTCAATCAAGTCAGCAAGCTTAACCTCGGGAACTTCAGGCATACCCCAATGCAAACGGACCTTCACCTTCAACGGATCGTAACCCGCTCGCCTAACCACAGGCCAAAAGATCTCTCGTTCAACAAGACGCTTAACGTAGCGTTGCAAAGGTCTCACAAGAATGTCTTGTAAACTCAAAGCTGCGTTGCTAGATGCTTCTGTGAAGCCCGGCGTACTAAAGAGTCTAGGTAAAGGAGTTTCCAAACCAAGATAAAATTGGTTGACTATGTGGTCAACGTAATATTCAAAACGTGCCCTTGGATCAATCATCACAGGGAAGAGGTTTGCATTTTTCCCACCGAAAAACAGCCATTGCCCTTCCTCGGGTCTACTCCGTATTGCAGTCTCAAATTTCTGAATCGTCGGCTCCTTCGCCCCTTCTAACTGGGCTAAAACGTCAGGACCCGCATATTTCTCAAAAATCTTCGGCATAATCTTCTCAATTTTCGCCTTCATTTCTGCATATGCGGGACGTGTGAAACCATAAAGCGTCAACCTATGAATCAAGACTTGCAGAAGCCCGGTGCCAAAAGCGTTATTCTCCAAGGCGTTAATTCCGAAATGCAACATTGCCTCAGGCTTAATTTCTACTCCGCCGTAATTCCTGGCTAGTTTCCAATTTGCGACTTTATACGGTATTTTGAAGCCATTTGCCTCATCAAGCATCAGCATCTTCACATTTGGATCTATAGCCTGGATTGGAACATGCACTAGCTCAGTGAAGCCGTTAGGCGGTTTCTTGAGCCAAAAGTCGTTACCGCACGCAATGAAGTACGTGCCAGCATTGAGTAGAATGCCGTCCAGGTTTAACTCGGCACTGAAATCGTCGGCAGCCTCTTTCGCCCTTTCAAACTCCGCCTCAGCAGTTGTATAGTAATCCGTGATAACAGCTCTCGTCAATAAGTCGACTGCAGATTTGCAAGCAGGATCCCGCTCGTAAAGTTCCATGACCTCAGACAAAGGGACGCTGGGTTTACTCGTCAACGTGGTACCTGGCGGACTAGTCGAACCACTGGATTGCCCAAATCTTTGATTCCAAGCCTCAACCAGTCGCCTAAGAGGATTATTCATTATTCAAGCCCCGAAGAAATTTCAAGCCTTTTTCGGTTATGTGGTAAGGATCATTTTTCTTTGGACCTTTTTCAATCCATTTGCGATCAAAGAAAATGCGTATTAGATTGTCAAAACTGGCTGGTGTCCCACAATGGATTAATGCACGCTTGAGAAACTGCGTCCTACGAATAGGATTGTTTTGCAGCTCTTGGAGCATTATTCTCGCCAGATCTAAGTCAACCTTTTTCCTCAAGCAAAATACACCTCAATAGGCTGCTGCGTACTTTTAAATGGCGGCGAATGATTGTTGCAGATGAATAATACTTTTAGATCGCCCTTTGTATAAGTCGTCGCAGTTGTGTCAGGCGTAAAAGGTTGCATCTCTTTGCCGCAGATTGGACAGTACTTGTAACAGTCACAAATTATCGGGGCTGCAGGACGTGGTCTATAGTAAACCTTGCCACATTTGGAGCACTTGCCTTCTGCAAACCCAATTTTCTCCATGCATCTTCGCTCACGATTTTTGAAAGGACTAAAAAAAGGGGAAAAACGAGATAGGAAAGGTTAAGAGATTTTAGTTTGTCCCACGTGCAACTGCTTTAGTACGAAGGATGTCGACGCCAATGCGTTCACTGCCAACGACACCAACTTTGAGATTAGCGGGGTCCTCGTATGGCTCTGTAATCAGGTCACGCCGCAGAAGCATCGCGGCGGCTACTTCAGTGTCAATGCAAAGACTCTTTGTAATTAAGCTACTGCGTACGAATGTTACGTCTAAGGCGGTGTGAGTTACAACACCTTTCCGCAAGTTCCCTGGGTCATTGTAAAGGCTACTTGTAAACTCAGTAAGTTTCCTCAAGCCACCAAATTCATGTGGATTCATGGCAACTACTTTCGGATGAAAGTCTTCTCTTTCAACGGCAGCGATCAAGTCACAGATTTGCGCCCATGTAGGTGTACCATCTGTTATTGTTATTTCTGCACCTGTAGCTAAGCTAGCATTTGCTATTCCGTTATAGGCCGCAATGACTTTTTGAGTTTCAAGTTTTGCTATGGCTCTGCCGATACCATCAGTCTGCCAAGCAAGGACATCCCAATTGGCATCCTCAGCATAGCTTTGCGACCACGATTTACGACTTGCAAGCTCCAAGTTAGCTTTAATATCAGTCGTCTCCATACGTGCACCAGTATCAGGCGGTGGAGCTTCGCCAGTCACCCACGCGTATGCAACAAACTCCTTGGGAAAGCGCTCTAAGGCATTCTTTGTCGGAATAACGGCTATGATCTCTCTGGCTATAGCGTTTGCAATGGCACAGGCAATTATACGATCATGCATAGCACCTAAAGCGCCAGCGACATCAGAATATAGGCCCTCACGGACAGCCTTCGTGAAGATTTGGCTTCTTGATGCCATTTCTAAGATGCGGTTCCAGCCTTTCTCGCCAAGTTCAATGTCCTTGAGAACGGACTCTTGCAGTCTATTCATGATTATCCCTCACAATTGATGAAGGCTAGACCAGTATCAGTGTCAGCGAATGTCTGCAATGCTCGTCCAATGACTTTTTCAAAAGTGTTGACTCCGATAGTTACGACGACACCTGCAGCGCCAGAAACAATTAAAACGCCACCTACGATTGCGCCTGATGCAGTGACTTTGCCAATCCCACGCGTCATAACAGGGATGATTTCACCTATTGCACCACTTTTCAGCGCTAGACCGAAACAATTAGTTGCAGCGGCTCCTGCAGGGGACACGCTAGGTATTTCGCCTGCCGTGTGAGTGTTAAAGATAACGATTTGACCCTTGGTTACTGCTGATTCGCATTTGCATGGAATAATTTCTGCTTGTTTCTCGTCTAAGCAATCTCCAAGCGCTAAAGCAGGATACAAATCAGTCATTCAATTTTTCTCTCCATTTTTCTTATGGTTTTCAGCCAAGTCATTTTGGCTTACTCTCCGTCACTTTGATGACTTTGATGACTTTGATTTTGGTAAAACAACAGGAATAGGTTTGGGAGTTGTCACCGCCAGAATTTCATCTGCAATCTTGGGAAGGTCATCACGGGATAGAGGCGGACAATAACGCAGCAAAACGCCTATTATTTTCTGCTTCACTATTTGGTCGCCTTCCCAGTCACCGCGTACAAAATCTTTCGTATCGTAGTAACAGCGCCAGGAGCCTTCCAACTACGAATAATGCTCTCGTCAGGAATGCATTCAAGAATCTTCTTCTTGCTCACCATGTCCTCCGCAGACTGTGACTGTGACGAAACCAAAGCTTCTGCCATAGATCCGCCTACGGACCCGCCTTGTGTTTGCGTATAACCTTTCATCTTCGCTTTCAACTCTTCTGGCAAATCTCGGTAAACTGGATCCTCAGGTTGCCAACTAACCTCAATGCCATTCGCCAAAGCTGACTGAATGATCTTGGCCATAATTTTGACAGCTTCTTCATGAGTGTAGCCGCCTGCTTGCCTGTTACCTGGTTGATTGAAATATTTGAGAGCCGCATCAACATGGTCCTTGTCAATTGGATAACGATAATTGACAGGATCTGCAAACTGATCATCATCTACTCCCGAAAATTCGCTAGGCTTAGTGACGTTGCCACCGTCTTTGACGCCGATACCGTATTTTTGGCTCCGTTGCTGTTGTTCCCGCCTCGCCTGATCTTGTTCACCCTGTTCCTTCAATATTGCCTTTACTCGTTCATCGACGAGTTTTTTCAAATCCTCTTCTTTCAAACTTTCAACTCCAGCACTCGGCGAGGCAGAACCAGTCTGCACTCCTGCCGGCTGCGAAGATTGCACCTTATCAAAACACATCTGGCAAATACTAACCAGATAGTCAGCTGGCTGCCCGCAAAAAGCACAAACAACATCACCTTGCTCCCTAATCTTCACAGGACCCTTCTTTGTGCCAGCCAATTTCTCCATAACTTGAACATTTGCCTCAGGATTGCCTGGGACAGCAACAAGACTTAACTCAGCATTATGTAAACCATGAGGAATTTTGCCATCAACTACATCTATGCTCTCATAGTCAGCTGCAACCGAAACATGCTGAATCAAACCGCGACGTATCTTCTCAGTAGTTTCCTCATCATGGATCTCTGCCTGATAGGACAAAACCTCTAATTGTGGGTCCCATATGGCATTAGTGACTTTACCTACAGCTGTCATTGCAGAAACGTGTTCAAGATAGACAGGTGATCCTACGAGCTTACTAGCGAAAGATCGCAATTCCTCAGGAGTATAGATATTGAGGTTTCTACTCATGCCAGCTGTCATGGCTACGCCTTTAATCTTCAAAGGCTTCTCTACAAGGCTTTCTTTCACAATCGAGAAGGGCGACATAAAGTAGGTATGATGCTCTCTGGATTGGCCATGCTGCTCAAACCAAGCCTTAGCCTTATCCAAAGTCCAACCTTTATCCTTCGCAAAAAGATAGGATTGCACTTCGGTAGTGTCCTGGCCTTTCGGTTTACCAATGATTGCTTTTATGCCTTCCTCTTCACTGAGAGTAATAGTTCTAAGGCTGTCAGGTTGAAAATCATCTGGGCTGCGATGTCCACTACGTATGTACTCTGCTGTTTCTTCCCAAGGCATGCTAAAGGACCTTTAAAGTTAAGTCAGCTAGAGAAAACAGCATGCCTCAGGCAGTTAGGGACCGTTGAAGCTTACTGCTTTCCCTAACTGCCATTAACGCTCTAATAATGCGCAGAGAAGACATAAAAAATTTGCGATAGCCTAATCTATCGGCTAGAATCCGTAAAAGCAAAAAATAGCCTAAAACTCCGTTTCTTTTTCTCCTGTAAGACTATGCGAAGGACTTCTCTTTTCATACGCGTAAAGTTGTTGCGGGAACTTATCTTTCTATAATATCTATTATCCCCATCAGGATTTGCATCATATCTTGCGTGAATTTTTCAACCTTACTTTTATCCTTACTTCTGTAGACAACCGATATTCTGTAGATTGAAGTTGGCTTAACTACATCTGGTTCTATCATTATTTCAAACCATTCCGATTGATTTGGAGTTCGCAATTGAGGCACTAACTTCAACGTGAAACCTGAAGTCGCTTCGCCAAGAATTTCGATTTCTTTGCTGTAATTGTAGAGAAACTTTGATTCATGAAATTCTTCATAGCGTTTCATTTACTTGCGTCAGACATGATTTAGCTAGGCGTTACTTGAATTTCTTTGAAGAACTGACAGAATTTTTCGCAGGCTACGTAATGTTTTGTAATTATCCAGATTGCTACGTTGCTTGGAAAGAAGAAAGATATCAAGAATGTTCAGTGACCTATGCTCCTTCAGTTAAGCTTTGGGCATCTTTCTGTAGATTTATTCCTATGTCAGAGCTTTTAAAAATCTATTTTTGGGACGGAACAATGAACTGGGAGGCAAAATGTTCGGATTTCATTGAGGCCATACATCAAGTAGGGTATCCCAATTTCGCTGATTTTAGAAGACAACCAACTCCCACAATTGAAAGTAGGATTTTGGAAGAATGTCTTAGGAACTTTGGAAGAACCAGATTTAGATTCATATATGAAGGACCATTAATCGATGCTCTTGATTTCAGGCAGATACTTGGTCCATAACCAGCACGCCTGATATATTGACATTATTAGGTGAAGTGAATGGATGCAAGATACAAGCTTATAATTCAATAGAAACTGAGATTATAAGAAGAGGTGCATTATGGAGGGATTTTTATGGGAAGTAGAGACTTCAAGGTTTGGTTGCAAGAGAGGAGTTTATGGATTCCAAGGTTAATATTATTGCTCACTACCAATTCGATTCTGTTTTTGGGATACGTGGTAATTCGAGAACTTCCGCTTGGAGGAGTTGTTGCCATCATCGGGATAGTTGGAAATATACTTTATTCCCTTTATTTTGCTAGTTTTGCCAAAACAATAGATAAGTTACAGAAAAGAATAGAAGAGCTAATTCCAATTGAGTATAGGAAGCGGACATTAGTAGGAAGATGGGGATTTGTTCCTGTTGTTATCTTTTGTGAAGCACTATGGATTGCTTCAGCGCTCTATTCTTTTTGGGGATGGTTTCAGAAGCCTGGAGCCTTGTCGAGCACGGATTGGGATCAGCTCATCGAAATATTGAAATCTATTGCAGCTCCCTTAGGAGCTATTTTAGGTGCATTTATTGGCTCATATCTTGCTGGTCATTGGGCGGAAAAGCGAAGGAACAGAAGAGAACATTTTGACAGATTGAAGAAATTTGTTTTTGAACCATGGGCAAGTGAACTACCGCATTCCTTTGCTAACTTGGAACATCCTATACAGAGCCCATATGGGAGTCCGTTAACCGTGCCCTCTCATGAAGTTCCCGCAGAATTGCACATTCTTTTTGGATGTGTAAAAAACCATTTTCCAGAAGTATTCCAAGAATGGAAAGATATCAAACAAAATCTTTCAAAATATTACGAGGCGTGTCTGGCATTTGCCAACAACCTAAAAGAAATGCTCCAGATCGCTTCTTCTGGCCTCAGATATGGAGGATAATGGAACTAGCTTTTTTGACACAAGAATTTCCTCAAGAAAATCCACGATTCTTAAGTCACTTAGGGAAATGAATGTGTGCCAGTCCGTCGTATTGGAAGTCAACTTTGAATATGGATGGATTTTGATGACAACATCACTATCCTCGTAATCTTTCTTGACACTCCTAATTCTCTCTGCAATCTCCCTAGCCTTAGATATCTTATCAGGCAACTTCTTCAGAACACAAACCTTAGTGATAGCATCAGACGCAGGATGAGTTTTCTTCGCCACAAGAAGAATTTCTCTGAATATCACACTCTCAGAAAAGGCAAGCCTATGCCAAGTGGTTATTATGCATTCAATATGATACTTTTCTGCCCACAACTTTCTAATTCCCTCGCTCGACCTCACATGAAGGGCTGTAGCGGGCAAAACCAATGCCATTTTCCCTCCGTCCTTCAAAAACCTGTCAGCTAACAAAACGAAGTAGCCAAAATATCCCATCTGCCCGCCAATGTACTCCCGATGCCCTCTAAACCTCTCCAACAAAGCGTTCTTGTATTTTCCAGGCATACGCTCTTGTCTTGTAAAAGGAGGATTCATTATGGCAACATCGCACTTTTCAAGCATAATCTCCTTGGGAATTTCTCCAGTCAAGCTTACAACACCTTTCTTTTTCTGAGGTGGTCTGACAAAGCTTTCCAAGTCAGTCTGTCCCTTCATGACAAATTCCAGACCAGCAATCGACGGAATTGTTCTGCCTGGCGATAGCTCAGTTGAGTCCCAGATAGCCACATTCACTCTATCAGTGAAATACTCGGGAGTCTGAAGAGCAAGATGAGACGCCGCAATACTAGCTGCAAAAGGCATGACATCGATACCAAGCAACTCCTTGTCCAAGAAGTTCTTGTGGTCTTCTGGGGAAAAGTCACCCTTCTTCTTCTCGGTGAGGAAGCGTTTTCGGCGATAAGCGGCAACTAGCAGCCCTCCACTTCCAACTGCAAAATCAGCAACCTTAGCATTAGGCTCATCAATGGCCAGCCAAGCGAGAGTTTCAGCAGCTAACACATTGGTATAAAATGCTGCAACAGTTTTTCTCACTTGAAATGGCACGAGGTCGTGAAAGATCGTTCCTAGAAGGTCCCCGCCGATCTTTTCAGGAGCTAAACCCTTGATAACTGCAATGACTGCCCGTGTCTGCTCCACGAAACCTGACGGAATCCTCGATGCTACATCATAGGAAAAGACAGTCCGATAGTTTACATCCAAGACCTTTGCAAAGTATTCGCTCAAGTCCTGGGGATTTGATCTTTTCAGGGTCTAACTCTGGAAATTTGTCCGAAACCCTAGCGGAAAGAACATGATAAAACAGTATCTGGTTTATGAGAAGATAAGCGGATGCAAGCCTAAGAGCTTCAACAGGATACTTTTCTTCCTCGTACTGAAGTATGTTGCCAAAAACTTCCTTCCCTCCAAATAAGTCTTCAATCTCTTTACCTGTGAGATATCTCATGGTTGCAGTGATATATGTTGCTGCATTTTGGAGAGTTCTGATTATGTATTCTGTGCTCGGTTCAACATATTCTGGAGGTGAAAGGATGTGCTCTGCCAGTATCTTAGCTATTTCGTCCAAAGTTCCTTCATAGACGGCAAAGTTTTTCCTCGTATCCTTTGCCGGAAACATTGCAACTGCTTTGAACTTCAGCTTTTTTGCAAGTCCTACTATGACTTCCATGGGTAAGTGTTGCGACAAATCCTCGGGATAGAGTAAGGCGAAGCCACCCTTAATTTCAAGAATATCATACTATCTGAGATAATCATTCCAAATCTTACCAACTGCGTCAAACAAGTCCCTTTCAGTGAATTTCGATTCAATCGGATAAACGCCACCATTAGCACACCAGATGTCTGGCTTTCTAACACCGTTCGGAGTCTGAATAGATGGAAAAGTCTGAGTTTTAACTCCATATTTCTCAAGTTCCTTGGCCAGCAGATTCGTTATGGTGTCCTCAGTGGGTTTTGGAATCGTTGCACATCACACCTGCTTTCCACTATAGCTCAAAACCCTTTTAAATGCAATGGACACGCGCAAAAACCTGAACATTCACGGTAACTCTTCTTTCTTCAGCCCCCATGCCCTTCGTCCAAAACGTGTTAAAGCCCACCGCATACCACGCTTCTCAGCCACCCGCTCGCCGATCTGCGCCTCTAACTTGCGATTCATCCTACGAAGCATATAGCGTATGTGCCAAGACTGATAACGCCTAGTGTGAAATTGTTTGTTTAAAGCTGCAGCAATGTCCTTCGGAAGCTTGCCATCCTCTCCAGCACTATCCAAGTCTGCCAAAATAGCGACGTCAACTTCATTCGTGCACACTGTTTCATGAATATACGGCTGATCAAAAAAGTAGGAGCCTCCCTTAATTATATACCTCAGAGTGCGACGTACCTCATCCAACTTATCTTCAATGCGGTGAATGTCCTTATGCAAATGCTTGTAAGTACCCTCTTTCTCCCAAGGAGCCCGATATTTTTTAGGCTTTTTTTCACCCTTTTCTGAACCCTTTTGAATGGTCTCTGTTACTTCCATCATTGTTTGATTTCGCCTTTTTGACAGTGACAATGTTGACGAATGCGATTTGTGAAGTGTTTAGAGTAGATGTCTTGCAGTGCATTTACCACTATCAGTGGTAAGCTTCTAAATATGGTTCTTTCAACAAAAGAAGACAGAAAACGCCTTATTTTGGCAACATACGAAATGCACTTCGTAATGATAAAAGGTCCCAAAATCAATTACTCGCTCCCTTCAAAATCTTCTCACAAATTCGCCTACAACTTGGGTAACGGAAAGCAAAAGCGTAGATAATGCATTCGCAGGTCGTCGCTGATGTCTCATCATTTTCCAATGTTGCCAAGCAGTAACCTCCTACGCTCCAGTAGACGAGAACGGCGCCTACGTCTATCCGACCCTTCACTTCTCCAGAACATCCATCTTGTCAAGCGTGTAAACCAACCTATTTTTGAAAAACCTCTTTTGCCTCTCTGCATAGTCTCTTGCCGCTTTCTCAGCTGTCTCAGCAAATACAACTATGTCAATTTCCAAGTCATGCTGCCCAGAATAAACCCAAACTTTCAAGAAGCAGCCTCCTCAAAGTTTTTACAATGCCTAAACCGAAGCGACTTTGTATTCGATTTAGAACACCGCGTTTTTCCTCCAAACTTGCAGCGACTACATAAACTCATTACTTACATTCCTCCTTTCTCGCTAGCCTTTTAGCAAGCTTGGCGTACAATTCTTCTTCAAACGCTTGCTCCCAAGGCTTCAGGCTAGAATTGCCTTGGCGACGTGCAGACACCAAAATCTTATACAACGCCGAGAAATCGTCAGGCTTTACCTTAATGGCCCTTTGTGGCTTCTGAAAAATAGAAAAAAAGGGAGTTTTGCGGGAGATATCTCCAGAACTCTTACGTTCCGCCAAATTGAGGAATAAGTCGAAGATCATCTCTGGCTAATTGATCTACTCGATAGCCTCCTATTCGTTCCAACGCTACAAGTCTTGTTACCAATGTGTTAGGTTCATTGAGAACTGTGATTCTTCCTTGCACAACACCAACTTTTGGATCAATGAAATATGCAGTAAGTTTTTCAATAATATCACGCTGGGGGTAATAATCTGCGTCAAAGCAACAGATAATCTCCCCTCTTGCGTGCTTCAATCCTTCATTCAGCACTACCGATTTTCCTCTTCCTCCTTCTCCCTTCATTCGATGAATTACTTTTATTTGCTCATGTTCTTTGGCAAAGCCTTCTACAATTTCGCTTGTTTGATCCGTAGAGGCATCGTCTATTACAATAATTTCAAGCTTCTCTTTGGGATATGTCAACTCAATGGTTCTTTGAAGGATTCTTCCGATCACTTTTTCTTCATTATGGGCAGGGATTAGAATCGAAACAGTCGGTTGATAGCTTCTATTTGGAAGAAAACGTGGTTGCCCACCCCGGTAGTATAATGCAGTTAGAGTGAAAATGTAGTGCCTAACGAGATAAGCTGACATAATAGCGATCAAGAGGATTAGAATGAGATTTATCCATACCATTTATAGATCCTCAATCCCCTTTTTTCTATGCTTTACCATGCCTAAGGATGATAACGCCAACGACCAAATGGGCACAACCCACAGAAAATCAATAACATGACTCAAAAAGAAATCAATCCCCCAGAAATCAACCCCTAAGACCGAACTAAAAGACAATCTGATAAGACCAAATAAAACGCCTACACCATTTCCTAGTACAAGCCAAACTATCTTATACCATAAGGGTCCTCTAAGAGGAAAGGTAAAAAGAAGAAAAATCAAGTTAAAAATTATTAAAGAGATAAGCGACGACCCGGTTAAAATATGTTGCAGCACAAATATCAAAACGATGGCTATCACAACTCCAATCGCCACATGCAAATATTGGGGTGTCTCTTTGTAAGACCCAGAACAGCTGCGTAGTTGTGAGGACATATTGGAACGTCCTTGAACCGAATCGGAATCCGAACCTACTAGGTACATTCGATACATTATTTTAAATTTTCGCAAAAACAAGGTCGGATTTGCAAAATTTTTAAAAAAAAGTCTTGCGCGACGAGCAATCCACTATTAACACTTTGGGCATGTTGAGTGGGTCTATAGTCGCGACAAACAAATTGAAAACTTAGAAAATGGTGAGAGAAAGAGGATCCCAAGAGGAGATTTCTATCACGCTTGGGTGTTAACATTAGTTCAGAGTTTATACCCTATTTTTCGAAGAAACTCTTTCCTTGCCTTTACGTCCTTTTCTGTTTCAATTCCTTTACTTTTCATGCCGTCAACAACACCTAATATTCCTCTACCTTGATCTGTCTCAGTCACTATTACTTCGAGAGGATTAGCCGTCGCTGCGCAAATGTTGCAAACTTCGGGTACTTGTTTAATTTTGTTTAAAACATTGACGGGGTAAGCGTTTTTCATGAAGATTATGAATGAGTGTCCGCATCCTAACCTTAATGCATATTGGGTAGCCACATTTTTCAGCTCTTCGTCGTTTCCTTCGCTTCTTATTAGGCATGGTCCGGAGCTTTCGCAGAAGGCTACGCCAAATTTGATGTTTGGGACAGATTCCATTAATGCTTCGTATAAGTCTTCGACTGTTTTGATGAAGTGTGCCATTCCTAATACGATGTTGCAATCCTTTGGTGCTTCGATTTTTATGATTTCAAATTTCACAGGTAATCACCTCGTTCACTATGCTTAAGGAGGTAATGTATTTCGTTTTTGTAATATTGCCTTCTTGGGAACACTCCTTTTTAATTTTGTCTTCAATGAATGTTATAGACGAATCTTATAGAACAAGTTTAGCGAGGTTTAATGTTGATAACGGGCTGGAAAGATCCTGAATCACAAAAACGTAGAGACCGTCTCCACATAATAGCTGAAATTTTGGAGATATCCAAAAATGGGTCACTCAAAACTCAGATCATGTATAAGGCTAATCTGAGTTTTGCGCAATTGAATGAGTATTTAAATCTTCTTCTTGATCTCGAACTTTTGAAAGAAAATGCAGACAACGAAAGGACGATGTTTAAGGTTACTGGAAAAGGAGTCAAATATCTGCAAAATTATTACAAGATCAAGGAATTGTTAAAAAAAAGCAATGATTTTGGTCTTAGGAAGAATGGAACATTAGTTTACGTTGGAAAACAATCATATAAAATATTGTAAGAGTCTGCTGATATACGTATTTAGCAACTGCGAAAAAATGGTTTTTAGCTTCTAGAACATTTTTCTAAACTAATCCCTCAGAAACTATTTAAACTTTCAGCGTTATAAACTGAGTTTATTTGGAAGGAGCCTTTAGACTTTGCTGATAGTGAATGACATATTGAAGTTGCTTGAAGACGGAAAATGGCATGATTTGAGAGAGATTATAGACAATTCAAGGTTGCATGATCTAAAGGTTGAAATGTTTATGGATTTCCTCTCCGAATATGATTTTGTTGAATTAGACAAAAAGCGGCAGAAAGTAAAACTTACGCCATCATTATACAAGTTTGTTAGAAAAATCAGGGTTATAGAGGAAAAGGAAGCAGTTAAGGAGTTAGAAGTACCCTGATACTGTTATATGCCTTGAGAAAAGCCTGTCCTTTACTGGTGGTTTCAAAAAATTCTATGCTGCTTCCTTCTGCATGAACCACTTGTAGAAGGTTCTTTTCAATTAGGAGGTTCAGGTAGATTCGAAGTTGCCCAAAGCTGAGATTACATCTGTACATGATTTGAGTTTTCTTTGCACCATCTATGGCTTCCTTAAGAATATTTGCAATAATATCTATTCTACTTCGATGCTGAAGTTCCAGTCTCCTCTCAACCTGAACCAAAAAAGATTCACCGAACTATATGTCCGTTCTACATAATAGTTCTAGATATTCGTTCCTATTAAACTTTCCAAAAATGACACTCTTTCTAAAGATTTCGCTGCTATGAAAATAGATGGTTTGAACATATCCAATCCTTTATTGGGTTCAAGTTTAAAAAAAACCTGTTTCAACTTTAGCATCTATTTAGATAATGATTGAATCCCATGGAAAAGCTGGAACCTGTCTTAAATCTCTAAGATAATTACTTCTTTAACGTCAAAAAAGATGTTAGAAAGGCATGAAGTTTCGCAGTTGTCGTATCAAAGAATCGTGGAGTTAGAAGACTAAAGCGGGACTTCTATCTCGTTCTGTTCTTGGTTTTCCTCGCTGTTTTGAGTGAAACTTGCATTACGCCTTTGGTTGTGTTTAGTTAAATCTAGCTCCTTGGATATCTTGTTGTGGTCAACTTTTTTGTCCATAAATATGCTGAGGCGTTGGTCGCCAATAACTAGTGAAAGAACTTTTACGTCATTTCCTTCAATTACAACAGAATTCATTGAACCAAGTCGAAAAATTTCTGCTGCAACCTCGCCCGTTTCAATTGATTCAGCAGATAACATTGCATAGTCTATTATCTTTGTTGGATCATTGATATCAACAGATGCGGATTTTGAATTTCTTAGAATGTAGCCAAATATGCCCTCTTTGTTTCTGATATTTTCTAAATTGAAACGTAAGCTTGCGTATAGTTCTTCAGATTTATCCTTGACGCTCATGTTATTTTCCCTCAGGGACTATGGGTTTGACTTTCACTAGCTCTCCTTTTTCTACTCCAAGCGTGCGATAGATTTTTTCTGGAATTCTTATCAAACTTTTTTCTTTGAATTCACGTTCGCTTATGGCTTTTACTTTACATGTTGCAATTTTTCCGTTTGAGGTTTCGATTTCAATTTCGTCGATGTGGGCGTTGTTGAGGTTTTTTGACCATTCTTTCAAGATTTCGTTGTTAATCTGGGCTGTTTCGCCGGAAAAAAGTCCGGTTAGGTTTTCTGCCATAAGATCTTGAGAAGAGAAGGCAGATTTGAGGGGGGTAGAGACGATGTTTTCGAGGAGTTTCATAACCGTTGGAAAAATTATCTTTGCCACAGATTGGATGTATGTCATATCTGCTTTCTTTGATGCCGAAAGAGCCAAGTACATGTTGTTAACACGAGAAATTTGAGCTACGCCTTTGTTTCCGTTTACCAGAAAGGTGTTTAGGCCTCCTATCGTGTCTGCTTTTTCGATTAAGCTCTGAAAAGAATATATCGTTTTTTCTGTGGATATTTCAGCATCTTGTGCGGCTTCCGCGATTATTGTGCCTTCTTTGGTAAAAATGAAAGAGCGAGTGATATCTGGACAGATGTTTCTGACTTCAGTTAATGCAGTTTTAAGTGCGTTTGCGTACATATCCTCGCTCATTATAAGTCACTTCGCTTGCCTTATTCTTAAACGATTTTGAGCAGGATTTTCTTTGGCACTCCATTGTTTTCTAGCACTAGGTATTTGACTCCTTCGGTTTCGCCGATTTGGTCAACCCATTTTAATGCTTCGCGTGCCTTTTGCAGTTCTATGAGCTTTTCTTGTTGGCCTCGAACGACTTCTTCAATTGCTGTTAACTCATGGAATGGATTGGCGTCTAGTATTAGGTTTAAGCCGCCAATTGTTAGCTCTCCAGGAACTTCTGTGAGTGTTTTCTTTCCTGCGAGTTTGTAGACTACTTCTCTGATTTTCTTTGATCTTTCTGCTAGTGCGCGGATGTCGTCTAGTCTTCGTAGGTACTCGCCTAAGGCGCTTTTTGTTTCAGATATTTGGTTTTCTATGGATTTTGAGATGTCCACTGCTGAAGTGAACTCTTTTAATTCCACTACCATTTGCTTTTCATACCTCCTGAATTTGAAAGGGAATCTACTTCTCTACCCCAAACCTCAAAGATTGATCTTGCGACTAGCTTACGTCCTGACCGCCGGTGAAGTGATCCGTAAACGCAATGCCACTCGATGTTACTACTGAAATGTCATAGGCAGTCCCATTTGAATAATCAAACGTGATTCTGAAAGTCTTGGCTGAATCTGTTGTCTTGAACTGAATTGGTAAGGTTGGAGATACGCTTGTCGCCTTTACATAGTTTATATTGATCTGATTTACAGTAAGATCTTTAGTTCCAGTATTGGCTACAGTAATATCAACGTATCTGCTGCCAGTTCCACCCCAAGTCCAATCCGCCGCTGTGATGTCTAGTTTTTCATATCCCATGAATGTGAATGTTAAGGCTCCCATCCATGCTGCGACTGCGATGCTGACTGCAACTGTTACTGCGATTAGGATGATTGCTGCAACTACGGGGCTTAGTGCCTTTTTGCTTCTAAGGAGTTTTCTCATTTTCTTTCTTATCCCTCCTTTTTGGTACACACAGATAATAACGTGTATGCAGATTTAAATCTTACGATTCACTACATTATATTCGGAGACTACACAAAAAATCTCTTCAAACAAGACACTAAACTTTATCAAACAAGTCTAGAAGAAATTTGGCTAATTTCTCACCCAAGTCTGTCTTAACATAATATTTCTTTAACGGATCAATCGCTATTCCCTTGGCTAATCCCAGGTCTTCGATTTCTATCATTCTTGCGCGGAATGTTCCATCACTGAGTGTAAGTCCGAGTTTTCGTGTAAACTCTTTTGCGTCTTTCCATCGACCTTTGTCAAGATGCAAAAGGAATAGGCAATCTATTGCATGATCTTTTTCTAGCATCGACTTGATTGCAGCAAGTTTCTTGTCTGTTAGGATATGCTTAATTTTTTCTTCTGCCATCAAATATCCCACTTTGATAGTATTGTTCAAGTATATGGAACTGTTTAAAAATTTAACCTATATTACGATTACTGAAATAACTCTCACTACATAATGAATCATACAGCATTATCATTACAGTAATTTCTGCGAAATGTGGGAATCTAAAGAGCCAAATGGATGATAAGTATGCTTTAATAAGACACAATATTTAATAAACCGCTACATAGACTATTGAGTAGGGAGAAAACCCAATGCCGCGCGAAAAGAAGTCTTTGAGAGCCTTCGCTAAACTTGCCAAACTAAAGAAAATCAAGATACCGAGAATGAAAATTAAAATACCAAAGATGCCCTCAAAGAAATTGCGACTCAAATTTTGGAGAAAACGCAGACCAGAAATAATCCCTGCACCTCCTCAAAAACCATTGCCAAAAGGCTACAAAGTCGTTGACGGCTATTCCCTGTATGAGCCATTCGTACACGTTGCAATCGCACAGAATCCAGACACTGGTGAATTCACATACATACTAGATGAACTTCAACTTGACGGCCTCGAAAGAGGAATTTACAATCAAATCCTAGAAATCCTACTTGCTGAAATTAAATCACCAAAAGAGGAAATAAAGAACCCAAGAGAATTCTTTGATAAAGAAGCAAAGAAAATAATCGACAAATACCGCATCAGCCTAGGATGGCTACCAGACGTTTCTTGGGCAAAAATACTGTATCACGCTGAAAGAGATCTAGTAGGATATGGACGAATAGACCCCTTAATGCGAGATCCAAACATAGAAGACATCTCCTGCGACGGCGTCAAAAAACCTGTATATGTCTGGCACAGAAAATACGAAAACCTTGAAACAAACTTAGTCTTCGAAGAAGATGAAGAACTTGACAATACAGTTGTCAAATTAGTCCATATGGCTGGAAAGCACGTTAGCACAGCGTTTCCAATAGTTGACGCTTCCCTGCCAGGAAGAGATAGGCTAGCTGTATGTTATAGGCGAGAAGTAACACCTTTTGGAACAGCTTTTACAATTAGAAAATTCCGAGAAGACCCATACTCAATTATTGACTTGATAAATCTTGGAACTCTATCCGAAGAAATGGCTGCATACTTCTGGCTGGGTTTAGAAAATAGAGCTTCCATAATGATTTTAGGTGGCACAGCAGCTGGAAAAACAACTACGCTCAATTCTATCGCTTGCTTGATTAAGCCAGGTAGCAAAATAATAACAATAGAAGAAACTGCAGAACTAAACATACCTCAAGAAAACTGGATATCCCTAATAGCCAGAAGAAGCTATGGGCTTGGCGAAAACCTTGGGGGAGAAGTAGCGCTATTTGACTTGGTCAAAACTTCAATGAGACACCGCCCAGACGTTTTAATAGTGGGAGAAATCCGCGGCAATGAGGCATATGTTCTATTTCAAGCTTTGGCAACAGGTCACGGTGGCATGTGCACAATGCATGCAACAGATATTGACTCTGCTGTCAAGCGTTTGACTTCAAAGCCCATGGACATTGCGCCTACTTACGTTCCCCTTATGAATGTTGTAGCATCAGTTCAGAGAGTTCACTTGGAAGCCGCTGGCGAAATGAGAGCATACAGAAGAATAGTTTCTGTAGATGAAATCGCAGATTACGAAGATTATAGAAACGTTTTCAAATGGAAACCAGCCGCAGATTCGTTTAATGCTTCAATTAAGAAGGGAATAATGCTTTCTTCAATATCTGAACGCATGGGCAAAAGCGAGAAAGAACTGATTGAGGAATTGCAACATCGCCAAAACGTATTGCACTGGATGCGAAAACGAAATATACGAAGCTACAAAGACGTCGCATCAGTCATCGCTGAATATTATGCTAGGCCAAAAGAGTTTTATAAAAAAGAAGTGGAGACAGAAGCAATTGCAGTTACTTAACACACTTGAAGGATGGTCTTATCGCCTTTTTGGAAGACTTGCCCCAAGATTTCTAGCTAATGTCTTCGAATTTAAAGATGCACTGCAGAAAGCGGGAATAAAAATCCATCCTACAACATATGTTTCATTAATGTTCTTTGTCACTTTATTATGTATACCAGTCACAATAGTGTCAATCACGCTCTTGTATCTTTTTCGGTTTCTTCCCTTAATTTTCTTAGTTCCTGTGCCAACATTCGTGATGATTGCTTTTATCGTTGTGCCTATGTCAATGGCAGGCGATAGAGCAAGCGCTTTGGAGAGGGATATGCCTTTTGCAGCAACTTATGTCACTGTAATGGCTACAGGTGGCATTCCACCGTACATGAGTTTTAAGAGGCTTTCAGAAGTGGAGTTGATGCCTGCTATGCGGAAAGAAGCTAGAGAGATAACCAAAGATGTGGAGTTGTTTGGAATTGACCCCTTGTCTGCTATGGAGAAGGCAGGTAGACAGAATCCATTGAATACTTATAGAGATTTCGTTGCTGGATATGCTTCAACAGTAATTATCGGCGGAGATGTTGTACATTTTCTTGAAACGAAGGCGCAGGACATATTTAGGGCGAGAGCGGTAAGAGTAAAAGCAGCTGCTGAACGCTTGGGGATGCTATTGGAGACTTTCATAATAGTAATGGTTCTCATGTCCCTTTGTTTCTATATTCTTTTCAGCGTTGACGCCATTTACAGTATAGGAGGCGGTCTTCAATCAACCATGCTGATGTACACGTATGTATTTACTCCATTGCTTTCTATTGTTTTTATTTAT
>Ga0315314_1000966_pt1 | contig 27706 bp, 28 predicted proteins | sample TDP9_MG_FD_203631 | JGI IMG/M metagenome (GOLD analysis project Ga0315314, IMG submission 203631) | Freshwater sediment microbial communities from Lake Towuti, South Sulawesi, Indonesia - TDP9 | ecosystem: Environmental > Aquatic > Freshwater > Lake > Sediment | place: Indonesia: South Sulawesi... | reverse complement strand
ACAACTGCGTCCTAGGCAGACGCGAAGGAATCTACGAAGCACCAAGAGAAAACCTCAAAGCCATCCCCGGAAGCCGACTCGTCGAAATGGAGCAGAACAGACACTTCTCACAGTGCTGCAGCGGAATGCCCAGATTCCTCGGAGCCCACCCAGGCTACAGCGTCGAGCCCGACGCACAGTCGATCCGATACCGCGAGCTAGCCAACGCCCTAACCGAGAAGAGGCTCAAAGCCGCGGAGGAGACAGGCGCAGACGTTCTGGTCACAACCTGCACCGGCTGCCAGAGGACTATGGGTCTGATGGCGCGGAAGAATCGCGCCAGAATCGAGGTGCGAACGCTGTCCGAAGTGCTCGCCGATTTGCTGATCTAGGCTAATAGAAGGTTAGCTCAGAAGAGCATTAAATGAAAGCGATTGCTGACAACGAAATTTTTCATTAAGATTTGCTCTCGCCTGTTCCAGTCTTGAGAGCTTTAAGCATGGAGTTTTTTTTAGGAGAGTAAGTTGGAGAATGAAAATTTATAATGATGGTATCAACCAGAAAATATTAAAAAATATCCCCTTTTCTTTGCCCGCTCTTGCCTAAAAGCCTCTCTAAATGTAATTCGCAAAATTTCTTGGGTGGTTGTTTCTTGAGACTCTAATATTTAGAGTTAAGATTTATTAACTGTGCTAACGATGATAACGTAATGATGTTTAAAAGTTTCGTATCGCTTTATCTAACTATCTATTCATGCAGTCAGACAGCGGTAGCCCATGAAGTACCTCAATTTGTATAGGTCTAATAAGAGAATTACAGACTCTGTCAGAGGGTGTTATGTCAGGTTAAATGGTCTGACCATCGAAAAGAAGCAGGATAGAAGAGCATTTCTACAATCTATTGTCAGTGGCTTGGGTAGGAGAGATTACGATGCCTCGGTGGTCTTTAACGACTTTTTGGATATGTTCAACATCGTGTTGCTCGGTGTCGATAGGAACCAAGCTGAGGGCTTAATGTCAAGATTTTCCAATCTTGGACCAGAAATCATTGAGGCTGAATTCTCTGAACAGAGCATATTTGAGAAAGCGTGGCAAAACAGAGTTCGAGTGGAGCTTGTACGGAAGGGTTTCATGAAGATCGGCGACCAGTACCTTCTTGAAAACGATATTCTAGACAAGTGTAGTAAATTCAAGAGGTCCTATAGGATACAAGCCGTTCTTCCAGACGGTTATCCATCCTTACTTATAGACCCAAAGAATAGAATAATGATGGCATTGGAGGAAGTTGACATTGATTTGGCAGATTCGCTAGGAGAGGAGTCTAGAATATACGTTTCGGTATTGCCTAGGTGGCAGCGTGGAATACTCATAGGTAGGTCAGGGAAAAAAGCCATTGAGATGGAGTATCGGTTAGGGAACAGGATGCTAAAAACTCCTGAGTACTGGAAAATCAAGCATGACATAGGGTTCGTGAAGGAACGGGAAGAGATGCTTGAGGTACATATTCCCGCATTTGAATCGACTTTGAACTATCCTCAATCTTGCGTATTCAAAGGTTTCCAGCGTGGAATGGAATTACCTGAAGAACTCAAGAAAAATCCTGAAACCAGAGTCGAAGAAAGCTCAGAATTTCTCAAGAACCATCTGAAGTCGATTAGTTTCTTAGGATTGAATCTCACTTTAGAAGGGCCCACTCCAATAAACCTACTCGGCTATCGTGAATACAACTTTCCACTTCAGAGCCATTTATCCTTGGTTGTTGGTGACAACGTTGAGACAAATGCAAGCAGCCTACACAGTGCATTGAGACAGAACGGTCCCTACGCCGGAAGACTCGACGGAAAATACGTTGTCATGCATCATAGTAACGAAAATGAAGTGCGACAAGCATTCAGATCTATTGAAAGGGCTTATGTTGCTTTGAATCTTGGAAGGCTTGAGCCGCTTTCAGGTATAGGTAATAACGGCTTGGTTGATACACAAGGGGATTCTGTCACAGACTATACTTCAACCATCACTGAAATAAGACTAAAGTTAGGCGCTGAAATAGGCAAAGTCATCGTAGTTCCAGTACTCCCGACAGATTTCTCTTCTGAAGTCTATTACAGGTCAAGGGATACATTATTCGAACGAGTTTTCGGCTTTGAGCCTGTACCGACACAAGCCATCTCCGGTGAGACCATCAGCGACATTCTTGAAGGTGGCAAGGGTTCGTACCCTATTTGCGTCAACACTGCCTCCCAATGTTACGTCAAGCTGGATGGAACTGGCTCGGCTGTTTGGATACTGCATGATCCCGCTGATGTTTCCATACAGGGAAATAATCCCGGTTCATCCTGTTACGCATACCATGATGTTTCTAGAAGACCGACCAAAAAGGCCTCAGCAACAGCATACAGTGCGATGACAGATACTTATGGAAGGTACATAGCTACAGGAACCAAGCCTATTGGCGGGGAGAGATTGACACCGTCAACTTTCTACGACATCCTAGTAGAGTTGTTACAGAAGATTTCGATATTCGAGCAGAGGTATCGAAAAGTCGATAATATGCGAAGTTTCAACTTCCAGAGGCTGGTTTTTGCCAAGGATGGCGTCCTGTATGATGAAGAAGCTGACATGATGGAACAAGTAATCTACCAAGGTATCTCCGACGAGAGAAAGGAACCCATAATCGCTCTACTGTCGAAACCAATCTTTCCGAAAAATCTGATCATAGATATCATGGGGGTCAACAAATCTCCGAATAAGAGGGTCTTCGACAAGTACAACAGTGAATTCCTCAACGTCTCTGGTGGAACGGCTATATCCTACAACGACGTTGAAGGCTTGCTCGTTTCATCTTCCTCTAGGATAGGGACGAGCCAGCCGATAGAAATATCACTGAAAAAACATCTATGTTTGAATAGGAACGACGTTCCGAAACCACATATCTCTCAGATAATGGATGAGTATTACCGGCTGGCATTCCTGAACTGGTCCTCAATCTTTAGACAAGGCAAATACGCTTTACCACAGATTTTAACCCAGAACCTAGGAGAGAACATTTCGGCGGGGATACTCGTCCCTGATGATATGATTCTTCTGTGAGGTAGTATGATGATAGGGGACGTTGTTAGGAAACTGATTGAAGACTTGAACATGACGGTAGACGAAGAGGACTTAGGACAGCCTTTTCTCAGCAGCCATAACTATAGGGCCTTCCCTTTCGACAAGGATTTCTTCAAACCCATAAGTGTGGTCAGCTCTAACCGAAAGCTGGCGTTTGTCGATGGGGGCAATAACGAGATTGTCGGAGCGCCGAATTTCTCGATCCAGCTTAATCGCGTTTACTTCAATGTCTTTCAAGGGCGACAAAGGATTTCTGATACAAACATCCTTCAGTGCATAGAATTCTTTTCGGCTACATTTTCTACATTCAGAGACGACCAGATATTCTTTGATACCTCGACCTTTCCAGTCCTTGACATTTTCAAGGATCGACTGCCAAGGCCTGCAGATTTATCATTCAATTCGACTGACAGAAGGCTCATGATAGGTAACTCTCGGGCAGATATCGCTAGAGTTGCTTCAATAGCGAGACGGTTCGCCGAGTGGGAATATGCCAAACATGTTGTGGAGAACGAGTTGGATGAGGGCGATATCGTAATAATGGATGGTACATTGAGAACGGCTTTTGCGAACGAGTCAAAATACGCAAGAGCAGCTTACGAAGTCGCAAAAAATAGGGGTGTAATATATTCAGGACTGTCAAAGACTAGTAGGCTATTCACCACTGCAGGGCTCTCTCTTTTAGGTGCGATCAGAAAGATGGCTATAGACGTAGGGATCGGTCCTGTTTGGTACTACTATCCAATTGCCGAGTCCTTAAGCCCTGAGCATGAAGCTGCAATATTCATCGTTAAACTTCATGAACAATCAAAGAGGACCTTCAGATATGAGATTCATGCTGAACAAGCTGAAGAGTTGAAACAAAGCGAGATCAATGAGGTACTCAGTCAACTTTCCATTAATTCCTGCGATGTCAGTTTTCCAGGATATCCTTATGGTCTCATAGATGCCGATAACAATGCCCGAGTTAGGTACGAGGAGATACAAATGTACAAGATGATGTTGCTTTCTGAGGTTTCCAAACTTGGATCTTGGTCCAAATTCTCAAGACATATCGAGTCGGAAGATGCTCATGATATTCTTAACGTGTTAAGAGGGTGAATAAGATGAGTACATGCGGACAGATCATAGCCGGACAGTTTGGAAAGATACTCATTAGAGAAAAAAGTGGTGAAAAAATTGAACTTGGAGATTTGCTAGTGGTAGAAGATGGAGAGGGACTTGTTCTTCTTCAAGTATACGACCTTTTCTATGGCAGCCAGATTTCTCAAGTCGCCCGTGAACTGATAGCGGGTATGAAGCTCGAGGGACTTGGAGCGAGTATGGAGTTCTTGGAGCCTCAACTTAGGAACTACGTACTTGCAGAGTGTAAGGCTGTTCTGCATATCTCTAAGGAACAGAAGATTCCGAAGATGCTTCCGGACTTCTTTGGCACTGTCAGGCATGTGAGCAAGAAAGACCTTGAATTCTTGAGCATACCCGAGAACCCAATTTACTTGGGAAAAATCCGAAGCGGCTCAAAGATCATTGATATAGAGGTGTATCTGAACGGCCTAGACGCACTGACTCATCACATTCTCATACCTTCTACCACAGGAAGAGGAAAGAGCAATCTGGTCAAGGTCATGCTTTGCAGTGTGCTCGGTCAAGGCAAGTTCGGTATACTCGTCCTTGACCCCCACGATGAGTACTATGGTAGAACTGGTAAAGGACTTAAAGACCATCCAAAAGCAAGGGACAACCTTCGGTATTACTCGACAAATCCTCTTGTAGGCACGAACACTCTTGTGGTCAACCTAAAGTCGATTGAGCCCCGACATCTTGAGGGGGTCATTCCTTTGTCTGATGCACAAGAACATGCTGTGAGACTTTACAAGGCAGAGTATGGTGACGGATGGATAGAGAGCATAGTTAAAGGTGAAGAGGTCAAAGGGGTCGATCCTAGGACTCTCACAGTGCTGCAGAGAATAATGAGAGCGTCGCTATCCATCTACCTGGAGGATGATGAGATTGTATGCCGGAACAGGGTTTTCAGCGACACTGCTGGAGAATCAACAGTCATAGATATCGTCAAGAGCCTTGAAAACGGTAAGATCGTAGTTATTGATACTTCGAAACTTGGCGATGAGGCAGAGTTGCTTATCGGAAGTATTATCGCAAATGACGTATTATTTAGATATCAGGACTACAAATCTGAAGGAAAGCTAGCAGAGAAAGTGCCTATCAGCATCGTGATTGAAGAGGTGCCTCGTGTCTTGGGAGCTGACAGATTAGCCGATGTTGGTGACAACGTATATAGCAAGACTGCGAGAGAGGGTAGGAAGTTCAAAGTCGGCTTGATTGCTATAACCCAACTTGTGAGTGTGATCCCAAGAGACATACTCACCAACCTGAATACAAAAATAATCATGGGAAACGAGATGTCACCAGAGAGACACGCTTTAATTGATAGTTCAGCTCAAGACTTGTCAGATGATGATAGGAATATTGCTAGCTTGGATAGGGGAGAAGCCATCGTAAGCAGCATATTCACGAAGTTCGCTATTCCCCTCAAGATCCCATTGTTCGAAGACTATCTGGAGTCTTGTTCTAAGTCTGTTGAGAAAAGGTCGAAGACCGTGTTTGTAGGGTGATGCTCTGCACAAGTTTGCCCATATAGCGGACTGTCATCTTGGCGCTTTCAGGGACCCTGTGCTCCGCGAGCTATCACTCAATGCCTTCCAAAAGGCTTTGGACTCATGTCTTAAAGAACATGTTGATTTTATCGTAGTCAGTGGTGACCTATTCCATTCCAACATCCCGGACATGGGAGTCGTAAATCAAGCCGTCATGAAGATGAAGGAAGTTCGAGACAAGGGAATAAACATCTACGTAATCTACGGAAGCCACGACTTCAGCCCCAATGAGACCTCGATCGTAGACATACTTTCTAGCGCTGGGCTTTTCCAGAAGATCGTTAAGGGAGAGGTCTCCAACGACAAGCTCAAACTGGAGTTTTTCACAGACCCGAAAACTGAAGCTAAACTAGTCGGTATTTCTGGCAGAACATTAGGGTTAGAGAAGGAATACTACGAGATCTTAGACAGAGAATTCCTAGAGAAGGAAAAAGGATTCAAGATATTTGCTTTTCATACGGCCCTAGACGAACTCAAACCAGCCTCCTTGGCACAGATGGAATCGATGCCAGTCTCTAACCTTCCCAAGGGCTTCGACTACTATGCAGGTGGTCATGTCCATGTGAAGATGGAAAAGAAGCTACAAGGATATGGTGCTATTAGATATCCCGGCACTCTTTTCGGCTATAATTTCAGAGACTTGGAGCAGAATGCGGAAGGTGAAAAGCCAGGGCTCTTCATTGTTTCTTTCGATGATGATGTGGAAGATGTCCGCTTTGTGGATGCCCCGGTCTGTGAGTACTTGAAGTTTGAATACGATGTCTCCAACAAGAACTCTACCAAAGCAAATGAAGAGCTGGTCGACAAGGTCAAAAAATCGTCAGTAAAAGGCAAACTAGTTCTGCTCAGGGTGAGCGGTGAGCTTTCTGGAGGCAAGACCTCAGACATCGACTTCACCCAGTTGAGAGAGATTCTTCTGCATAAGGGGGCCATCTATGCTAACATCAACAGGTACGCCCTTTCCTCAAAAGAGTACTCAAGCATCAGAGTAGAGGGAAAGGACGTTCATGAAGTAGAGACTAAACTCCTCAGGGAGAATATAGGTGCTATCAAGGTTACAGAACCTATGCTGAAAGGAGAGAATGGCATCAGTCTTGCTGTAGACCTACTTGGCGTCCTAAGACATGACAAGAAGACTACCGAGGAAAAGAAGGACTACAATGAGAGAATGATGAGAGAGTCCCTTGAGACACTAGATCTCACCGAGGCGATGGAATGATTCTAAAAACCTTGGAGATGGAGAACATCAGGAGCTACGAGGGACAAAAGGTTGTCTTTCCTCTCGGTACTACCCTATTTGAAGGCGACATTGGATCTGGAAAATCCACAATACTAAACGCTATAGAGTTCGCACTATTTGGCCTGGGCTCTCAGAGAGGCGGATCGTTGCTCAGGTTAGGCACGAAAAATGGATCGACCACTCTGACTTTCGAAGTGGATGAAAGAGAATACAAAATACATCGGTCTCTCATCAGAAAAGATAAATCTATCGTACAAGGAAATGACGGGTACATAGAGACCGACGGCAAAAGACTCTCCCTGTCTGCAACAGAACTGAAGGAGCGCATTCTCGACATACTCAATTTCAACGAACCACCTGACCCAAAGGCTCAGAGTGTAATATACCGATACGCTGTTTTTACACCCCAAGAAGAGATGAAAGAGATACTCATACAAGATCCTGACAAGCGATTACAGACTCTCAGGAAGGCATTCGGCATAGAGGACTACAAAATAGCCAGCGAGAATGCCCAGAACACTGCGAGGGCGATAAGGCAGCAAGCGAAGTTCTTTGAAGGGCAAATCTCTGACTTGGGCGAGAAAGAAGACTTGCTAAAGAAAATGAAAGCTGACATAGTGAAATCAAACGAGTTACTAACCAATTTGAGGAAGAAAGAGACTGCACTGGATAAAAGATTTAGTATTGCCAAGGAACAACTGGATAAGTTACAGGAAGAGAGACTGAAAACAGAGGGTATAAAAGCCCAAATACCTGGCTACCAGAGGGAAATCAAGGAGAAGACAGAACGCATAGGCAGACTGAACAAAGACAATGATGGATTGAATTCCAAGATTTCCGAGAACAAGCCTACTATTGATGGATTGGCTGAGCTCAAACGTCCAATTGACAAGAGCCGAATTGAGTTAGATGCAGATTTGAAAAAAGCAAGAGAGAAAGAGAAGGAACTCAGGAGAGATTACGCTCAAATAGATGTCAAGCTCAATGACTATGTGTCGGTTGAAGAAAAAGGCATGTGTCCTACTTGTGACCGACCAGCAGATCCTAAAGAATTCAAACTTAAGATAAACGAAAAGACCAAAGCTAGAGAAGAATTGAGTGGACTAATAAAAGGACAAGAGGATCTTGTTAAAGAACTAGATGAACTTAAATCAAAACTCAGAGATTACGAAGATGTTCAGAAAGAGCTCAAGAGGCTAAATGAACAAATCACCGAATGGGAGGAAAGGACAAAGAAAAACAAAGAGGAAATCGACAAATTGGGAGGAGAAGTTGAGGAAGCAAATAGAAAACTTGCCGCTTCAATTACAGCAGAGAAAGATTATGAAGCATTGTCAAGAAAAATCGGAGCTCTTGAGAAAGAGAGAAACGGAATAGATGAAGAGCTGAGATCCGTAAGGAAAGATATTAACACTAATGTAGGTAGCATAACGACTCTTCAAGAGAACGTTAACACACTAGAAGATGAGATCTTAAGAAAGAAAGAACAGAAGATGAAGAGGAACAAGTTAATCGACTATCAGGTGTGGCTTTCTGAATATTTTGTACCGACCCTAGATGTGATAGAACGGCATGTTATGATAAGCATAAACCAAAGTTTCAACCTGCAGTTCCGGCGCTGTTTCGGCACGTTGATTGAAGACCCTGATTTAGAGGTGAAGATAGACGAGGATTTCACGCCAATCGTAGAAAGGGAAGGGTATGATCAGGATTTGGTATCCCTCAGCGGGGGAGAGAAAACAAGCGTCGCCCTAGCTTATCGGTTGGCTCTAAACACAGTCGTTCAAAAGGTATCTACGGGTATGAAGTCGAATCTCCTAATCCTCGACGAGCCGACCGATGGTTTCAGCAAGGAACAACTGTTCAAAATGCGAGATATTTTGGCAGATCTGACATGCCCACAGGTTATAATAGTCTCGCATGAAAGAGAACTGGAAAGTTTTGCAGATCATGTCTTGAGAGTCGAGAAAAAAGAAGGTATTTCTGAAATCCAAATAACATGAGGTGAAAGCATCAACCAGTGCTGGAAAACGACCTGATTTCTTCGGGGTCTCAAAGCGTGACCCCAGAAAGCGCATAGTTGGAGATGCAAGATACGTTGAAGAACTTACCCCGCAGCATGTGAAACAGGTCCGCAGTTATGAGAGATTCCCATCCTTCGCACAAAAGGTGCCATCATCGTAAAGCAGACCACTAAGGCTACAGACGAAGTCAGAGACCTCGCAAATGAATCGAACACAAGAATTGTCGGAAGAAAAGCGTGGAGAAAATATAGGCGTTTTGATAATGCTGTTTGATGATCATTCGATAATGAAGGAAGTAAAAAATTCCCTCTTCTCCAGTGTCTCGCCTCCTTTATGTTACCATGTCCAGTACGAAATGAGAAAAGTACCCAATGCAAAAAGCCCCTATGACAAAGCCAAACTCGTTACTTTTCAGCATGAAAATTGCTGGGAGAACGGCGAGAAAGCCCACAATGTAATGCCAAAGCCCCCGGTGCCCTGGCCATGTGGGAGGCTCTAATATGTCGGGTGCCAATCCTCCTAAACCTGCGGCAATCCATGACACCAGAAAGAGCCCTATGTTGCCGATCCATATGGAGATAAACCAGTAGACTAAATCTGCTACAAAGGCCCCTATCTGGTGCTTAGCTGCGTCAGCCATTTTTTTCTCCCCCTACTAGAACCATCGAAAACTTATTAACTCTCCTGAATTAATAACGCTATCAACGTTATCATGGTGACTGTCCATGGAGGAAATAGTACATATCATTCCGCTCGGGTACGAAATCGACCGGGCAGTAAAACCGTTCGAGGGATCTAGTGGGCTCAAGGCCAATAGAGTATATCTCCTGTCACCAGTTGGCGTTACCGAGGTGCCAACACCCATAGCGGAAAAACACGGAAGGTATCTGAAAACGGTTCAGGAAAGGTTGGAGTCTTTAGGAATTAAGGTCATTGTAGTACCGACCAACATCATAGATATCTTCGAGGTTCTGAAGCAGGTCAGTTGCATCATTCGGGAAGAAGAGGAGAAAAAAAATATGGTATATGTAAACATGTCCAGTTCTGGCAGGCTGACTTCGGTAGCTGCCACCCTTGCGGGTATGGTTCACGGAGTAAAAGTATATTATGTGGAATCCAACGACTACGCTGATAACGATCCAAGGATGGAGGAGCACGGTTACACCATAGTCGAGATCCCGAAGATAAGATATCTCGAGAATTTTCAAATAAATCTTCCAGATGAAACCCAGATGAAAGTCCTCGTCAGACTCCAGCAAAGAGGGAAAATGCGCACTTTAGATATCATCGAATATCTGAGGTCCGAATGTTTTCCGGATTTCGCAGCATATTATCCCAATCTAAATCGTAACGAAAAAAGCAGATTGATAATGAAGCTAAACAGAAATATCCTGGATAAACTTGAGAGGCAGGGACTGATAAGACGGAACAAATTAGGCCGCGAGAAAGAATTTGAAATAACGGAAGCAGGCAAGTACATAGGGAGTATAAGTGGACTATTCCATGCCGATGACTCTCGAACATCACTTCTGAGTTGAATCGGTACCAGTTACTGCTGAAAGTGCCCAACATTCCTAGAGGGCCATAAGGAATTTGTATTGCGATCGTTTGGGAAAACATTGAAAGCGACCGGATTGTCTGCTAGAAGGTGGAACGCCGACTCAGGCATCTGCTTCGGATATAAGCGTCGGCATCCAGATACGGGAAGCGGTAAAAGGTTCAGGAAAGATGAAAGCTAGAGTTTCTGCGGTATTCCCTTCCCGATAACCACGATTTTCCCTGCGTCATTTTTGAAAAGCTCAGGATACTTAGTGTGTACAGGTATCAGGATTTTGGGCTTTATCGCGTCTATCATCGCTTGGATTTCAGGTCCTGACGCATGACCGCTTGCATGTATTTGAATCGGCTCATATCCCTGCCTCTCATTAATCTTGAAATGCTGCAGCCATGTCTTCAGCTTCTCTTCCGACAATTGCATCCTCGTGTTGAACGGCTCGCACTGAGCCCGTACAAAAGTGGAGTCTTCTGGAGGCTCGAAGTCAAGAATGTTCTTGAACCTGAAATAGTCAAGTTGGATTACGTATTGCTCAGGGTTCTTCCTTATCTCAACCGCACTTATCCCGTTGTCAAAATGCTCAGTACTGCACCTCTTGGTTTTATTGTCCCATTCGTTGCAGGACATAAGTCCGATTTTGTGCTTGTCTTTGACATAGTCGCCCTTCGAATAAAGAAGGGAATCTGTTCTCTCAAGGAATGCCTTGGCACCTTCAGCGTAAATATTCCGTCCTAACCTGGCAAGGAGATACGCTAGTCTAGGGTCGAAGATTGGGATCCTTCCTGATGCAATAGCCGCATTCTTCACTGTCTCGTACCTATCTATGTCCTTCCAAGCAAAGCTTATCATGGAAAGCCCTTCGGTTTCCGCTATCACTTCAACTAGGTCTTCCTGAACCTTCTTTTCATCGTCAGGCTCGCTTTCTTCTATTCGCGTTCCTTCACAAATCATCACGTCAGGTTGGAGCCCACAAAGGTCTTCCTGAAGTTTGTATCCGAGCCATCCATGAAACCTGATGTCTCCTGTGTATAGGGCACTACTTCTTTCTGACTCAATGAGATATGCCATCGCACCTGGAACCGAATGGTCAACGTTAAAAGCGGTGATCTTCAGGTCTCCAATGTCAACGCGGTCCTTATGATTGACGTAGCAGAAATGTCGTGGATGTGGTTTATTCTCGAAATCAACTTTCGGTTCATTGGGGAAATACGCACTCTTGCCCAGGAACCCTATTCTTCTTAGATCCATTTCAGTTAGTTGCTTGTCAAAGCCATTGAGGTTGCCCACATCGGATATAGCCTTCAGCAATTTTCCTGTGGTCTTCGAGCACACAACGGGCATATCACCCATTAGGGGGAGATATCCGAAATGGTCATCATGTGCATGCGAAATGAGCACCGCATCAGGAGTCCATTGTCCTTTGTCCCTCGAAGCCTCATAACTCCTGATGTCGAGCATCCAGAATTCGGCTCCCTTAATCATTTTTCCCTCCATGCCAAGGGGTAGTATTGCATCTTGTCTGTAGACACCATTTATTCTCGGTAGTATTCCCAATCTAATCAGGTCATGCAGTACACATCCCGTCCTAGGTTGAAGGAACTCTTCAAAGAAACATCCTTCAGCTTTGTAAGAAGTCCCAAAGTCTAGGAAGACGGAACTTTTATCGATCCTAAGAAGAATCTTGTTTCCACCTATTTCAGAAACTCCGCCGAAAGCAGTTATCTCAGCCAACTCATTGGCCTCATTGTTCTAATCTTGCAGATGATATTTAGCTCTTGCTAGTTCTTCTAGAGGTCTTCGTATCTACCACTGACTACCACGTGTTTTAAACAAGATAATATCTATTTTACACTTTAACAGAAAAGAAGCTCAATTTGGCTTTGATTCGCCTCCATTATCTATTTATCTATAGAATGGTGTACTCAAAAAGACAGGTCGAAGATTGTCGTACAGTCTAAACTCTTTTCTCTTCCAGGCGCTAAAGGACCAAGTTGAAGGCTTGCTTGGCACAGAAGTCATGATATTCATGTAGTTTTGGCGCATCTTAGTGAGAGTTGAGGTTCTGAAGACCCTATTATGTGTTAGGCAACGCTTTGACCATGGCTGTCAGCTTCGAGTTCACCTTGAATTGGCGTGACAGTTCCGATATTCTGTCCATACTGTGGAGAAAAGCTTACTTAAGAACAGCTCGAACAGCTCTTCAGAATCTTTTTAAAGAGAATTTTGCCTTAGAATAAACAAAGGTGAGAAAGACGTCAAACCTAAGTCGTGAAATAAAATCCGAGACTATGAAAATTAACGTATTTGTTGAAGAAAAACTATCTAAAGACAAAATGCTCATTCCCACATTTCAACGGGACTTTGTATGGGAACCAGAGAATATACGAAAATTATGGGACAGTATTTACAGATTCTATCCAATTGGCAGCATTCTGTATTGGGTGACCGATAGCTATCTCCACACACATCGGAAAATTGGAGGTTTCCAGTTTCCACATGATGAAGATACTGTGAGAAAGTTCAAGGAATGGGAATATATTCTGGACGGACAACAGCGAGCGACCTCTTTACTCGTTTCAATGCTTGGAGGAAAGGGTAGAGTCAAGGATAATGAGGACTTCGACTACACAATGTATTTCGACGCCACAGAGGGTACATTCTTCTTCGCAAACGAGTTAGAAAGGAGAAAAGCCAAGGGTAACCCCGCATTTCTCATAAGGCTCAAAGATGTACCAAAAGGTGATTTCCTGGATACATACGAAAGAATCGCTAAAGAGCAGGGAGTAACCGAACAGATCAGAAATAACATCAAACAACTCTATAGGATTTTTACAGATTATAGCTTAGTCTTTGTCCGCATCCAAGGAGTCGACGTAGATGAAGTCTGTGAGATTTTTGAACGAGTTAATCAAGAAGGAAAGAAACTGGATCCTGTTGATATTATCGTCGCTAGAACCTATCGTAATGAGGATCTGGAAAAAAGAATAAAAATGTTCTATCTGCGCGATAATCTAGTGGAGCTTAAAAAAGTGTTATCGACGCGTGGAAACAGGTTCAAAGACTTGGACGACTTCAGTATCATTCAAATGTTTTCTATTTGTCTTCGCAAAGAGGAAAAAGGAGACCGAAAATCGTTTGGCATTACGCCGAAAGCCCTTGATAATTTGAAGACAGAGCACTTTGAAAATAATTGGGATAGTTGCCAAAAAACGATATTTGAAACGATTAAGTTTTTGGCTGACATGAAAATTCATGGACCGGACATGTTGCCTTTTGGATACCTGCTATTTCCACTCTGCTATCACTTTCATAAAAATGCTTCACCTGATCTTCGAATTGCCAGGCAGTGGTTTTGGAGAACGGCATTTGGCATTGAGGATTTTCGCCGAGCCGATGAAGTCTATCACTATTGCACTGAATTCTTTGATAGAATTGAAGGAGGAGAGAAAATAGTTATTCCGGAACTTTGGCTTCAAAAGGCAAAACTCGTCAAAACAAGTTACTATTACCGGAGTGCATTGAGCCGTGCGGTACTTGCTTTTCTAGCCAAGCAAAATCCACGCGATTTTTCAGATCCTGATGCAGAAGTTCTCGATAGCGTTTACCTCCTTCTTGCACAAGCTCCAAACCTGCATCATATTTATCCTCGAAATTTCTTGGAGAGCGTTAAAGGATTACCGGATGATGTCGACATAGACAGTCTAATGAATATCTGTTATCTGCGGGCGAAAACCAATATCAAAGTGGGAGACAAGAACCCCCTACACTATTTCCGCGAGTTTGAAAGTGTAGGAGATTTTGACCGAATACTTGAATCTCATCTAATCCCAAAAGATTTCATTGAAAAAGAAGAATTCCACCCAACAGACTACAAAGATTTTCTATTTGCCAGAGCAGGGTTATTCCGTCAAAAGCTCAAGAACGAACTACTTGATGTTGAAGTAAAAGTCATCGATGACAAACAGGACCAAACAACATGATCTTAAGTTACATAGAAATTAACCCAATGGGGTGACTTCTTGTTCACCAGAAACGATTTTCACTATTTCATGGAACCATTAATCGATCCAGAGGAAGAGGCCAAAATCAAGAGCAAAATGTTGACCCTACTCAAAATGGTTCATGAAAAACTTCCCAAGAATTTGAAAGAGTCATTGCATCCTGGTGTAGGCAAAAGTAGTTGCCAATGGGGATATTTGACTGAAAAGAAACCGCCAGTGTACCATGTGCATTACAACTTTGTTATCGGTTCTGAGGGCTTAACTGTCGGAGTTGTAATAGAAAGTGTAAAGCTTCTTCCCAACTTTTTGGATAATCTTTCTAAAAACAGAGATCAATTTCTGGCGATTCTAGAAAAATGTAAAGACTGTAAACTAAGGATATTCGTTGGACTCAAGAAAGGAAAATATCCGAAACCGAAAGAACACGATACCATCGCTACTTTCGACGTCAAGTATGTTGATGAATCTGTCATCGATTTTGTTATACACAAGCTGAAGTGGAAAATTGGTGGAAAAATATTTCCTCGAATACGATTGTTTACAGAGATAGGCCCAACCAAGATTTTCGATCTACAAGAAGAAAAGGACGATGCGTTGGTAGACAAAGTTGTAGACATTGTCGAAATGTTGGAGCCGTACTATGAATTCGTGAAGCAATAATGATAGCTAGCTAACTGTCCTTGCATCTTGCGAGCAGGAGTGTCTCAAGGATTAACACTGGTTTTTCGGAGAAAATGCTTTCCCAGTTTTTCTCTTGTTGCTTTTTCACCGCCCTCAAGTTAGAGGTCAACCGTACTCTTCTAGCTGCTATGTACATGGCAACATCCTATTTCTTCATGTAATCTAGCTCGAATTTCATGGCTTCAAATTCGCTTTGAAGATTCTGCAGTACCTTCGCTTGCTGACTTTCCAGTTCGCTCGTCAATCGCCTCTCCGTGAGATCATAGTGGCCCAGCCAGACCAGGAGATGGTCAAAACAAAGCTTTATGCCGGTACCAAGATCAATCGTGCCTTAGGAGAGGCAGGGACGATGGATGATTGGGTTTGTATGAGCTTCAGATTCTCTTAGCGGTAGTCGTAATACTGTCAATCGTGGCGGCATTTATGGGTCCGCGTAGCCGCCTACATTGCTCAGGTAATCGAGCAGGTCAACAAGGTTTTCGATGAGAGGCAGATGAACGTCTACCTCGACGAGCAGGAGCGGATGATTCGTGCGGCTCTTGCCGCACATTTTCACTAACCAAACGAAAACATATGTTGAAGGAAATCGTTATCATGGACTATCTACTGAATAATTGAAAAGGGATAGCCTTGGATCTCCCCAGAGATGGATCTGAGTTATATCGGATTTACAGTTTGAGACATACGTATGAAGAAAAAGAACGACAAATAGTTGCTAATTTAATTGAACTGGGTATGCCAAAAATCATTAGTTTGCTCAGGAGCAAAAAAATTGAAACGACCAAATATGATCTTCCTTATCCTCTGAACGAAATAACAGAAAAGCTTATCGACCAAAATATTACATTTCTTAAGCAAGCTAAGATTCTTCGAGATATTGCTATTTCTTCAGATCCTTTGGTAAAGCCCATTTTATATTACTATTCTGAGAGAGCATTATTAGCCTTCTTTATTAATTCATTAGTCGATGTTCAACAACCAAAATATCACCATGGTCTAGCTATGAAGAATCTAGATGCATGTGATAAGGCAATTATACATTTCCAAGATACAGGATTTTTACCAAAGACATTAGATGTTTTTTCAATAATAGGAATCAATTCCCTTTTCAGTCCAAGACTTTGGAGTAATAATGAATTCATGAAGAACAATCGGCCTTATGCTTGTGTATCAGATCGATCATTAAGTATCCGAGAACTCCTTGAAGCGGATTTAGGTGGTTATCATCTCTCTCATGATATACGAAATTTTATACTTCTTTTCGCAGCGAGCAACTTTGCAAGATATAACCCTGTTGTTTGGAATAGAATTTTAGGTGGATATGGAACTGATTTAAATCTAACCATAGAGAAAACTTATTCTGAGTTTGATGCATTTTTCTACAAAATCCTCGCTGCCCTTGAGTGTATTATTGCAAAAGATCTAAAATTCTTGGAGTTTATATTTAGGTGCAGTGCTCATGACCTTCTAATGTTCGGTGTCCAAAAATATTCTGAATTTAGAATTTTCTAGTCTATTTAGACAGACCTTGTTTGACCTCATGCAGTTGGTAAGCAGTCATACAGAGCTGAAGGACGAAGAGAAGAGGGAAATCGAAAGAATCCTTGTCAAATTACAGGAACTTACGAATAAAGAAGGTCTAACGAGGTCGAATATCGACAAAACCAAAGAGGCTTTGGCCAAGTACGGGTGGCTTATCCAACCCCTAATCCAAGTTTTGATGAAGCTACTCGACCCAGGCTAACCGGAGAGGTCAAAATAACGAGATTTCAAGCAGATCTCGGAACCACCTTGTGGCGGTATATTGCAGGATCTCAACCCCACACCAGCCTGAAGTCAGTTTGTATTTCCTTGAAATACTTGCTTGTAAGATCGTGGTCCTCGATATTGATTCGGCCGTTCTGAAACTTGATCCCGCTTTAACTCTTCGAAGTGGGCGTAGAGAGCGGATCAGGCTTTGAGCAGACTAGACTTTATGATGCTCTTTGATGCTCTGTGCAGTTTTTCGTCGGCGGTGTAGAGTGTGGCGTCCAGCTTTCTGGCCGCTTCGATGTAGAGAGCGTCGTAGACGGTTATGCTCTTGGCTAGAGCTGTCTTGGCGATCTCGTCCGACAGTTCACGGGTCGTCAGTATCCTTAATCCGTCCCATATGCGGGTCAGGTCTTGAATGGTAGGCTCTGCCTCTTCCTCCGCGAGGTCTCTGTGCACTCTGACGTGTTTCCATATAGCGTTTAGGCTCTCTGCCAAGGCGATGTCCACAGTGCACATGACGCGCCCCTCCCCCAGAAGGGTCTTTGTCTGCTCTCTGGCTTCTCTGGAGCCGGGCTCAGTTATCACGAGTTTTACGAGAATGCTGGAGTCCAATACACAGCTTAACGCTCTCTATCCTCCCGGATGAGCTTTGTCGAATCCACCTTCGCCACTCGTCTACCCGCCCTCAGCTCGGTCTCCTCGATCGCTTTCAGCAGCTCGAGCTGTCTGACTCTCTCTTCGATGAGTCTCCTCACCGTCTCGCCCCACTTCACGGGAAGCTTCTCCATTCTCCGTTTAAGCTCCACGGGTATGCGGATCGTGATCGTCGTTGACATGTCCTGCACACAATCCTGTCATGCTTTTTGTAACACGAAAATATAAGCGTACTCGGAGCGCCCTGAAGAGGACCCTGGGATAAAACTCGCCGAGAATTTCTCGATCAAGACATAAGACTGGAGAGAGTGGACAAAGTTCTGAAATAGTGAGGAGTACTAAGTTTATGTTGTGCAATGAAAACTCAGATAGATTCAAATGAACTTGCTCGCTACTCTTTCCAGCCACACGTCCTCAAGCTGTTTACCACGTTTTCCATAGTTTCTTGAAAAGTTGGATATGGTTTAGTAGGAACAAGTACCCCCAGGTCCCTGTCCCATTCGGGCTCTATTCTGTCTAGCTTTTCTCGGATTTCTCCAAGACTAGGAATCAGTTCTCTGAATTGTTCGTATCGTCTGAGCTTATCGACAATCATGCCATAGTCCAGCCTGATACCTTTAGATTGCAAGAACCATATGTCCCAAAGGTCTCTTGGTCTACCCCTCACTATACATGCTCGGACCTTCTCAGCCAGTATTTCTTCCAAGGACATAGCTCTGAAGGCCGAAGGAATCGGCTCACTTCTCCTTGGTGCCTCCATCCTGCAATCGAGGCATGTTTTGCGACTGTCTCCGAAAGCCCAAAATCTGCCGAGCTTGCAGGAATAATTAGGAAACCCGCTGCCAAGCATGCCAAAATTAAGATGTTCGCATGTCATCCTTCTTGCTATGTCATAGTCATCCTTTGGTTTCCACCAATCGGGTGTGAGAAGAGTGGGCTCTCCAGAGTGGAAGTGAAGCCATACACTGTTTGAATGGCTCAACTGTGCCATGTATTGTAGGCGTAATGACACTTTGTTGTCGGCTATCTCCTTGTCTTTAATCTCTTTGAAACCTACTTCCAATATTGCTCTTCCGCTAAATAGTTTCAAGATTTCAGCTACAAGCTCATCGTTTGGTATATCAAAGAAGTTGAAGTCTAGGTCTTCCGAGAATCTTGCCTCTGGAAAGTAGACTTTCTTTATGGCTGTTCCTCCTTTAAAGATGAATTGTCTCGCATATCGACTCTTGGAAAGTTGCATAAGAGCAACTGTTAATACGTAGTCTTTCTCCGTAGTGCCTAGAGGTATTCTCTTTGAGCTGGCAAATCGTTTTAGTTCATCCAGATTCACGCCAAGGGTCACTTCCAGTGAAGAGTTACTTCCTGTGGCACGTTTATTCTGAGTCCCCACCTGCCTGAGAATTCGATTTGATTCTTCTTGCTTGAGGGGTCAAGCCAAGGTGCACCCATATGTTTTCCGGGTAGAAGTCCCTCATACAGTTCTTTACCAAAATCCAGCAGTTCAAGCAGGTAGCCCAGACGTAGAGTCACCGCGTGGATCCCCATGTTTTCGGCACAATCAATCATTTCGTTGAGATTCAATTCGCCTTTGGCTGTCCAAATGGCCTTAGCCACCTCTGAGATTCCCCCCGCATACTCTAGGTGAGCCAACGAATCGATTATTGTCTTCTCGCGAGTAGAAACGCTAAACTTCGATTCGCCAATTCTCTCTTGAGTGTAGCCGAAGAATCTGCTGCTGGAATAGGTAACAAACTGAATCATTTGATTATCGAATCTCAGATTCTTCCTTTGCCTTGTCACTATCACATAGATTGTCTGCGGGATTTGTTCAGTCATCCCCCAGTAGGAAAGGGCAGACCACAAACCTACGTAGTAATCCTTTCCGAGTAATTTGGAGAGAATTGTGAAGACATGCTCAGTCCATTCGCCTTCAATTCCTGACCTAGCTGGAGAGAGAAGGTACATGCCTTTCTGAATCTGCCTAATCCTCTTTTTTTGCTTCAATGCACTTAGTATATTCCATGTAGAAGAATCGCTGGTTTCAAGAATTTGCTTAGCTTCTTTGAACGTAAATAGTATCTGCCCGTTCTTTTCTAAAGTGAAGATTAGCTTTGATTCATTGGGTCCCAAGCGGATATTTGTTATTGACATTCTCTCTTCTGAAGAGAGAATCATATTATAAAATATAAAGCTGTCGCTGAAGGAATCTTGAAGGGCGTCCGAGAACAAGCTACTGTTCATTGGTCGTCTGAGAAAGATCTCCTTAATGATAATCTGCACCTTTTCGACGACTGCGATGACATTGTGGATGATGAAGGCGATGATGTTGATGACAACAACAACGAAGATCACGACCATGACAATGAAAAACTGTGTTAGAGTTTGGTTTTCATTTAGTCTTGGCACATTTTGGTGAGAGTTGAGGTTCCGAAGCCTAGTGGAGGAGAAGGACGGGAGATTATCGAGAACGAACAGTAGCCTTAGCACCAGCCATCCAATGTTGGTGTGCTGTTTGAACGTGCTATTTATTGGGTCCATTCAGAGAGACGGGATGGGGAAGCTGATTGAAAGAGCAATTGTTTTGTCATTTCATCTTGGGATCTGAACCCTTGAGATTTGGCGACCAGCGAGCCCTGTTACCATTGTTCTAACCTCAGGTCTGGGAATCTGAGAGAAGTGCTTCACGTTTCTGGTCACCAGTCTGTCGTACGCGGTTAGGGCGATGCTTGCTATCAGTAGGTCGAGGTCTAGATCCTCTCTCCATACAGGCCCTCCCACATCTGAGTAATCGTAGATCACTGCATCATGACCTTTGGTGTTGATTCTAGCCTTCATCTCGCTGTCAGGAGGTTTGGGTTTGGGGATTAGAATTTAATTTTGAATAGTTTGAATTATGCAAGTACGTTGTCAAGCCATAAAAAAAGTTAAGTTGGAATGAAGGAGGATTTCTAGAAGGAGAGGTCAGGATATGAAGATTACTAATGTGAAACCTATTTTCTGCGATGGGGACTGGCGGGCCTTCACCTTCGTCAAGGTTGAGACGGATGAGGGTTTGGTGGGATACGGTGAGTGCACCGAGAACCGTTCCCCATTGGGACTTGGCGGTTGTATCAGAGACCTGGAGCCCCTGCTCATCGGGAAGGACCCGCGGGCAGTGGAGAAGCTGTACCATGAGATGTGTCAGCACTCCCGGATGAGCCCCGGCGGCATCGCGCAGAAAGCCATTGCTGGGGTGGAGATAGCTCTCTGGGACATCAAAGCCAAAGCGCTCAACGTCCCGCTCTATGAGCTCTTCGGCGGCCCGATTCGCGATAGGATACGGGTCTACTGGTCGCACTGCGGTACCTACCGTGCTCAGAGCCCGGAAATGTATCCTGACAAACCAGTGTTGAAGACGTATGATGACATCGCTCGGCTGGGTGAGGAGGTGGTGGCCAAGGGCTATACGGCGCTGAAGACGAACATCGTCATCCCCGGGGAGAGACCCCGCGTGCTTTGGATCCAGGACCAGAACATAGATGCAGGCATCCTGAGGGCTGTCGACAGGCTGATCAGCACCTTCCGCAGGGCGGTGGGCGATGATATTGACATCTGCCTTGACCTGAATTTCAACTTCAAGACGGAGGGCTTCGTTCAGGTCGCCAAGGTCGTTGAGCCGTATAACCTGATGTGGCTGGAAATGGATATCTATGATCCGGAGGCGCTCCTACAGGTCAAGGAGGCGACCAGGGTGCCCATCTGCTCCGCAGAGACTCTGTACACCATGAAGGGCTACCTGCCCTATCTGGAGAAACACGCCATGGACTTCTGCATGATCGACCTCCCCTGGAACGGCTATATAGAATCGCGCCGCGTGGCAGCTCTGGCTGACATGTACGAGATAATGGTTGCACCCCACAACTACTACAGCCACCTTTCAACCTTCATGAGCGCCCATCTCTGTGCCGCCGTGCCCAACCTCAAGATACTGGAGACGGACGTCGACAGCGTGCCCTGGCGCGATGACATCACCACCGAGCTGCCGGACATAAGGAATGGCTACCTCCACCTGCCGAAAAAGCCGGGTATCGGGGTAGAGCTAAACGAAAAGGAGATCGCAAAACATCCGTGGCCCAAGTAATCGCCTGCGGTCCAAGTTTGATGGTGTTTTCAGAAACAGCTGGCTAGTAAAGTCCGTAGGGTGGGTGTGGATTGAATTTTACCCCCACACACCAAGAAAATGCGCGCGCAACTGCGTGTGAACTTATAACAAACATTAATCATGTGAACACTGGCGGTAGAAGGGCGATTGGATTTCTATGAGGCTATCAACCGAAGAAAAAGTGTAAGGGAGTTCCAACCAAGACCTGTAGAGAAGGAGAGGCTCCTGAGAGTTTTGGAGGCGGGGCTCAAAGCCCCATCAAACAACCACCTGAGGCAGTGGGAGTTCATCCTCATAGAAGACGCTGAGCGGAGGAGAAAGGTCGCAGAGCTTGTCGCAAAGGGAAAGAACATTACAAACGAGATGGAGCTTGAAAAGGCATTAGATAGATGGTCGGATGAGCTGCAGAGAGAGATGTACCGCAAGGCGCTGCCAGTTCAGGAGAAGATGCTGGTGACCTCTCCTGAGCTTCTTGCCGTCTGCTACAGGTTGAGGAAGCCCCTGAAAGAATGTGAGACTCTGTATGACCTGAATGATCTGGCTTCAGCTTGGATGTGCATAGAGAACATCATGCTGGCGATGGCAGCAGAGGGGTTGTACGGTGTTACCAGTGTGCCGCGTGAGACGGCTGCACTCAAGAAGGTGTTGGGTGTGCCTGATGGCTACGAGGTGGCAGCAGTGATTCCGATAGGATACCCTGTGGACTACTCTGTGAAGCAGAAGACCGTATCCCTAGTAGAGAAACTGCACTACGATAAGTGGATGAATTCCTGAGAGTATCGTGTTTGTCTAGATACTTGTCGTATCCGTTTTGGCTGCGCGCGTTTAGAGGTGTTATTTTATGAGCTTTTTCCCTACGTTGAACGCCTTCTCAAACTGCTTACCCAGCTCCGTGTATCCCGGCGCCGGGCTATCTATCAGAGAGAACTGCTCAGTCTTGGGGACGTCCACCTTCCCATTGGTCAAGTACTTCTCATCGGCATAAGCCGCGACTACCTCCCCTATGAAAAGCCGTGAATCGATCAGCTCGATCGTCTTTTTCAGCTTGAGTTCGAGGCACACTGGGCATTCGCTGACCATGGGCGCCTTGAGTTCCCCGTAGTCAACTTTGAAGACGCTTGATTTGTCGGTCTTTCTGCCGGAGACTAAGCCGCAGTAGTCGGTCTTCTCCACGAGGCTCTTGCCCGGGAAGTTGATGCTGAAGACCTTGTTTTCCTTTATACCCTCCGCGGTGTACCGGACGTTCTCCAGCGATACCATGAACATCGGCGGATTTACGTTTACCTTGGAGAACCACGCGGCCGTCATGAAGGTTGGTTTCCCCTTCACGTTAGCCCCGACCAAGCATACCGGCATTGGGTAGGCCGTGGTGTTTGGTTCGATCTTTACCTTCGCCATTTCACACTGCACCTTTGTACATACGGCAAAGTTGGAAGTATTTAAACAACTAGCAACTCGAAGGAGCAAGACTCTAGTGGCGCGCGCTGGTCGGTTCAATCATCTAGTTAGTAAAGTCCGTTGGTTAGTCGTTCGTTTTTGGGTCGGGGGGAGACTAAAATTTACTCTTTTTTCTCTCTCCATACAGAACTAGGTGTCTTGACAGTCCTTTGACCGAGGGTTCTTTGCTTAGCCTCAGCAGCATCTCGGACGCCTGCTTGAAGAATTTCTCATTCCAGCGGCGAGATTCTCGGATTCCTTTCGGAACGGAGAGTAGATCCAGCATGCCGCAGACGGCGTAGATCTCGATGACCTTGACCCCTTCGTTCTCAAACAGCTCTTTGGCTTCCTTCACGCTAACGGCCATGCGTTTTTCTCCGTGATGGCGGGGATAGCGGGGTTTTGATCTGAGTAAGGCGAGGGCGGAATCGGGGTTCTCGTGAAACTCACTGATGGCAGCACCTGGTCTATTCACTAGAAATGTTGAGATCGTTCCTCCCTTCTTTGTCACTCGTATGAGCTCTCTTGCGGCTTCGCTGGCTCCGTCCCAGCAGAGGACGAAGTCGAAGCTCTCGTCGGGGAAGTGAAGTCTACGAACATCGCACTTCAGAATCTCTACCTTGTCTAGGACGCCCTCTCTGAGCAGTTTCTGCCTCGCCGCCTCTAGCATTCGGGGTGAGATGTCGCATAGAGTGACGGAGTAGCCCATCTTCGCCAGGGGGAGTGTTATCCTCCCGGTTCCGCCGGCGGCGTCTAGGATCTTTGCGCTTCTGTCTTGGGGGAGGTGTGCTTTCAGCAGCTCCCAGTCTACGTGGTGTTCGACGGCGCCCTCGAAAGTCTCGTACCATCGGTCATATCTCTCAGCACGCCCATCCCACGTCTTTCTTGTGTCTCGAGATTCCCGCACGCAAATCCCCGCAAGAATCCTGACAGTCGAAACCGTCTCTTAAGTTGAACCAAGGACCAAAGAGGGAATTCCTGTTCTAGGGATTCTGGCAGCCTGGAAGAGATTCGAACTCTGGTCAGCGGGTCCAGAGCCCGCGATGCTTACACTCCGGTTGCTGTTACGCGGGCTTTCACCGGCACGGATGTTGTGCGCCGCCCTATACGCTTGGGTCCGCAGAAAGCAAATTAAGGCTCAAGCTGATATGAACAGGCGAATAGTCCATGACGATGTATCGGAAAGCGTCTCAGAAAAGCTATGATACTAAGCTTGGGCGCAGAACCAAGTCTCCGGGCTCATTGAGAAGCGCTACTCGGAAGGCGCGTGAGCAAAGTCGACCTCTCAGGGATGAGGTGAAGCTGTGGTTGGCGGACTCAGACGACTCGGTCAAGGTTGCGAGGGATAACCTTGCCCTGGGGAACTACCATGTCACTGCCTTCTACACTCACCAGGCCGTGGAGAAAGCTTTGAAGGCGGCGATAATAGCCTTAAAAAACAAGACGGCTCCCAAGACTCATAGTCTGAAACTGTTGCACTCCGAGGTTGCAGATGAAATACCTTTAACAGGTCAACAGAAGGACTTTCTTGGGGAGCTCACGCCTGCGGCGCAGGTGGCAAGATACGTTGACGTTGCAGTCGGTCTTCCAAGGGAGATTTACTCCAAGAGACTCGTCGAGGAATACCTGCAAAAGGCTCTGCCAATAATAGATGCCACTAGGAAGCGCATCATGGAGGAGCATTAGCCGTGAACGATGATAGGGCTCTGCTAAAGAGGCTCGGCGATTTTCTGGGTAGGGTGGATGCTGTGATCGGGGTCGACCGCGCCTTCCTCTTCGGCTCGACGGCGAAAGGTAACCGCCTCGCAGAGAGCGATGTGGATCTCATAGTGGTCTCAAAAAGCTTTGCTGGCGTGTCTGTGCCAGAGAGGCTTGGGCTGCTACAGAAGGAGTGGGATTACCCCGAGGAGTTGCAGGCTTTAGCCTACACGCCGGAGGAGTTCAATGAGATCTCCAAGAGGCTGACGATGAAGGAGATACTGGCTTATGCCGTCGACTTGACCGGCTTGATAGCTGCCTTCGAGCCTTTTCGACCAAGAAGCAGAGCAGATTGAAAAAGCGGTTGTTCTGTCCTTTTTTCTGGGGATCTGAGCCGTTGAGGCTTAGCGACTGAAGAGCTCTGTTACCATTGTTCTAGCCTCAGGTCGGGAATCTGAGAGAAGTGCTTCACGTTTCTTGTCACCAGCCTCTCGTCTGCAGAGAGGACGATGCTCGCTATCAGCAGATCAAGGTCTCCTATCGGTTAAGCCACAAGTCCCTGGTGTGATGATAGCCTTCCGAACGTCTCGCATGATTCGTTTGTGAGGGTTAGGAGGTTGACTGAGCGGAGGATGCCGCCGACCTTTTTAATCTCCTCCTCTCTTGTCTTTGAGAGGTAGGTGCCTCTTCGACATTGTCGAGTACGAGGAGGGGAAGGGCATACCGATAGTGTTATTTTATTCTATGAAAAACTGTCAGTGACCATGTTTTCTAGGGTAAGAGTGATGGAGACGCCAAAAGGGACAAAAACCTCCGCTCATACCCTCAAAGAACTTCTGGGTCCGCTGAATGATGTGGAAGAGAAGAATGCTCCGAAGGAACTCTATGTGGCAGGCGATCTGCCGATTCCGCTGCCAGGTCCAAGGGCGGCAGTAATAGGCTCACGGAAGGCCTCTCCGGAAGGTCTCAAGGCGGCTGGTGACATCGCAAGAACTCTTGTCAGAGGGGAGGTCATAGTTGTTAGCGGGCTTGCTGAGGGAATCGACACTGCGGCGCACGAAGCCACCATTGAAGAGGGGGGACGTACGATCGCGGTTCTCGGAACGCCCTTAGACCGCGTCTACCCGCAGAAGAACTTCCAGCTTCAGAAGGTCATAATGCGCCATCACTTGGCCATTTCCCAGTTTCCAATTGGGCATCCAACTCAGCCGAAGGATTTCGTTCTCCGAAATCGGACGATGGCGCTCATCTCTGACGCCTCGATCATTGTCGAGGCGGGAGATACCAGCGGCTCTCTGCACCAAGGATGGGAGGTTCTCAGGCTCGGACGACCGCTCTTCATCTGGAGTTCCATCATGAATGACTCTTCATTGAGTTGGCCAAGGAAGATGCTTGAGTATGGCGCTGTGGAACTCAAGGATCCAGAGGAAGTGCTAGATGTTTTGCCGTCTCGCGAAAGAATCCTTAAGGTAGTTCAGTGAGTCATGCGCCTATCTCAACTCGAGTTTGGTGCGCTCTTGTCGTATGCACCTCGCGGGGATTCGCCCAAAATACGACACTCTAGGAATGTGATGATTGCAATCAAGAAGGACGGATTTGTAGAGGACCCACCGATCCTAATGTCACAATGGGTAGCGCAGACAATACAGCGAAATAGAACTTCGCTCTCATTTGCTTCGTTCTTCCAACCTGACACAATCTTGGTTCCCACTCCAAAGAGTTCCTTAATGCAGCCAGACACGCTATGGGCTCCCGAGCGAATTGCGAGGGCTCTGGTCAGAACAGGGCTCGGAAAAGAGGTTGTCCCGTGCCTTGTTCGGGTTAAACCTGTGCCCAAGGCGGCGTTAAGCGTCCCAACGGAGAGACCGACTGCCGCTGAGCACTATGAGTCGATGGGAGTCCAGGGGAGTCTCTCCAAACCGGATGAGATTGTGTTGGTCGATGACATAGTCACGCGTGGTGCAACTCTCCTAGGCGCTGCGAATCGGTTGGCAGACGTTTTCCCACAGACGCGTGTCCGTGCCTTCGCAGCCATGCGGACGATTAGCAATCCAGACGAGTTTGACAAGTTGTATGTTCCGTGCGTCGGAACGATTGAACTTCGGGCGTCGGGGGATACTTTACGGAGACCGTAGATTCGTTTCTGAGCTTGAGTGTCGCCCTCCAAGCCATGGCTTTCTCTGTGTTCGCGGCTAGCTCCTCGTCGGCTTCGAAGCTTCTTATGAGGGCAAGTAGCTTTGACGCGTTTCCTCGCTCGGAGGCAAGCCTCAGAATCACGTCGGTGAAGGACTCTTTCTTGCCTTTGAGCTCAGACAGCGCCCTGTAGGCTTCCTCCGACACGGTGATTGTCCTGTGAGGCATACATTCCAAATGCACGTGCATACACTTGAACTAGCTTTTGGCGTAGAAGCCTCAGCCTCTCTTGTGTTTGAGTGAGGACTGCGTTCTCATCGAATCCGCGAGCATCTGACCCTGTTTCGTCATGATCCTTCTTTTTCTAGATTCTTTCTTTATACAGAACTAGGTGTCTTGACAGTCCTTTGACCGAAGGTTCTTTGCTTTGCCTCAGTAGCATCTCGGTCACCTGCTTGAAGAATTTCTCATCCCAACTGCAAGATGAGAAAGGATGAGCCGCCAGTTGGTCGGGCATATCTCCCAGCCCCACTATCTCCACACAACCCCAAAAAAGGCCGGTCGCTAGCAGTTTTTTATACTCTAGTTTCTTAAAACTGCTAGCGAGTGATTGAAGTGGCTCAGCC
>Ga0315314_1000965_pt1 | contig 27717 bp, 31 predicted proteins | sample TDP9_MG_FD_203631 | JGI IMG/M metagenome (GOLD analysis project Ga0315314, IMG submission 203631) | Freshwater sediment microbial communities from Lake Towuti, South Sulawesi, Indonesia - TDP9 | ecosystem: Environmental > Aquatic > Freshwater > Lake > Sediment | place: Indonesia: South Sulawesi... | reverse complement strand
TGCATGAAGTTGCTTATGGACGAAAAATTAATGCAATTACAACTGGAACCTATGTCTCATTCTTCTTTACTGCACATGTATTTCATACAACTCCTACTACTGGGGATAAATCAGACAATGCAATGGCTCTAGCAGAGAAAATTAAGACATATCTTTTAAAGGCTGAGAATTCTGCTAGTGGCATAATATTCTATAGAGATATAGGTTTGCGGGAAGCAAAAATAAACATTCATAATGTGGCTCGTGTCATCATCGAGGGCTATATATTCGTAAGAAGACCACATACCTGATTTCATATTTGTGAACTATTTATATACTTTTTCACTTTTATGAAATCGCAATAATTTTGATTAATCAATTGATGAAGTAACCACAAGGTTTATAAGGTAGTTTCTCCACCTTCTTGCTAGGTGCGGACATGTCCACTACAGGGAAATTTGATTGTGAAACTCTGGAAGATGCATTGGACAGAATTGGTAATTTGGCAAGTAGGGACTTCTTACTGGCTATATGGACCAGTTCTGCTGAAGATGGTGCGCCAAAGGCAAGGATTATTAGGTTGACATTTCCATTAGGATTGACTAATGAGGTTGCGAAGGATATTGTTACTGGGATAAATAGTAAAGTCTGGATTTTATGTATTATTGATGAACATAGGAATATTTATAGGATACTTGAAGCGGAACGGTTTGCAACGAAAGCGGTGGCTAAGAAAGATGACGGAAAAAAGAAAAATAATTGAAATCGAAGTCGGTAAGCAATATTTGGACCCATCTAAGTATTCAGTACCGCAGGTTCTGAAAACTTGGGATGAAGATAATAAACCATCAGAAGAATATAAAGAAATGATTGTAGAATTACTTTCTATTGGTCAATATATAGCCTCTCAACTTAACGATGGTCCAGAAACAAAAGATAGTATTGTGAAACGAACTATTGCTTTAAAGATAATATTAAGTGAGTTGCTTTGGGGAACATTTCTAAATGGCTACCAGCGTTATGGCTTACTCAATGAAATAATGATGGATATGTATATGGATATTTCTGGACTTATGAAGGTAGCCAATATGTTGCAGATTGCTAAGGCACGACTTACGAAAAAGATGCAGGAAGAATTAGGAAAGAAAACGGAGAGTTATACAGCATGAGTGAAGAACGATTACCAGTTGATGAAGCAGTTGAAGTAATTGATTATAGGACAATCTATAAGACACAGAAATGGTGGAAAGTTGTTGCTCTAGTCAATAAGTTTGGTCATGATGAAATCGCAACGTATCTATGGATAATAGATGAGAAAGGGAAATGGCGGCGTAAACAAAAGATGGCTGTTAGGAATCCTGATGAATGGGCGAAAGTTGTAACCGCACATGAAGAATTCTTACCAAGAATAAAGCAAATAAGAGGCAAGTAATATGGATAGGGTTCAAGAAATTAAAGAACTTCTGGTTAAGAGGAAGGACCCGATGTTTAAGCAGTTTATGGAGAACTTAGAGACTGGCGTTACTATCCAACCAGTTCCATTGGATATTCTTGAGAAGGAAGAGGAAGCAGAAATTAAACTCACGACAGGTACATTGATTGATGAAATAATCGGCGGCGGGGTTCCTCAAGGTAAATCTATGTTACTTTATGGAGAGTTTGGTTCTGGGAAATCTCAAGCATGTTTTACCATCGCAGTTCTTTGTCCGAATAAAATAATCTATATTGATACTGAAGGAAGTTTCAGAATCAGTAGAATCAAAGAAATATGCAAATCTAGAGGTATAGATTGGGAAAAGATTAAAAAGAAAATCATTTATTATCGTCCAAAGAATTGGGCTGAACAAATGCTTATTTTATTTGGTCTTCCTTCCCCAGCAGATGCTGAGGGAAAAATTGACTTAATAGTTTGTGATTCGCTTTCTAAGCATTTTAGAGGGATAGAATTCTTGGGAAGAGAAAATTTAGGTATAAAAAATGGGTTGATAAGGGAATTTATCCTTACATTAGAACAATTAGCAGAGATGCACAAAGCCGCATTCATATATACTACTCAGATATACGATAAAGTTGGTAATCTACCCCCAAAGGCTGGACCAGCACAAACTCAGAGTGCCGTTGGTGGTCGTTCAGTTGAACATCAGCCAGATATAGTTCTTCATTTTAGAAAGGGTTCAGGAAATGTTCGTGTTGCTCGAATGATTGATTCAAGTTGGAATAAATTGGCTGAGAGGTCATTTGTAATCAATGAAAGGGGAATAGATGTAATTCCAGAGAAATCGGTAGTCTATCCAACTGAGGAAAAACGAGCCGAGAAATTTGCCAAAACACAGGAACAAGAAAGTCGTAGGGGTGGTAAGAAAAAGGCTGGCGAAGAAGATAAAAGTGAGGACGATGCGGGGCGAGTGGAAGAGATTCAGAATGGTGAAGATTAGTGGAATTTGCTCTGTCCCCTCATGTTAAGGCAATTCTTTGTGGACGTGGGATGTGTAAAGACGATAGATTACTTTGTGCGGCAACTAATTGTCTCTTTCATCCAAAAGAAAGTACAGACCCAGATTTTGGTCGTGATATTCAAATAAAGGGCTATGCGGTCTGTCCCAGATGCAAGATTAAGACTGATTATTTTGAAGGGGCAGAATGGGATGATAGACATAGACAAGTTCTTATTAAATGTAAAACATGTGGTAAACTTATGTCACGGAAGCAAATAATCTGGACTCAAATGGTTGTCTCGAAACATCATAAAAAGAGTCATCAATATTATCATAAAGAATGTTGGGATGCAATGTTTATAGATTTGGGCGAGTCTGCTTCCCATCATGGTTGTACTACCGATGAAAATTGTTCTGTAGTCAGACTTATTAAATGGGCGTTAAGAGCATGAAAATCAAACCATATAAAATACGGTATGCTGGTTCTAGAGGAAAAGGTGTGGTTGTAACTCTACCATTTGACCCAAGAAAGGGAAAATGTGAAGCATGTGGTAAAGTCGTTGGAGAAGTAATTAAAAGTACAGCACTCCATCATTGGTGGTATGAATTTCAGCCTAAGACAGTTAGAGAAAAACCATTACTTGCACTAAAGAATACTAGCGAACTTTGCTTTTATTGTCATCAACTGGCTGACGCAATTCGTGCTCTTCTTTATGCTAGTCCAGTTCGTGTATCATGGATTGTTAAATGTCTTAAAGGTGAACAGCGAGAAAAATTTCTTAAAACCTTAGAGGAAATTATAAAATCACTAAGGAAAACCGAAAAAAATATAAACCACCTTGCGCAAGATATAGTAGAGATGACAAGAAATGCCAGAAGTTAAAATGACGAAATCCCTATATACGGCTCATACATTCTCTCTTAGAGAACTTATTAGAGACGATATTGTTCCATTCCTTCATAGTATTGGAATAAGAACTAGAAATCCATTTTATGATGAAAATGGCATTGCTCATAGAACCGAAGTTAGAATGGCTGATGAACTTCAATCTAAGGGAATTAATCCAGCGACTGACGAAAATTGGTGGAAATTAGTTAAATCTGAATCAGTTAATATTGTGGAAAGAGATATTAGTTGGATTGATGAATGCGATGGTATAGTTGCACTTATGCAGGAATGGAGTGGTGGAACGGTCTGTGAGATATTCTATACAGGTTATATATGTAAAAAACCAGTATTTTTGATAACTAGCAATCCTGCGATTTTCAAACATCCATGGATGATAGAATCTTGTAAATATGGCGGCAAGATTTTCAAGACTCTCCATTCATTTAAGAAGTGGATGAGGAAGCGTTATAAGAAAAATGAAGCAGGACCACATAACTAAAGAAGTGTTAATATTAATCAAAAAATTTAAATATGACCATACTATGTTATTAAATGGTGGATTATGTGGTAGAAACACAGAAATGTACTAAATGTGGAAAAGTGAAACCAATTACAGAGTTTTATAAAATATATACTGGGAGAAGGACACGCTCTCAATGTAAACAATGTCATCTTGAATATACTAGGAAGTGGCGTAAAGAACATAGAGAAAGAAGTAATGTTATACAAAGAGATTGGTATAAAAAACATCCAGAATATAAAATTAGAGTAAGAAAACGAGAACTTCTAAGGTTACGGGAATTTAAACAAAAATTAGTTGGTTTTGCTGGTGGAAAATGTGTTAGATGTGAATATTCTGTATGTAATGGTGCATTAGAATTCCATCATTTAAGTAGGGATGAGAAAGAGAATTTTAAAATAAATTCTCAGAAACATAGAAAGAAATTAATGGAATTAATAAATCTTAAAAAAGTTATTCTTCTTTGTGCAAATTGTCATCGAGAAGAACATTTTAATGATGCCTCTTCAGGTAGAAAGAGGGATAAATAAAATGAAAGACCATGTGACTCGCCAGCAGTTTCTTATAGAATTTTTTGGTCCTTTAGGGCGTGAATTGGGCGACCCAGACCAACGATTTACAGATAATCCAATGGATATTTTTGAGCATGTTGAAAGATGTAAATGGGAGAAGAAACCAGCATTTATTAGTGTTCAGCCAAGATTTAGACATCATTCTAAGACTACATTTGGAATTTATGGTATAGAGAAAATATTCTATGATTTTGATTATGGGAAGAAAAGTGATAATCTTTCTGAGCGGCAGATTAAACATCATAAAAAGAAGATGGAATTAGAGGTTAAAATATTTCTTAATCATCTTGGAAAACTTGGGATAATTCCTTTGGTTATTAAGACGAGAAAAGGATACCATTTTTACGTGTATTTTGATAGTATTTATCAGATTGATAGTAATGAGGATTTCTGGAAGCAGGTCTATACTATTCTCTACATGAGATTATTATCTAACCGCCATAAATATAAATATACTGATGTGACATCTAAAGAAGATATTGCCCGACTTTGTAGGATTCCGACCTCTATTCATCAAGTGACTGGTGATGAATGTGTAATCTTGGATATAAGTCTTAAGCCTACGAAATTCAGAAGTATAGAATTCTATAAGGTTAATGGTCTTAAACACGATGATTTTGTAAGGGCTGTGGAACAGGCTTCAATTGATAGAGCAAAACATAAAATTGAAGTTGAGACATTGAAACAGGAACGTAAGGAGACTTGGACAGTTCTCCATGGATTCACAGGAGAAATTAGACCGTGTTTCAAAAAATTTATGGATGCAGGTGAGGCTCAGCATCAAGTTAGATTGGCGATGGCTATTGAGGCATTTTACGCTGGATATAAAACAAGAGAGACGATGGTAGAATGGTTTAGATGGGGCAAGGATTGGGATGGCGACAATCCTAAAGGAAGATGTTGTACTCAGGTTGATTGGTTTTTCAAAAATCAAGTTGATGAATCTCATAAAGGAGAACCGAGATGTAAAGTTAAACCTTATAAATGTGATACTATCCGAGGGTTTGGATGGTGTTTGGGTAACGATTGTCCAATTTATAGAAAACAAAAGGAACGTGGAGAAATTTCCGAGACCAAAGGAAAGAAAGTATAAAGAACGTGGAGAACGAAATCGCTGGTTAAAAGAATTCAAAGAAATTCAAGAACGATATGGTGAAAGTAATGGAAAAGAAGACAAAGAAGCCGAATCCACCTAAATTTGAGGTTACATCCAAGAGAACCACTAAACTTGGTAAATATGAGACTGCTTTATCAAAATGGCTTAAAGTGATATTTTGGTATTATGATGAATTAAAGAATCGGGTTGATGAATTGGAGAAAACCATAACATTTATAAAGCAGGAATTAGAAATACTTAAAAAGAGGCTCGATGAATGTCAGAAAAAGTGAAGAAGGACTATAGGATTAAGGATTCTAACCAAAGAACTGAATTCAAAACTGGTGCTGTAAGAGATTTGCGTGTAGGTAAAGGACGATTCGATTTAATTCCAGCAGGTCCAATTAAAGCATTGGCAATCCATTACGAGAAGGGAGCGGTGAAATATGGAGACCGCAATTGGGAAAAAGGGATTCCAATTTCAAAATTCTTGGATTCAGCGGATAGACATTTACATGCAGTCATAGATGGTTTGAATGATGAAAATCATTTGATAAGTGCTATCTGGAATCTAGTTGGTGCTTATGAGACTATATTAAGGATTCAGAGAGGCTGGCTTCCAGAGGAACTAAATGATATGCCAAGAAAGACTATATTGCCAGAAGTGTACGATGAAGATGCTCTGGAAAAACCTAAGAAAAAACCCAAAAATACCCAATAACCTCTATTTTTCTTTATAATTTTGATAATCTCTAGCATAATACTTATATATCCCTTTTTCCATCTAATTAATCAATTGGTTAAGTAAGGCGATGTCATGAAAATCAAAATCGGCGGCAGAGAAATTTCGCTTTTTGAAGTTAAGAATAAGAAAAAGGAAGTATCGCATCCTTTACAATGGGCTGATGAGAAGAAGTTTCATGAATTTATAGAAGCAGAGAAACAAAGAACTGGGAGAACTGATGCTGAGATTTTAGAGGAAATATTTCGTGATGGTTGGCTAACTGTTATGGTTGAAGAAACTGGCACGGCAAAAATAGATGCAAGTCAGTTATATAAAGAGACAAAAACTGAAGAGTCGGTAGAGGAATATAAACGTCTTAGAAATAGTTTTGGTCCAATTTCGACTTGTGTTGATTATCTTAAGGACCAGATTCTTGGTGGTGGAGTTGGAGCGATGATTACGGATGCTAAAGACGCCCATCAGAAAAAGACAAAGGAAGATATAGAAGATTTAATTAATAACATCTATCAAGATGAATATCTCCGTAGTCTCGATGTTATTTTGCCTATACTTGTAGATAAAACATTAGTTGAAGGTTGTTCTGCCGCAGAAATAACTTATGAGGAAGATAAAACATTTTGGGATTTCGCTAAACTTTCAAAAGAATCTAGAATAGTTAAGGTTGATGGGAAAGATACGGAAGTTATAATATATGATGTTAAAGAGCCGAGTTGGCAGAATGAATTGAAGGGCGTGAAGAGGCTTAAAGTATTTGATGATGCTTATAGGCGGTTTGACGTTCAGCGTGATATAAATACATGGGAAATAAAATATTGGATTCTTGATGAGGCACAAGACCAGCCCATAGCACTATCAAGTGGGATTAAAATCAGATTAGGAACTAAGGTAAGTGGAACATATTTTCATCCATGGCAAGTTTTCTGGTTAGTTCTTAGGAGAAAAGATTATGGTGTAAAGGGCGAGAGTGTAATTAAACCTGCATATAGTCTGGCAATTTTGTTAGAAAAGATTTTAAATGCCGTTGGGCAAGGAATTCATCGTGCTGGAAACAAGAAATATTTTATTGTATGTGGAACGAAAGAACGTACATGGAGTGCTCCACACATCAGAAATGTACTTCAACAATTGAAGGAAGCCAGTCAAAAGAATTGGTCCACAATTCCAATGCCTGAAGGTTTTGACGTAAAGGAAATCGGTGGAGAAATCTTTGATGCTAAAGCGGTTGTTGATTACTTCTTGAAAGTCATAGCGGCTACAATGATGGTTCCAGCAGAGGCTTTAGGTATTTTTGTACGTGAACAGAAGAAATATTCCTATAAGGAATATAAGATAAATCTTATGTTGGCAATCAAACATCAATTATTTAAACATCATATTTGGTGCTTGTACGGTAAGACTAGAACTAAACAAGGTGGGAAAGGAACCGAGCCTACTTATGTCCCTAATCCAAGATTCAGAACCGAGGACCTTCTTACCTTCAGGGAGAAATTCGATTTATTGATTGGTGGACTTAATGCCGCAAATCCATTCCATCCATTGTTGAAACTCAAAGTTGAATCTGAATTTGCTAAAATGATGGGTTGGGATGATGTGCTTCTCCCTACTCAAGATGAATATAAGGCGGAACTTGAAGAGGAACAAAAGATAAGAGAGAGAGAGGTTTCAGCGAAAGAAAGGACATTAACATTAAAAGAAAAAATGGGAGAAAAATTCCAAGGCGAACCAGAACCTCAGACTGAAGAACGTCAAGAGAAGAGGTTGAAAGGAATGACGAAAAAAGGCGAGGAAAAAGGTAAGGCACGAGAAATGGGTGCGACTAGAATGCCTGCCGAGGTCAAAAAGAGTTAAAGGAGATAATAAAATTTAAATTGGAGAAGAATGAATAAAAAGGTGGTAAAAAATGGTTTTGGCGATAAATGAAGCGTTTCTTACTGTGTTGATAGTTACGGATGAGAATAATAATCCTGTGTCTGGAAAGACTATCAGTTATGTGATATATGATGAAACACAGACACAATTTGCTACTGGAAGTATGACTGAGATAGGTACTACTGGAATTTATTACAAATCGTGGACACCAGATGCAGAAGGGTACTGGATATTTAAAGCCTATTATGAAGGGTCGGATTTTCATTTCTATGATATTAAACTCTACCAAGTTGGGAAAGGCATCGAAGATGATATTTATGACCGTATAGGTACTCCAGCCTATACAGATGTTGCGGGGGATATAGCAAATCTTATAACTAGAACGAAAGGACTTAATGATATTCATGACGACTTGACTGCACATAATACGGCATTGGGTACTCATGATACGGCTATTAAAGCATTGTTGGGTACACCAGTAGCGAATATAGCCGCAGATATAGCAAATTTGATTACAAGAACTAAAGGACTTGATGATATTCATGATGATTTAGGCGCACTTCAAACTGACATCGGGGATTTCTCTGCACGAACTAATCTAAAGTCATTACTTGCTATACTAGGTTGGGCAGATGTTACTGGTGTTCAGACGCTTGAACAGCGTTTGGGCTATCAAACTACAGGTTCTATAGAGGGTGATTTGGCATTAGCAAGAGAATATACTGATGAAATAGAGGGACTTTTAAAGCATGATGTAATTGGTTTAAATGCACTCAAAACAGAGATAGATGCGAATGAAACAAAGATTGATGCATTAGAAAACAAAATTAAAGCCGCTCCATCCGTAGATTCAATTCTTTTCAAATCTAGCGGGGCAGTTTGTCCAACAGGAAAAAGTATTTGGAATGCTTTAGGCGATGGAACAGTTAGTTTGAATACGCTTAATACACTTCTTACTGATGGGACATACGGACTTGCGGCATTAGAGACTTTAGTAGATGAAGTAGAGGACCTTTTGAAAAATGGAACCTATGGTCTTGCCGCATTAGATACTGATTTGAATACAATAATTACACGGATTGGCGACCCGACAGGTCATACGTTGACGACTTTGGTTGCGAAATTTGGGGACCTTGGCGAGAGTTTGCAAGCGATACTTGAAGTATTTACGCCGAGTGAATCTGGCGGACTTGGAGACCGAATAGGATTTATACAACAGCATATAGCCAAAGGAAACGGGACCGTATTACCGTCAAATAAAAGTCTTTATGATGTCATTGCTCTTGATAGATTGGATAATGCAACTTACGGTTTGAGCGCACTAAAAGGAGAGATAGATGCAAACGAGACAAAAATAGATGCTTTGGAAAATAAAATAAAAGCAAGTCCAAGTGTAGATTCAATTCTATTTAAATCGGGTGGTGCAGTTTGTCCAGCAAGTAAATCTATATGGGATGCGCTAGGCGATGGAAGTATTAGCCTTAATACACTTAATAGCCTTTTGACGGATGCTACATATGGGTTATCCGCTATAGAGACTTTAGTTGATGAGGTAGAGAGCCTTCTGAAAGATGGAACTTATGGTCTATCAGCACTTAGGACTGCGATTACGGCTGTCAATACCGATTTGGGCGATTGGAGTGCTCAAACTAATCTTCAATCTTTATTGGCGGCATTGGGAATACCTGATGTCGCAGGAAAGCCATTATATACCTGCTTGATAACTGATAGATTGGATAATGCAACGTTTGGACTTAGTGCATTAAAGACTGAGATAGATGCCAATGAAACTAAAATAGATGCACTTGAGAATAAAATAAAGGCGACACCATCTGTGGACTCAATATTATTTAAATCTGGTGGAGCGACATGTCCAGCAAGTAAGTCAATTTGGGATGCATTAGGTGACGGAAGTGTTAGTCTTAATACACTCAATAATTTACTTACTAATGGCACTTATGGTCTTTCTGCATTGGAAACCTTGGTGGATGAAGTAGAATCATTATTGAAAGATGGTACATATGGTTTGGCGGCATTGGATGCTGATTTAACGACAATTATAAGTTATGTGGATTGTTTACCATCCAATTTTAGTACACAAGTTCAAAGTGATGTTGATGCAAAACTTACAGCCTACCATCTTGACCATTTAATTCAAGTTGCAAGCACAGTTGTTGGGACTCCAACAATTGATAAATTTGATACGAATTTAACAGAGGCAACAAATGACCATTATAATGGTCATATAGTGATGTTTACAAGTGGCGTTCTTGCGGGTCAAGCGAGGTTAATTATAGACTATGATGGTACAACCAAAGAAATAACGGTTCACCCATCATTGACTGATGCACCATCGGCTACAGATGCATTCGTAATTCTGACAGGTTCTGCACAGGGAGCATTATATTGGGGAAGTAAAGGTTTACAGCAAATCTATGATTTGATTGACCAACTTTTCAATTTAAATAGAGTCGGTGATACGATAACCACAGATGGAACAGAACAAATACTTTGGATTATAGATAATCCAGATTTTCCATTTAAACCAACGAAGTTGATTGTGGATTTTACGAATAATACAGCCACAGAAACTGTGGAAATTAAACTTTACTATCGAATAAAGGATGGTGGAAGTTATATCTTGAATGCAACTTATACCTATATTGGGGCACAAGACCCAGATTTAATTGATATAGATTTATTGCCTAACACATTTGGAGTTAAACTTACAATTGAAAAAACGGCTGGAACAAATCGTGCTTATGATTACGAAATATACTTTGAGGAGAAGTGAGGTGGTTAAAAATGGCAAGCAATAGAATTAGTAAAGCCGATATGGATGCGTTAAAGAAGGAAATAATGGATTCGCTGACTTGGGAACTTCAGCCAGACATCAGTTTGAATCAAGCCGCACCAGTTCAAGACCAATGGTATACGGTTCTTGATACCACAGAGGATGTTCAGATTCATCAAATATTCTTGTATCTTGGAACAACTGGTGAGACATTACAACTTCGTGTAACAGTCGATGGAATTGTTTTCACTCCATCAATAGCCGCCAACGCTGGAACAGGTTATTATGTCCGAAAACACGGATATAACGTAGATGAATTGGAAATAATGGCTACTTCGTATCTAACTTACACTCCCACGTTCTTGGAAGGACGAAGTGTGAAAATCGAAGCCAGAAAGACTACGGCTAATGGTAATGATAACTTAGATATTCGAGTCAAATGGTCGAAGAGAGATTAGTAAGGTGATATGAAATGGCGAGCCTTGACGAAGGATTGGTGTTATACTTACCGTTTAGTGAGGGGTCGGGCTCAAAGGCGTTTGATGGAAGTCCAGCACAGAATCATGGAACATTAAATGGTCCAGTTTGGCTCAAACCAAATGAGGGAGAAGACCAAGAAGGAGATAATCCATTAGTTATATATGATGATGATGAAACGTTTTGGACTTTTGAACAATTAGGTACTGGGAGTTATGATTATGCCGCATCTGAAGAGACGACTATAGTTAAAAGAGGTTCTAGTTCATATAAGATTGTTAGTTCTGCTGGAACGAGGTCTTGGTGTAGGGCACGGCATTGGTGGGGTTCTAGTCAAGATTGGTCACAAAAAGATTTTATCTCTTTATGGTTTTACGGTTCGAATAGTGGAAAAACTTTTAGGATTGATATATCTTCTGATGCGACTGATAATACTTGGAATAATTCAAAATATCATAATATAGTAGATAATTTTACTGGATGGAGACGATTTATTTTACTTAGAGAAAGGTTTAGTGTGTTTAGCGGTACTCTTGATTGGTCATCTGTTTATGGTGTTGCCTTAAGAAGTGAAGAAGGGGGGAATTGGAATGGGACAGTTTATCTTGACCGAACTATCGTTGATGTTGGTAACTGGCGATTCGGTGAAGCGTTAGATTTTGATGGCACAGATGATGATATAACTGTATCTCATGATGCGTCAATAGCACTTATAACAGATTTTAGTATAGCATTCTGGTGTTATCCATATAGAATTTCTGGGGATAATTATATACTTGACAAATATACTGCTGGAACAAGTGGATACATTGTTGAAATAATTGATGGAAAAATACGACTTTATCTTTATGCGGGCTCACTACAGGAAGTTATGACCGATAATATTGTGATTTCTTTAAACTCGTGGAATCATGTTACTGTTACTAGAAGTGGAAGTAGTGTGGCTATATATATTAATGGAGTTCTTGTAAAAACAGGAACAATTTCTGGTGATATATTAACTTCCTCGGATAATTTATTAATTGGGGCATTGAATGGAAGCGGTAGATATAATGGTATTCTTGATGAGTTACGTATTTACAGACGAGTTTTATCTTCAAATGAAGTTAGGACACTATATCTTGAAAAAGCCTTTGATTTGAATCGTGGACTCGTACTACATATGTCATTTGATGAAGGCGTTTTATCTCCAACTACAGTTAGAGATAAGAGCAGAGTTAAGAATCATGGGACGCTTCAAGGGGCGGTTCTAGTTAAGCCTTATGAGAATGACCAGACTGATGAAGGAGAAAATCCAACCGTAATTTATGATGATGATGAGACATTTTGGACGGGTTCAGGAGATGGTGCTGGTGGAATTGGTGCACCAACTTTAAGTGAAGAGACCTCAACAAAACAAAAGGGTCAATCAAGTCTTAAAACAGTAGTTGATGCAGGAGCATTTGAACTTGCGAACATATATCATGATTATGGTGCAGGTCAAGATTGGTCACAATTCGACTATCTAGTTTTATGGCTCTATGGAATTAATACTGGCTCAACAATCTACCTTCACTTATCGAATCAAGTTAAAGCCGCTATTGCAGACCATTATAGATGGGATATTGTTGATAATTTCTCTGGTTGGAAAAGAATAATTTTGGTTTTAAATAGACCGAGTACAACTGGTGGAAACTTTACGTTAACTTCTGTAAGATGTATCTTAATACGTTTTGCGACAATTGGAACATGGTATCTTGACCGAACTATTGTTGATGTTGGTAATTGGCGATTAGGAGAAGCGGCAGATTTTGATGGCATAAACGATTATATAAATATTCCTCATAGTAATTCTCTTAATCTAGAGGGTGATTTCTCAATTGTGGCTTGGGTTAAACGAGTTTCACGATTTACTTATAACTGTTATATTTTTGCTAAAAGTGAAGCAACGGGCGCACCAATACTTTTATTTAATACCGCAAATAAACTTAGACTTCAAGTAGTGGGTGGAAACAATATTTCATCTAATCGAGCAATAAATGATTCAAATTGGCATCAAATAGCATTTATAAAAAGTGGAACTACGTGGAAATTATATATAGACGGAATTTTAGATAAAACGGCAACATACTCCGACCTTATAATTCCAAACGCTAATGCGGCAACGATTTCTCATGGTGGTAATCCATTTGCTGGTTACATTGATGAATTACGTATTTATAAACGGGTTTTAGCATTAGAAGAAATTAGAACATTGTATGAAATGAGGGTGAAATAATGGGAGATTATTCTGGAATAGCATGGAACATGAAGAAGAATAAAATAGCAGATGAAGAGATGGGAGAGGGCGACATGGGTTGGCAATGGATTATTCAATATTGGGAACTTCTCGCTCATAATCCAGTCCAACTTGAAGGGTTAGTTATTGCTACTACAGAGTTGGAAGGGATACTTGAAGAGAAACGAGGTATGGAAGGCGAGGTGGGAATAGGATAATGGCAACTCAAACGATAGTCCTATATAGAGGAAATAATAGAACCGTTCAGTTGACTGTGAAAAAGACCGATGGAACAGCATATAATCTTTCTGGTTGCACTATAAAAATGTATATTAAAAAGAAGTTGGATGACCTAGATGCTGAAGCAGTTATAACTAAGACTGGAACAATAGTACAGGCGGCAAATGGAATTGTGGAATTCTATCTATCTGCGAGTGATACTAATAATGCAACCGAATTAAAGGATAACACACCATATCCATGTGATTTCGAGGTAACAACTGGTACTGGTCTCTTATACACGGTACTTAGGACTTCTTTTGTGATACTTAAGAAATAACCTCTTTTTCCATCTGATTAATCAACTGATTAAGCGATACATAAGATTTATAAGTCAGTTTTCTTTAATATCTCTGTGTGTCCATATGAGTGTAGTAAATTTAACAAGTTTGCTCATTCCATTTTTCAGTACGCCAGCGGGAAAGAAATATGTTGAAGAAGTAATTTCTGGTAAAAAATACATTGTTATAAATATAGATGAAGTCTATGATTGGAATAATATGACTGCGCCCTGTATTGTTCATGATGCAGTCAAATATGGAGTAGCGGCATTTAAAGAGGCATTAGGTGACGCCGTTCATACCGCTAATCCATCAATTAATGCAAACATTGATGTGGAACTTGGATTTATTGGGGAACGTATTCCATTTGTTAAAATTCACGAGATTGCTTCTGAGCATATTGGAAAATTAGTTAAAGTTCGTGGCACAGTTAATCAGACCCACTTCATTAAACCTATGGCTGTAGAAGTGATGTTTAAATGTCGTGAATGTGGGGATTTAACTCCGTTAATTCATCAAGAAAGCCCATTTGCTCTAACTATGCCGCCGAGAAAATGTGGGGGTTGCGAAGAACGGGTTAATTATGATATTGTTGAAGAGATGAGTGTTTATATAGATTCGCAAGAATTCACAATACAAGAATCGCACGAGGATGTCTCTGGTAGGATTCCACAAAGAATAAAGATGATTATTTTCAAGAGGCATTTGATTAATAGGGTTAATTGCGGGGATTTAGTTGATATTTTTGGGCTAGTTCGTCTCGTTCCCACAATTAGAGAAGGAAGAAAATCAAGATTCAATATTCCATATATAGAAGTTGTGGCTTTAAATAAATATAATGATGACCCAGAGACTTTAGAAATAACACCAGAAGAAGAGGCAGAGATTATTAAACTATCTAAGGACCCAAATATATATAATAAACTCGTAAATAATCTTGCCCCCTCAATTGCAGGGCATAGGAAATGTAAAGAGGCTGGATTATTAGCCATGGTTGGTGGAGTTACTAAAGTTAAGAAGGATATTACTATTAGAGGTAGTATTCATGTCCTTTATGTTGGGGACCCAAGTACGGCTAAAAGTCAACTTCTAACGACTATAGCGAAATTATCTCCAAGAGGATTATATTCGAGTGGACAAGGAGTTTCTGGTGTGGGTTTGACTGCGGCGTTGAAGAAAGACCCCGATGGTGAATGGGTTATTAATGCTGGAGTTTTGGTTCTTGCAGATAAGGGTGTGGCTTGTATTGATGAAATTGATAAAATGGATGATGCGGATAGAGTGAATATTCATGAGGCTATGGCACAACAGACAGTTACAATTGATAAGGCTGGACTTCATACCAGTTTGATGGCTCGGACAGCCGTGATTGCGGCGGCTAATCCATTATTAGGGCGATATGATGAATCTAAATCAGTTTTTGAGAATCTATCTAAATTCCCGCCGACATTATTTAGCCGATTCGATTTGATTTTTATTTTAATTGATAGACCAGAACCTAAAAAAGATGAAGAGGTCTTAGCCCATATTGAGAACGAAGATGAAGAGGTTGGAAGTATTGACCGTAATCTTATCAAAAAATATATTGCTTATGCGAAAACTATAAATCCAAAAGTATCGCCAGAAGCAAAAGCAATACTCAGAAAATATTTCTTAGAGATACGAGCACAAATGAAGAATACTGGTGTCCAAGAACGAATTCCTATAACTTATAGACAATATGAGGCATTGTTACGTATTTGTGAGGCTTATGCACGTCTTCATCTTAGGAAAATTGCAGATACGATGGATGCCGAGATGGCGAAAAAATTATTTAATGAATTCTTAGAGGATATAGAATTCGATGTTGAGCAATTAGAGACAGGAAAATCAAAATCTCTTGCGACTGCTTATGATATAATTCTTAATGTAGTTAAGCGATATCAAACTATTGATGGTATTACTCGTATGGATATAATCAATAGGGCATCAGAGATAAATTCAAATATAGAAGCCGAAAAATTCCAAAGAGCGATTGATGGATTACAAAATGATGGAGTAATCATGGAAATTTCCGATGGAAGATATAGAACCACCAGTTAAACCGTAATACTTAAAAATTCCACCTTTTCAATTTTCTGCCCTTACGGCTATATTTATGTAATTTATGACGTATTTTGTCAAAAACATCCAAATTTTCCATAACCGTTGAATGGCGACATTCTTTTATTTGTTTTTTTAGATAAAGAAAAATCAATGTATATCTTATCTGTTGATTTTTAATCATGAGGTGAGGATAAATATTCAGACAGAATTTTTCAACATCATTCTGCCTATGTATAACTAATTGTTTTGTGCCATATTTCTTAATATAAATATTATTTTTTCTTAAGAAATCAATTAATAGACCGAATTTTTCTGGTGTAGAAGTAATTATCATAATCTTCGCACCTATACTCGGACTGATTGATTTTCTTTTCTTATGTGTACTGGTAAATATGCTAGGACATCCATCTCCATCGAATAATCCAGCAATATAAGACCAGTCCATCTTTACCGTTATATCGTATATATACGGCGATATATAAATTTTATGGTGGATATTAAAAAATATCCGAAATACTTATATTTAAGTTTTTCGTATAGTCTATTGGTGTAGTGCAGTTATGGATATAAAGAACTTCTTTGGAGAAACGAAGCAGAAGATTAAGGGAAAAATATGGGATTGGTTGAATTTCAAGACAACTGAAGGATTTCCTATTTCAGATGTATTAATGGATTGGGTTATCGGGCAGGATAAAGCCCTAGAAGAATGTAAACTGTGCATTGATGAATGGGTTCGTAAACTCTTATGGCTTAAACGAATAAAATGGTGGAAAGGTTTTGAAAATCCAGAAGGAGAGAAATCTCCACCAAAAGATTGGTTACCCGCTGGTCCATTTTTGCTTTTAGTAGGGGATGCTGGAACTGGGAAATCTCTAATCGGTAGGGCATTATCAAGTTATATGACTAAGTTATATAAAACACATAATATAGAATTAGTTGACATTGTATCATGGAAAAACGATTCTATTCCAGCAGAACCCAGAATCAGTATTCATCCATCTTCTAAAGGTAAAGAATTAGTTAGGAAAAAAAGAATTGAGGCATTAAAGAAAAACCGTCTCGTAAAATGGTTTTTTAGACTTCTGACGGGAGTTCTTTTTGGATTTGGACTAACTGTGGTATTACTTTTAATGGGTGGAATTGTATGGAATTGGATTGCTAATGTTGCAGTAGATTACGGGTTTACACAAATTCCGATTCAGACATATTATAACGGAAATTTTCTAAGGTATCTTATGGGTTCATTTATGTCAAATGCTTTTATGATTTATCTAGGAATAGGAGCAATGTTTTCAGGTGGCATACTTTTTATTTTTAAGAATTTATTGGGTGGAATGACTGGTAACGTTCAAAGAGGTGTTGGTGGAGCGGAAACTATAGATTCCCCCAAACTCATTGTTGATAATTCAAGTAATAAAGCCCCATTTGTGGACGCAACAGGACACGGCTCGGCTCAATTGTTTGGTTCTATTGCTTGGGACCCTTACCAAACTGGTGGACTTGGTACACCTGAACATCAAAGAGTATCAGCAGGGGATGTACATAGGGCGCATTTGGGCGTTCTTTATATAGATGAGATTAAAAATCTGACTGGTCCAGAAGCCATAACACTTTTAACAGTCTTAGAGGATGGTCAACTTCCAATTGCTTTGAGAAGTCAATGGCATGGTGGAGATACAGCGGCAATGGCGGTTTCAACTGAACCAGTTCCGTGTATGGTTTTTCTAGTTGCGGCAGGAAATTTGGATAGTATCCCAATGATTCATCCTGCTTTAATGGATAGGATTCAGGGTTACGGTAAAACCATTCATATGAATAACGATATGCCTAATACTGTGGAGAATAGACGTAAATATATACAGTTTATTGCTCAAGAAATCAAACGATTTAATCTATTACCATTCAGTCGTGAAGCATGTATAGAAATGATTGAAGAATCTAGACGGAAAGCAGGAAGAAGCAATAGACTCACAACGAAATTCCGACCAATGATTTCGATAATAAAAACAGCAAGTATTTTGGCGATTAATGAGGGGAAGAAAATTGTAGGGGTTGAACATATTAAGAAAGCAATAGAGGAACATTGTAAAACAATCTATATGCAAGTATTGGAACATGTTATAGAGAGAAGTAAAGAATATTTAATCATTAATCCAGAGGCTGAACCGATGATAGGTCAAATACATAGTTTAGGAGTGATGGTTGAGGGAAATGGTGAAATGATTGGAAATGTTGGAGTGGTCAAGGCATCTGTAGTTGAATTGAGGGATGATTATATGACTAGAGGTAAAGAGGGTAAATCTGGTTACTTTAATGTCAGCGGCGTCAGCGAAGAACAAGGTTCATGGGTTCAACATTCTATCTTAAAAATCTACCATATAATACACCAATTATATAATTTTAAACATCCTATTGGCGTTCATATAGATTTTGCTCAAGAAATAGGTGTTGATGGTCCATCTGCTGGTATTACTATGTTATTAGCCTTAATTTCAATCATTGAAGAGAGACCAATAAGACAAGATGTGGCTGTGACTGGTGAAATAAATATTGGTATTGAGGATAAAATTACAGTTACCCCAATTGGTGGAGTCTATGAAAAAATCAAGGCGGCTGAAAGATTCGGATTTAAAAAAGTAGTGATTCCAAAGCGCAATCTTGAGAAAAATGTTAAAATCGAAGACTTCAAAATAGAAATTGTTGGTTGCGAAACTCTAGATGAATATATCAGAGAAGTTTTGATGCCAAAGAGAAAGACCCGCAAGATTTAAATATACGGAATGTGATGATATAACTATGAAAGTTTGTATCGTCACAGAGTTTGACCAGCAGGATTTTTTTCAATGGACTATAGCATTAAATATGTTCTCGAAGCATGAAATTTATTCTATTACGATGAATCAAGATACGCTGAAATTTCATGGAGAAAATGGCAAGTATTGGGACCCCCTCAGAGCGGCAGATATAGTATTTGTCTATTGTGTTCGGCATGACCAGAATTGGAAGTGGTATGAACTTCCTTTAATAGCCAAAAAGTTTATGAGACCAGATGCGAAAATGATTTGTCAGTTTGACTTGGAATTTATGTGGCTTTTTAATAAAGGTAATCATCCATGGAAGGCAGAACCGCCGTGGCTGAAAGATAAAACGCCAGAAGAATTCTTTTCAGAGAATAAAGACGTGATAAATATTGCTGATGCATACATAGTTTTCTTTAATCCAGAACTGACAAAATTTATCTCGAAACCAATATATCCAATTCCACTCCCTCAACTCATTCGTTATACTAACTTCCTTATTGATGTACCAACACGAGAGGATTTAACTAAAAAGACTGGGCGAGTAGCAATCATAAAGCATAGCGTCCAATCTGCTGATGAGGAACATACATTAAAAAATGTTATTATTCCTTTAGAATATCCAATTTCTATGTTTACTTGCAGACATACTGGTTCATCTGAGAAACTGGAGATTCTTAAGGATATTCCGAAGAGGGGGGAAAGCGAAGTATATGGACTTATAGGTAGAGATGCTTTTATGGAATTCCTTAGTAAATGTCGTATAGCAATTGATGATAATGAGGGTTATCGTGGTTGGTCTAGATTCGTTGTAGAATGTGCTTTGGCTCATGTTCCATGTATTGGTTCAACATTGGCAGTTAAAGAATTCTTTCCTAGATTATATACTGAACATAAAGATTATGAGACACAAAAGAAATTGCTGGAACGCCTTCAGAATGATAAGGATTTTTGGCTAGAAATGGCTACCGAAGGAAAAAACAACGTGATTAAAAAATTGGATACGGAAAGATTGGTTCATAAGTTTGAATCATTAATCGAGGAACTTACCCAAAATAAGATTAAAATCTCGATTCTAGAATTTGATTTATCATCTTTTGGTGGAAGACATATAGAACTTGTGGACGGATTCCTAGACTCTCTCAAAGAGATGGATATAAATGTAAAAATATATGGGCAATTTAGTAAAATATTATTAAAATCTAAAGAAGAATTGGTCCAGAAATCCGTTGGTCGAGTTACTGAGAACGATATAATACTTTTTAAATCCCTATCTGAAATACTTAATGAATTGAGTGAGAGTGATATGATTCTTAGCGTTGCTCATTATCCTGAACTCGCTAATTATGTTAAAGTTCCAGTTGTACATTGGATAATTGCTAAACCATCTTCGGATATGATTCCAGTTAGTAAATTAATCTGGACTAATAGCCATCACCAAAGGAAAGAGATAGGGATGGACGCTGAAGTTATATATTCTCCTCTTGATTATTCTTTATGGAGACAAAGGGCGAAGCCATGGAAAGAGAGAAAAATTGATATTCTGGTAGTTACTGGGGTGACAAAGATGAAAATAGATAAATATTTCTTGGGAAATGAACTAAAGGTTTTAGAGAAACTCAATGAAAAAATGCATGTGGTTGGAATTTTCCCTGTGAGGAATGAGAAAGAACGGCTTTTTGTAGAGAGTTTGAAATTTGAAACTCATATTAACTTGGACCGTAAAGAAATATCCAAATTTATGGGAAATGCTAAAATATTTCTAAATCCCTCTCCAATTGAGTGTGCCGCATTAGTAATCTATGAGGCTTTAAATGCTGGTTGTTTTCCTGTTGTGCGTAGAGCAGGTTCATGTGAGGAACAGATGGGTGAAATTGGTATAATCTATGATACATCGTTAGAAGATGTTAATGATGAATTCTGGATTCGTATTTGTAATACATTAAAGGGAGAACACGATATAAATCTTTCTGTACAACAGGGGCTGAAGTTTGATAGGATGAATTCAAAACAACGACTCATAGAACTCATAAATAAGGTAATAAATAAAGAGATACCAAAACCTTTAAATATTTGCGCTCCTACTAAATTAGAGAATAAGCAGGATGATAATATGGAAAAAACTTCTAAAGATGACCTGTCTGAAGAATATAAAAATTTTGTTAAAAAACATTTTCCGCAATCTATTCCCAAAAGACCCTGTGAGGGAGAACGGATTCATGACTCAATATTGAAAGAATTCTTGACGCAGGATGATTGGGACGCAATTTACGGGCGGTGGAGAGCCTTCATAGAGGGAAAAGAACCAATTAAGGAACCAGTTAAGGAAGAGTCGAAATCAGTCAAGATACAAGAACAACCGAGACTTCCCAAAAAAATAATTCAGCCAATTTTATATCCAAAAGAATCCAATTGGTTTGATTGGGATATAAAGCGGTTTCCGATGGAGAGATTTCCGAAAGTTACTGTAATTATTCCAGTAAAGAATCGAAGCCGTATTATCCGAAGATGTCTAGATGGTGTTCTTGCTGAGAAATATCCTAATCTTGAAATTTTGGTTATTGATGGGGGAAGTATAGATGGGACATTAGAAATCATACGAGAGTATCAAAAGAAGCATCCCGAAATTATTTGTGACAGTCGAGAAGACAAGAATGTTGGTGAGGCAAGAAATAGAGGATTGAAATTGGCTACTGGAGATTATATCACTTATGCAGATGCTGATGATGAGACACTCATAGGGAAATTCCAACTTTTAGCAAGTTTCTTAGAAGCAAATCCTAGATATTTTGCCGTCTTTGGAAGAATGCTTCCCAAATCTCCTGATGGAGAAATTTCGGGACCGACTTTAGTTCCTAATATTGTGAATTTCGAGACCTTAAAACAAGGTAATTATATCGGTGTTGATTCAATAATGTTCAGAAATGAGCCAGATATAATGATTGATGAAAATGCTGAATATGGAGAGGATTATAAATTGTGGCTAATGATAATGAAGAAATATAATGTAGCATTTATCACAAAGAATGTCTATATATGGAATTGGGGACAGCATGATTCTATTACTACAAAAATTTGGCGGCTTGGTGGGGAAACATATAGATTGGCTCATATCGAATCGGCTAAAAGAATAAAGGAAGTTGAAGATTATTTTACCAATGGTCCATATAATGAAGATATGTCTATTGCCGTATTTTGTGACCCATTCGGTCATCACCCATATGGTGGACCAGCAATATACGGATATAATATATGTGAGATGCTTTATAGGGGGCGAATGTCTTTTAGAAGAGTGTATAAATTGAAACATATTTGTATGAAATGCTGTAGAGAATATGACTGTCATATGGCTGATTGTGATAAACCGAAGTATTATGGACTCTGTGAATGGTGTAGAACGCCATTTCCATATCGGTTTGAAGCCCACGGCTAACCGCAATGTTTATTAGGTTCCTCTTCTCCTTTATTCATAGGTAATTAGTATGGGTTGGAAGTATCGTTATCCTCATATTCCTCTCTTGCTTAGTTTAAGACCGTCTCCACGCCTTCTATTGGGTAAGCGTTTGTTCTGGACTGAGAAACGTGATGGTCAAAACGTGGCTATATGGTTTGAGGAACTTGAATGGAAAAAGAAAATGAGTATTGAAGATTTCAAAGGAGAAAAAGGTGGAGATAACTTTCTGATTGATGATAAGGTCTTTAATCTACGGATTAGTAGTAGAGATAAAGAAATAGCGGCAAGTGATATTCAAGCCAGAGTTAGAGGAACAGAGGAATTTCCCAAAATTATAAATCTGCTTTGCGAGAATCCACAATTTGTGGTTTATATTGAATCCTGCAAAAAAGGTCGAAGCGTGACTGGAATCGAACTTTATGAAAAGAATTTCCTCATAGTTTTTGATATTTATGATATATCGGCAGAACAATTTTTGCCGTATGTGGCAGTTCATCAACATTGTTTTCACCACGAAATTCCAGTCGTCAAACTTTGGGCGGAAACTCGTCATCGAACAATGAAGGACCTCTTAAAATGGAAGAATTATGCTCTTGAACAATGTGAAGCCATTAAACTTGAAGGAATGGTCATAAAAACATTTGATGAAAAATTCGGCTATGTGCAAGCCAAAGTAAAACTCGATGTCCCCGAACCAGAGGAGCGCAAAATTGCGAGGGGTGAAGTTATTCTGCCCCCAATACCCGAAGGAGAAATTATGGGGGCGATTGCTAAGGTGGAAGCAGATTTCGGGTTGACGGGGAATCCAAAGGACGATATGCCTCATATTGCTCAATATATAAATGAAGAGTGCAAGAAACATTTTTATAGTGGACCACCAAATAAACTATTTTATTACTATCAATTATATCTAGAACGACATAAGATTTAAATAGGAGAAAACTATTTATTTATGTGGTGGGTATATTGCTGAGAAAATGTACATTTTGCGGTGAATTGAAACCAATAAACGAGTTTTATGTGGATAGAATAAAAATAAGAAAGAAAGATGGGAATACAGTAATAAAAAGAAGGAGCAGATGTAAGAAGTGCGAATGCGCAGAACTAAGAGAGCGATATAATAGAGACAAAAAATATCGGTTATATATTCTTGAAAGGAATAAAGGATGGAGAACGAAGAATAAAGTGAAGACTTATAAATATAAAGAGAGGAAAAGACGAGAATTAATTCAATTATTGGGTGGAAAATGTACAAATTGTGGTGAAGTAGATTGGGTAATCCTTGAATTCGACCATATAGAACCAATTCGAGGAAGAAGAGAATATTCATTATTGGAAGAAGTGAGAAAATACCCAGAACGATTTCAGTTATTATGTGCCAATTGTCATAGGAAGAAGACTAGAAATGAAACAATTGTTCGTGATAAGGAGAGAATGTTATGACTGTAATTGATGATGAAGGTACGACTGCTAAGGAATCTGCACTTGCATTCGCCAGAATGATTTTGAAAATTCTTGAAGGAGATGTAGATAAAAGAGATGCAATACTCGAAGAATTTCTGGGTGTGAAACGTGATAAAATGACTATTTTAAGTACCGACTATGCCGCATTTCAACGTTCTCAGGCTATCTATGCTATGAACATGTTTCCAACAGAAGATAAGAACTGTAAGATAATCAAAACTGTAAATATGACCGATGAGGGAGAAGAACCACCATTCTATGAAAGAATAAAAGTAAAACGAAAGAAACGGATGAGTTTAATGACTGTTGGAGAATTTCTTCTAGAATATAAGGGCGTAAGAATGGTTTTGGAGTCATATTTCTGTGGCTATACATTACGTTCATCAATTTATGCTAGTAATGAAGTAATGGATTTGATAAATGAGTTCCAAGATAGACTTACGAAGTATATGAGGAAACACAATTTCCTTAAAGGAGAAAAACTTGTTCTTCAACCTCAATCCGACTTTGACTTTTTAGAATATCCAAAATTAGATTGGGATGATGTCGTTCTTAAACCAGAGGTTAGAGAAGCGATAATGCTCAATGTTATATTTCCGTTGAAGAACCGAAAAAGCCTTAAGAAGAAAGGAGTTGCGTGGCGTAGAGGTATATTAATGGGTGGAATAGCAGGGACAGGGAAGACCCAAGTTTGTAGAATTCTATGTAATGTTTTGCCGAAAGGTGTGACTTTGATATGGGCTACTCCGAAGGCGTTATTTGATACAGAGAAGATTCGGGATTTATTTGACGCCGCAAGATATTTTAGTCCGACTTTGTTAATTATTGAAGATATAGACTTTATCGGGCAGAAAAGAGATTTTGGACATAATACAGTTCTAGGAGAATTGCTTACACAATTGGATGGCAATGACCCGAACCATGGGGTTTTCGTTTTGGCAAGTACAAATAGACCAGATTATCTTGATGAGGCTTTAGCCAATAGACCTAGCCGCTTTGATGTAAAAGTTGAATTTCCGTTACCAGAGACATCAGAACGGAAGAAATTGATTGAACTTTTTACAAAGGATATGGAATTTGAAAATCCAAACGATATTGAGACTATAATATCAGCCTCTACTGGTCTTACAGGGGCACATATTCGTGAAATCTTTGTTTATGCTCAGATTAAGGCTTTGAAGGAAGGACGTGAGAAGTTAAGAACTGAAGATGTTATGGACCGAATAAAGCAATCTAAAGTGGGCGATGCATCGGGGAAGTATAGAACTTGACAGAAATTGATTGGGTAAAATTCGTTATTGAGCGACAAGAAAAGATAAATGGCAAGGTCTATGATGCGACAGAATATGTCTTTTTATCATCCAAGAAATTCAAATCCAGAGATTCTCGATTTCATTTTTCATCTGCTACGGCTCTTATTTGCCCTGAAGATATTAATGATTTGGGATTTTGGATTCATGAATTTACAGAAATGGCTCTAATAAAACTTCTAGATAGTTGGGAAGAGCCATGGAGAAATTGTATTCTTTTTGAAAAATGCGAACAGAGAATTCCTCATATTATTGCTTTCTTAATTGAGAGGCGATTGTCAAGAAAGTTTCTTTGGTAACATTGTACTAGGTTAATCCTATCTAAGAAATTCTAGGGCTTTTTCTGCCTTTTTTCGTTTTAATATTAAATAAGGAAGAATCCCCTCAAGAAAAAAGATTAAATTTTTCTTTTTTGCTATTTCGAGGATATAATTATCTCTACGGGTTGATTTCTTGGATTTTACATTGATTCTTATTCTACCAAATCCTAAAAAAGTTTTTATTTCTTCTAAAACTATTATTTCAGAATTAGAAATTCGTGCTCTATAATATTTATTCTTATTTTTATTCTTGTTTTTATTTGACCAAAACTGTAAATTTCCTTCTCCATCAAAAAATCCAGCAATATATTCCCACATTTTATTATCATTATATAATGCTCATACAGGTATTTAAGTTTTTTGACAAAATCATGTCAACCTATCTGAGTCCTGAAGATTAATCAATTGATTAATCGGAACGTTTATAAAGGGGTGTGTCTATTATATCAGGATGATAAATAATGCAAAGAAAACGAATAACTAGAACTCGGATTCCTCTTGAAAATCTGGATGAATCCATGTTAGAAACAATAAAACGGGTTGGGGGAAGATTTCTCGTTATTGTTATAGATGAACCGTGCCTGACGTGTGGGCATCGAACACGAGTTCAATTTATTGAACGGACTGATGGTAAGCGGGAACTTATTCAAGAATGCCTTTTCTGTTTATGTTCATATCATACTGAGGCTAATAGAGGTGCGCCATAATGAAGGCTGATATATGCGATTATGATGAGGAAAATGTAATGGTTTGCTGGATGATAGATGCTGGACGAACAGTTATTCATTTCACTTCTTCATTATCGGAGTTATTAGCATTTAGAGAGAGAATTGATGAGATGGTTGACCGACTTATGGAAATAGCGAAAACAAAACAGAAAAAAGCGAGGGGAAAATAAATGGGATATTACGTCATATTTAGGCATGGCGGCGTTGGTATTCAATGGATAGTTTATCATGATTTGGTAAAGGAGTATCGTAAATCACATGAAAATCCTGTATTAGATGAAGAATATTGGAAAGAAAGAGAAGAATATGGAATCTCCGTGAGTTTGCAATGGCTCTGTGATGCAATGGAAAGACGTGGATTTGACTTAATCTTTCTAACTGATGATTATGCCATCTTCAATAAAAGAACTTGGTTCCAAAACTTTCTTGGAAGATTGGGAGTGAGATAATGCCATATATAAAAAGAGAACAAAGACCTCTTCTTAAGGAACTTATTAGAGCCGTTCGCCAATATCCAGAATGGAAAAGCCCAGATGAATATCTCAATATTATGGAAATGTTCAATCTGTGGCTTGAAGTTCTTACTAAAGATGAACCAGCAAAATTAGATGGATGTCTTAACTTTATATTTTCAACAATACTTAAATGGACTCATAGAACATATTCTTTGAGAGATGGAAAACGATTCTATAATTCTCTAAATAAAGACATTACCAATTTCATAAGAAAGATGTTATTCGAGTGTTTTGAGAAAAAGTATCAAAGTTATGATTTGTATGAGCGATGTATTGGACTACTTACTTGCATGGAATACGAATTCGAGCGTAGAGGATGGAGTCTCGGAAGACCAGATATTAAACAATGGTTCAAAAGCGAAATAAGATATTGGAAAGGTAAACTAGCAGATTATGAGGACCAAAAAATAAAGGAAAATGGTGATTTAGAATGAGAATCGAAAAACGGAGAGGAAAGAAAACAGAATTTGGTCAAGACTTCAAAATTCATATATGGGCTGATGGAGAAGCAATTACTTTTAACGATATACTTAAAATTCTTAAAGAACTTTTCGAGAATGAGGATAGAATTTATCCAACAAAAATGGGGTTTAAAGGTAGAGCAATGCTTGTAGATGCTATCTACGATTTGGCTCATGGAATGAGTATTGACGATATTGCAGAAAAGTATAAATTTGGTGCTCAACAATCAAAATTGGGATAGAAATGATAGATTGCCCTCATCAATGTGGCGTTAAACTTATAGAAGACCTAGAGATGAAGAAGAAAGGCAGAGATAACGTTTATATTTGTCCTAAATGTAAATGTGTTTTCGCTTTATGTCTTGTGAGAAGTGAAACGAAAAGCTTTA
>Ga0315314_1000964_pt1 | contig 27719 bp, 31 predicted proteins | sample TDP9_MG_FD_203631 | JGI IMG/M metagenome (GOLD analysis project Ga0315314, IMG submission 203631) | Freshwater sediment microbial communities from Lake Towuti, South Sulawesi, Indonesia - TDP9 | ecosystem: Environmental > Aquatic > Freshwater > Lake > Sediment | place: Indonesia: South Sulawesi... | reverse complement strand
GCTCTCAGATGGATATCCGATGCAAAGAAGTAGAATTGGCAACACATTAGCTGGAAGCTGAAGGATTTGAGCTATTCTTCGAGGCGACTTCCAGAGGGACCCGACGAATACAGATCCTAAGCCCATTATTTCAGCGGCGGTCACAATGTTCTGTGCGACTAATGTGCCGTCGATAATTCCGGAAACCAGTTTATAGGTCTGACCGAGCTCTGTATCGACCTCTAACATTTCAAGTAGTCTGAGTGGGCGTGCCCAGTCGCAGCAGACGATGATCCAGACCGGGGCTTCTTCCATGAATCGTTGTCGACCTATTGCATCAAAGATACGTTCACGCTTTTCATCGTCGTCTACAATTATAAGGCTGTACGGTTGGACTCCACAGTTCGAAGGAGCTCTTTGTCCTGCTTCAACCAGTTTCTTGAGAATTCTCTTCGAAACAGGTTTTCTCTCAAACTTTCGTATGCTTCTTCTCTCAAGTATAGGCTTCAAGGCGGCTGCTTGTATCCTTCTCAATAGGCATCCTTTCCTTTATCGCTATTAATGGAATAGACGTTAATAACCCGACAGCTGTCACTACGAGAAATTACGAATACCAATCTACGTCAACGCAACATTATCTAAGCTTCACGAAGAAAAGTATTCTACGGATATATTTGGACCCCTTGCTTCGGATCCCGCGTCACCACCTTAAATTCATCAATGATTCTCCGAGTGACAGATCCGACTCTTCCATCACCTATGATTCTCTCAGCTATCTTCGTTACCGGCACGATTTCGGCGTGCGTTCCAGTCAGAAAGACTTCATCAGCACTTATCAATTCCGCTGGCGTGATATCCCTCTCTGTTACACGGAAACCCAACTTAGACGCGATCTCCATAGCTATGCGTCTGGTTATGCCGCAGAGGACTCCAGCAGTCGGAGGGGGCGTCGCCACCTCATCATTCTTAACGATGAATAGATTGGATGTGGGCGCTTCCGAAACTAGTCCTCTTGTATCTAACATTATGGCTTCATCTGCGCCTGCGTCGAAAGCCTCCAATTTCGCCAGCATACTATTCAAGTAGTTCAGTGACTTGACTTCATGAGATGTAGCATCCACGCGATCTCTTCTTATCCAAGTGATGACCGCGCTTATCCCTTTCTCTTGAGCTTCAACTCCAAAAGCCGGGAGAAGAGGTTCTGTGATTATGATTATGCTCGCTTTCGGGCATTTTCGAGGGTCGACTCCAATATCGCCGAAGCCTCTGGTTACAAGAAGTCGGATGTACGCGTCACGCAGATTGTTTCTACGAAGTGTCTCTAGAACAGCATCTATCAATCCCTGCTTGGTCAAGGGCATCGTCAATTTGATCGCATGAGCAGACCTGAAGAGCCGATCCATATGCTCCTTAAGCTTGAACACAGATCCGCCATATGCTCTTATCCCTTCAAAGACGCCGTCACCATAAAGTACGCCATGGTCATAGACCGAGATCTTCGCTTCCGACTTAGGATAGAAAGCGCCATCGATGTATACCAGTAGCTCCCTCACCGCCATAATCGCTCACCATAAATGTGGCAGTCTAATAGAAATCTCTGAAGATATAAAAGAATCAATAGCGTGCTAGACGGAAGAACCAGTAACGCAGCAAAGCTTTTCGATTCAGTGAGCAGTTAAGGCTATAACGATGCTGAGTGGCGATGTCCCCCGCAAATCCCCTCTTTTTTCTCTTGGCTGGACTAGATTTTCAAATGTTAACTTCACTTGCGAAATTCTTATAGAGCAGCTTTGAAATTTAACTGCTTAAACTTGCTGGAGGATTATCCCAAGGCAGTCTTTATCACTGTTTGTCCATGAAGGACGGCGGTAGTGATTTCCCTACCCCATCTTTTGAAACTCGTCCTATGTGTGTCCTAAGGAACATTTGGAGTCGTTCTTCAGCGTTATTAGCCAACGACGTGAAAGTTTAAAAGGAACCGCAAGACGGCGAATAGATATTTGAGAGGTGAAAGATATGCCTGGAAAAATGACAAGATATGAACTAATTGATCTGATACTCTCGATGATTGCTTTGGGACTTAGTGTGTTAGCCGGTCTACACTCGTACGGAGTTCAAGAAAGGCAAATCGCGCTTCAAAATACGCAAACAGAACTTGAAGAAAGGCTAACCGAATTTGAGGAGGCTAATGCGAAACTCTCTCTTGCTAGAGAGTTGATCGGTGAGTGGCAAAGCAACTTGACGAAACACGGTCAAGTTGAAAACCTTACATCTGCTGAAGAGCTGCTGCACAACGCCACGAGATGCTTCGTGGATGGGGACTATGATCGCACCGTTTTGATAGTCCAACAAATAGTCGCGATCGTACCTTCATCCGTTACCATAGAAGCCGAGCCATCTCTATGGCCGCTCTTCGGGGATCCCTATTGGCAGCAACGACCGCTTGATTTCTGGCAGGGCGTCGCTAAGGTGAATCCCGCCTACCTTCGCTTTATTCCTCGTAGCTTCTGGGACCGACAGCCAATTAGCTACTGGAAGCAACATATACCTGCGGAATACTGGAAATATTTGCCGTTCTACATTGCCTGACGTCAAGAAAGAGCAGCATGACTTGGCACTGGTCAAGATCTCTAGGATGCGCTGTCAAAGCAAGTAGCTTCATCCGCCCAGCGTTGAGAGTTGAGGCTGACCAGGGATAGAATATGGCTTACGCTGAAGACGAGATCTGAAAGAAGAAGCGAGTTCAGAAATCGTTCTACGCGTTTGTTGCCAAATCAAACAAAAATGAGGGAGTTAAGACCTTACCCGCTAGCCTTGTTTAGGATGGCTTCGCGGCTTTCTTCTTTGCCATCTTTCCTCGTCTTATCCTAGAGTTCAAAGCTTCTGCTACGAACCCGAGTAGAGAGTACGGCTCTCGCGATCTCGGTGGAGCAAAGATGGAAGCCCAACAAGTTAAGGAGAAGTTTGAGGATATTCGATATGAGCTGAAATTATAGGGAGTGACGTCATGAACAGCCAATCCGAAATATTTAGGTATTTATTCGCCCGATGAATTCCATTATCCAGCATAGGACAAGATCCGAACTCCATTCCTAAGGCGTGTGGATTGTATGTGTTTAAAAAAAGGGAAGGTGAATTCGGCAGGTTAGTGGGAAAATCAAACGTCCTATACATAGGCAGTTCAAAGAATTTGAATAGAAGGATTCTAGGAAACTTTTGAGCAGTGTTGGCGGTGAAACCACAAAAAGAATCCATCTTAATCTCGTCCAGCGACGTTACATCGAGCAAATTGACATGAGCTTCAAGTTATCCATAATTGGCTAGTGTAAGAGACCCGAGAGAGAGCTACGTGAAAATACGAGAACGAACATCAAGAATTTCCATCTTGGAACAGAGCAACATAGCTGAATTCAAAACGCGCACTAGAATCCACAACGCCTTGCCCATAAGGTGCTCTAGCCGCATCTTATCAACAGAAAAATGCACATTGGATCTACCCAACGGGCGCTTCATTTGGTGAAACAAGCTGAGACAAAGCTTCGGAGTTTCACTAGAGATTTCCTATAGACTTCCACTTTCGACTTTTGTATGAAGTGTTCGATTTCCTTCAAACAGTCTTCCTATTCTCGGATGGTATTGACCATTATACGAGAGGTGTCATTTCTACCGTCAGCGAGTCATACTATAGACCGCTGTCGTTTTCCTGTCTTTCGCATGAAACGCTGAGCCTCTAATCGACTTAGACGACATTGGTTCTAGTTCGTATGCGATGAGAAGATAGTATTCAGCATATCTCTCGAAAGGGTGCCATCGTGACAGTACTCTCTCAACTTCCGAAGAATTCATAATGTCACCGCTACCGTAGAAGTAGCTTACAGCGCGCCTCACAGACAAATCGTTTTTTGGATATACATCCAAACGCCCCAATCCTCGAGCCAGTACATACTGTACACTCCAGGGGCCTAGGCCTGGAATTTCTGATAGAAATTCTGTTGCTTCCTCATTTGACATGTAATACAGACTTTCAAAATCGAACTTTCCACTTGTTTGCATGCGGGCAACGTTGATTATGCTTCTGGACTTATGTCTAGGGAATGATAAAGCGCGTAGTTCATTCACATTGGCAGTTGCCAGTACTTTGGCAGAAGGAAAAGAGCAATATCTTCTCCCTTCATATTCGACACTTTTTCCAAAGCGATGTGCTAAGCGACTGCGCAAAGTTATTGCGGTAGGGAGGGAAACCTGTTGCTCAGAAATGGCAACAATTATCATTTCAAATACTGTGGGAGTCTGAGTAGGTTTGAGCCCATAAAATCGTTTGGCTAAATGGGACATCGTATGATCTTTTTCTGCTGTGCGATAGAATCCATTTAGATCGTCATCAGCCCGGAAGATTCTTGCAATGATATCACGTAGCTGCTCGCAAGTACTCCCCTTTAGAATGTGAATCCTTAGGCTAGGATTATCAGTTTTCCCCTCTTGAGTGACTTTGACTAGACAAGGATTGTCGCTAATTTCGAGATAACGATAATAGTAACCAGTTGAATTGTAAGCGGGAGGTATCCATACATCGACAACATCGTTCTTGAAACGCCCGAAAAACATAGCACTCCAGGCGAAGTTGTATGGGGGTTTCGGGAAAAGTAATTCTTCGGAGCTCATTATGATGCATCTTTCGTTTTTCCAATTTCAACGATGGAATTCATCAAACGACTGATAGATTCTTCTAGTCTACCGTATTCATTAGGTATTATTATGAATGGAATATTCAAATCCAGACAGCAGGCTACTCCACACATGATATTCACAATTTGATCGTGGTCAAACGGAAAATTGTTCATCACGCCGTGGAGCGCGCTTATACCGTTTCATCCTTATCCCGTTAGTTGAGTCTATTATGAGGGCTATTTCAAGCGTCTTACGGTTTCGAAGAGTTTCGGTCCCGTAAACGCCTCTTCCCATCCACACTATAGGCGTGCCAGCACAACGGATCTTCTGTCAGATAGTCACCTGTAACTTGATATGCTGCACCACGACATCCGTAACAATTCGGTTTAAGTTCACATTCAGCGCAACGTCCCTTTATCTTTTCATCGATATGACGTAAATCGCGGATTACAGGTGAAGAACTAAGAATTTCAGCAAGGGACCTTTCACGGATATTACCTACAATAATGTTGAGTCCAGAACAGGGTAGAACGTTGCCCTGAATGTCAATTAGGCAATTGTAGTAATGTCGTAAACAACGTTGTGCAACGAATGGTGGCTGAACAGCCCACGTATACCCATAATGTTCTTCGTCGATTCTCCTGAGCTTTCGGAACAGATGAAGAAGTTGAAGAGGAGAAACGTCGAGATTTGACTCCCGAGCGCGTCCTTTTGGTGTCATCCTTTCGAAAAAAGGCGTAAACCCATTATCCCTACACCAACGCCACAACTTCGGAAGATCTCTGATATTCACTCTGGTTATAACACTTTCAATTTCAATGCGCTTGGAAGATGATGGATAACCGGCGCTCACAAGACTATTTAAGCCACGCATCATTTCTTCATACGCGCCTTTTCTACCAACCAGTTTATCATGAACTTCAGGATTCACACTGTTGATTTTCACTACTACTTTTATCTCAAGTTCAGCGAGTTCATAGGCCAACTTCGGAGTAATTCCAGTTCCGTTTGTAAAAATGGTTACCTTTGTCAGATGTCGCCTAAGAAAACTGAGTAGAGGCAGTAGGCGTGGGTCAAGAGTTGGCTCGCCAGCCCCTACTATGCCTGCTTTTCGTGCTCCCAGCCCTATCGCTTGCTTTGCGGCATCAAACAGTTCATCCAGGCTCAATTCGTTTGGCGAAGGTTGATCTGCATCGCGATAACAGTAAGTGCAGTGAAGATTACAAATATTGCTAAGCTCCATCCCGAAAGTTAGAAGCCTATTGTTTCGGCGACTTGTCTCTATATCCTCCCAACCGAATTCGAAACTGTCCGCGGCTTTTAGATTCTTGCAGGGCTCTTCCCTGGTCATCTTCACACGCTCAAGATAAAGTTGAGTTGCGTGAAAACAGCCCATCGCGTCTTCTTCCAATTCTCGCGGCTCATGGTACATCGCAAGTAAGATTTACACTTCATCTTTTGGATGCAGAACTTCTCCGAAGTATGATAGATGTCGTACGGAAATTCCACATCCTGAATAGGAACTCTAGCTACCAGCTTAAAATGCCTAAAATCAGAGGCCATCCCTTCAACTTGCGGGTAACTATTCAAGTATTCTGAACCTTCTCCAACTTGACTGAAACCGAGTTCAGGAAGGATCTGCTCACGAGCTTTGTAAGAAACGTGCAATGCCCAATCAGAACCTGCAGGCAGGCAGATAAATAGATCAGAGCTCTCTGACATGATTTGCGCGGCACGTATTGCCCATAACGTTATCCCTGCACAATTGTATGGAGGATCTATCCTTACCACATCAACGCTGCCCACCAGATTCATGACCCCGACACTAGGACGGCGTAAGTCATGTTCAATGACTTCGATCGGTAGGCCACTGTGATCAACTATTTTACGCAACCATCTTACGGTGTAGTCGTCAATCTCAAAAACGAATACCCGCTTCGGAGAACAATACCGAGCAATGGGAAGGGACGAACCGTCGTGATCGCCAAAAATAACTACGATTTTGTCCTTTAATTGGCCTAACATAAAAAGGACCTGGTTCAATATTGAACACACGGTCGCCGGAAATTGATCCAACTCTCTCCGAGAAGGGGGTCTTGAATGATACCAATCTAGCAACTCTGCGGCTCTTGCCAACTCCTTGTTTTTCAATTCTACATCAGAAGCCAAGCTCATCTTACTTATTTTTTCCAACATTTTGTTTCCCATGAAATTTTTTCACAGAGAAAGGAGTATTGAACGTTTCGCTGTTCTATTATAATATTCAATTGCTAAGTTTCAATCGCGATTTCAGTTTAGCGATTGAAATATGAAATTCGTTGACAATTTTACATTAAGAAGGATCAAAAACAGCAAGGATGTAGATTCTATTCTTCAGGATAGAATCTACATCTTAATTCCATCTGTCTCTTTCTCAAAAACTGATTGTTAATCGAATTGCGTGATTGATGATCTAAGACATTAGAAATAGTCAATCGAACTTCTCAGAATTTGAATATGAAAACGTGGGTTGATTTACAGTTCTTTGGATTCCGCGTACAGCTCGATCATTTTCGCAGGAATATATACCCAAGCGTGTCCCATCTTATATTCATAGACTCGAGGATTCTTTGCCTTTGGCTTCTTTTCCTTAGGCGCCAGAGTAAAGGTGATTGGCTCGAGTACGTTCCACAGTCCAGCTATCGGCATTCGCGTTTCACCAAGTATCAGATTTGTGTTTTTTAAAAGCTTGCTCCAAGATACCCATGGAAGCTTGGTACTTCTGATCTCCTCCCTCATGAACTTAAGAAGCTTTTCCGTTCTTTCGTCTGATTGCGACAAACACATTATCTCCGAACTTTAAAGTTGACGATTAACATTCAAAGATAATGTTCAGAGATATAAAGGAATTGCGGGCATGGACTTCCGATGTTCAGCAAATCTGCCATCAAGAATTCTTGTTTGCTATTTGTCGCGGGAAAAGTCGTCATAAACATACATACTATTTTAAAAGTCGTAGTCGTTACTTACCATGTGATGGCGGGAATGGTCGAGCCGGTAAGTCTGCACTACAAACGCTCTGTCGCAGCGCTCTACGATGCTTGGGCAGGGTCCTACGATGCGGAGAGTAGCAGCGTACCCTACTACAGATACTCGGACGAGCGCTATCTTGAAACGTTAGCCCGATATCTGAATAAATTGAGAACAGAATGCGTTCTCGATGTCGGTTGCGGGACTGGGGCCCAAACTCTGTTTCTCGCCAAGAAAGGTTTCCGCGTTGTGGGCATTGACCTCTCTGCCAAGAGCATAGAGTTGGCAAAGGCAAGGGCAACTCTGTATAGAGTTGACAGTCGTGTCGATTTCATTGTTTGTGACCTGACCAACTTGCCCTTAAGAGACGAAGTCGCTCTTTCGCTGATATCGCTGGGCTCGGTAATGAGTCATGTCATGGAACACGATAAGAGCATAGCTGAACTGTCTAGGGTACTACAGAGCAACGGATATTTTATCATTGAATTTGATAACAAATGGTCACTCGATACCTTGTACTTCGTAGCTGAATCTTTTCTCAAAGGATTTATTCTTATGAATTCGGTCACAATTAAGGAGGCCGAATCATATTTTCGGACGGGTATAAAAGAGTGGGTGCATGTAGATCGAACATCGGGCACTAGGCGTTCCGTGCCTATTCGATCGTTTTCTATCAAGAAAGTTGAAACAGAATTGGCTAAGTATCATATGCTTCCTAACGGCATTGTTGGAATCAACATGGCGACTTCAGTCCTTCCGGCAACGATGATGCAAAACTCCAGGTTGAACAATTTAGTAACGTTCATTAAATTTGTTGGAAAGATCGATCGATTGCTTTGTATGTCATCTATCGTCAACGTCTATGGCGCTTCAGCCATAATCGCTGGAACCAAACTGAATCCATCTTGATTCAATTATTATCTGGTTTGCATTTTAGAAAGACCAAATGTCCTTACAGTTCAGTTCGTATGACACTTTGACAAGTCACTCTTTGTGTGGAGATTTCTGGTGTCAACGGCGAGAAAGCAGTTTCGAGTTCAAGATCGTAAGCGAGGATGAGCTTATCGGATATCTGGATGAAGGCTGGGACCTAGTCAAAGAGTTGAGCAACGGGAAAATCGTGATTAGAAGAGTCCTAGACGTCTGAATCGGCGAAAAATTCTCTATCGTCCCTTGTTATAACTGCTCGATTCCCGAAACCTTTCTCGTTATGTTTTCATCTCTTCCGCACGAGCTTTGATGCGGTTCTTTTCTAATAGTTCCACTTGTCTGTCGAGCTTGTCCTTTTGTTTTGTGATTTTCTGGACAAGAAGATTCGCATCTCTCTCGAACTGGGCCAGCCACTCATTGAAGTGTTGCTTGGTAACGACGCTCACTAACCTATCGTGGAAGTAATGCTTCGAACGAAGTGAGACTTCATGCAGAATTTCATTGGCATTCGTGATTGTGCCCTTTCTCCAAGATTTCAGTTTTCCATCCAATATTAGAACTGGGAAGATGTAGTGTAGGTCGAACCTGCGTAAATGTGGGTAATATCGCACAAAGTCGTCATCTAACGCCGCCTCAAGAAAAGTCTGTAACAACTCTGCTTCTATGACCAGCCTTTCATCTATGGCCTTTCCCATTTCAATCAGAGCACTTTGAATCTGTTCACGCTCAGAATGTCTATCGAATCTCTTTCGTCGGTTTGTCAGCTTCACAGCATCATAAGACAGACTCTTTGTTTCTTTCGAGAGGCAATGGAAGTCTCGAGCTTCCACAAATCCTGACTGCTCATGAGCACCCCAAAGCTTTCTCGCAACGTCTATTGGAACAAAGGCTTTGGGTTTTAGGTCAAATCCCAAATGACGGGGAAGTGGCAAAGGCGACAATGCATTGAAGCTACTTATTCTTGCCACATGAAAAGAATCTACTGCGGCTAATCCGACGCCACTGTAATGAACATCATTGGGGTCCCTTGGTCTTGGGAAGAATACCCATGCTATGTCCTCTCTCTTCTTGCATTCAATTACTAGTTCGATCGTGACTGCGTAGGGATAGTTTGGCGAATCCTTAAGAGACTTAGCCACTCTATTGTAGGCAAGCATGTCTATCTCCTTATATTCATCATAATCGTGGTCACAGTAGAACACAGATGGCATTACTTCCCAGCCACGTGCTTCAAGGAGTTCGGCGATCTCTATTTCTAACGGAAAACCGGATTTCCTCCGCGACATATTCGTTCTCACTTTTCAAGCCGATCGCCTCAATTTTTCGATCGAAAAGAACAAAGCATGGCAGATTCTCTCTAAGAGAGTTCTAAGTTCTGCAAGCATTTCAAAGGCCTCGGAATTGAATCAATAACCAGCAAAGATTCTCTTATATTTGTCGAAACGTCAAAAGATATTTGGCGACGGAAAGGCAAACCAGAGCGGAAGACAACAATGGTCAAATGGTGGAAACCAATAGTCCTAGCAGCTTTGCTCGGCACGCTGGGTTGGTTCGTTGGTTATGGTTTAGGCAATAGGCCGCTGGTAGATTACACTTTGGATATGCCCAGCTTTTGGTATTTCACCGAAACAACGCAAATGCCGAACTACGATCCGGTTATGACGTTTCACGTCAATCTTCGGAATAGGGGCCTCACGGATACCGAGGTCAATGTTAACGTGACTGTGCTAAACGCGTCTGTATCGACGAGGAAGTTAGGTCCATTTAATGCATCGATAAGTTTAGAAGGCGTCCCGCTTACGGCTAGAAGCGATAATTATGGATACTTGATATTGTATCTCAAGCCTATTAAGAACGCATCATCCTTTGAGGTTTCATGCAGTGTTACAAGAAAGCCTGACTACTCTTCTTTCTCAGCCGTTGTCTCGACTTTATTTGTTGAAATCAAAGGGCAATGGCCTACCACAGTAAAATACATCAACAGTAACGGCTTTGGCTACGAACTACAGAAGTGAGGATATAGTCGATCGCTTTGTATTCCAAAATATAAGAACAACCATTAATGGAGAACATTGGATGATTTTAGATAGGACAATTACTTTTTCAAGAAACTACTTGAACTGAGAGCCAAATCGAAAGGATGTGAGAAAATGCCTAGAAAGCGAGGAGGAGGCATCGGCTTCTCAGTTGGACGCTACAATGTAGGAATAGCGTATTTCAAAAGAAAAAAGAAACGTGGAAGAAAACGAAAATCATAGCAGCGAGCATTCCACTTGCGATAGGAAGAATGCTTATTGCTGAATACGTCGGTTTTCAATAGGGTTGATGGTTGGTCTTTTCAGATGGCAAGTAAAGACGAGAGACTCGTAATAAAACTGAAGCTAAGAGAACATCAATTTCTTTGGGCGAACGTATCTCAAAGAAGCCGAAATACATGGATGGCTGGGGCCTTCTTTGTTCCAATCAGTTTCCTGATTTTTGCCTATGCTGTGACTGCCAAAGATCTATCGCGACTTGATTTTGTTCTTATATTACTGGCGTCAATGTTTAGCTATTCTGCTTGGATGATAGTCCTCTTTAGAACTGAAACAGCCAACAAGATTTACGTTGGTCGAATGAAGTCCATTGAAAGAGAGTTAACAGAGCTAAAGGAGCTAGAAGAAATCGATGTCAAGTTTCTACCGCTGATTGAGACTGATGAGCAAAGAAAGGGTTGGTTGGAATACGGATTCCCTAGATACGTCTGGGAAATCCTCTGGGGATTATTGTTTCTTCTCTGGTTGATATTAGCAACCGAAATTTGGTAAAAAATAGGGAACCAGAATAATTCAGCGAGGATTGGAGGTGAGGTTTTTGAATGTTGAAGAGCGGAAAAAGAGACTACTAGGGTATGCAAATCAATTCAAAATACCTGAAAAAGCGGTTTTGGGCATGATGGAAGAATATGATAGACATTATAATCGGATATGCGATGAGATTCAGGGTAAGAAGATCAACGATATCCTTAGCATACTCGCAAAGGAACTTGCAGAACTCCATTTGTTCTTAGATATGCATCACGAAGCGATAAGGATATTGATTCGAAAGACGGATCATCTATGATCCTCGCTTTCCGCACACAGCCGGGCTTGTGATTGTGTGAGATTTTGCTCTAGGACCATGTTTTCTTGGGATAGTTAAGGAAGGTTAATCATATTTGATTAAGGTTGAGGAATTTCAGCAATCCTTTTGGACTTTCTATACGCTGAAAAATGCATGCCTACTTAACAATCAAGATAAACTCTATAATTGGTGTCCGAAATCGAAGCTGCTCGGTAAGGAAGTCTATGGGGAGAGAATAATCCCCAGTCCGAAGGATAAGTTCGTCGAAACGTATACCGCGCAGCTGGATGTTTTCGTCTATCTTCATGACTTGTCTTGCAATACCACCCAAACATGAACCAACAATTCTTCCTTCTTTGATGAGCTTATTTGTTCGTGGATCCTCTATTGTCAAATCTACAACGATCGCGGACATCTTGTCGTTAAATTCTGAGTACGAAATTCTGTTGAAATATGTGTCGAGCATTCTATCGTTAAGGTATATCGGCTTTCCAACCAAGGTTCTGGCGGATTGTAGAAGTTCGGTTTCGATAAACTGCAATCTTGCTGAGGTTATGATGGGCCTTAGCGATGGTATCTTATAGCTAATTATTTCTCCACGTGGGCTCGGAAGCTTGCCTGACAGTGCTTCGATATTCTGCTTGTTGGCTTCATAGACGTTGCCATCAGGAAGCATTATTTTGACCACTAAGTTGGGGTTGTCTCGTTTTCTCATTTCTACGAGAGTTAGAATTAACATAAGAATGTCTACCGAAAGGCCTAATATCTCCAAAGTCATAGGGGCATCAACAGTCTCCTTCAGCCTATAGCTGACGTCCACATTTCTGCGCCTTAACTCGTTGCAAAAGAAATAGATGTCTTCATGTGTATAGTTCTCGAAGAGCAGTTCAGAATCGTTAACTCTGTTCATACAGCAAGGATTGATAATGTAATCTTTTAAACTTACGTTCGATACGATGTAAATCGGTTCCATATTATCTGCGACCCGTGTCGAAATACTAGCCTGCAACGGCTCAACATGCATGGTCGAAGCTCTGGCCTCTAAAGAAGTGATGTGTTCATCCATCTCCCGGTTTTTCGCATTATTCCATGATTCGTGCATTTGCGAGATTTGACTTGATTTTTAACGTTAATCGCAGATAATCATAGATCCTTAAGGTTACTCAACCTTCCTTAACTGTAAAAAAATCAGCAATCCTTTTACATTTTCTCGACGCTGAAAACGCTCAAGGAGCTGAAAGCTTGAAAATCGTTTGCTTGAAGATTCCTGATCCGGTAGCTCGGTATTTCGAGAGAACGGGTCGTGATCTCCATGAGCTTTGCCAGGCCCCACTCGATAATTCGTTGAAGTCAATCCTTCAGTTGGAACACCAGTTACCATGAAGCCTTTGACATAGCTGAAAACTGTAATTTTTTTCGTAAAACGAAGCCTCTAGGAGCCTTCGCACAAGCAAAAGCGGCGGATAACACGCGGCATTCCTAAGGGAGTTTGCGCTGTTTTATCGAATCTCTATGTCGCTAGTCAGGGTGTGCGAATCCTTTTGAACATATATCTCTTCCATCCGACTCTCGGAACAGTCACCACGATCAGTTCCCAAGCCTCGTCGCCCATCTCATCAAGACGATTCCTAAGGTCAGTTTCGCCAAGCTCATCTCTGAAATCTTTAAAAGCATACTCCCACTTTGACATAGCCTCACCTCCCAAAATAGAGAAGGCTGAAACGGCATTTTAAGCTAGAGGACCCATAGGATCCTGGGCTCTCTCGAGTTCATCCATCCAATTTTGCGACGCCAAAAAATTTATTTTTTTCCGTTAAACGAAGCTAGGGAAGCCTTGTTCCCGCTTAGTCCCTATGGAAAGTATGACTGAGACGCTAGACCTCTGGCGGTTTAGAAAATCGGTTTGAAGGGAGAACATCTATTCATTTATTCACCCTCAGCAGCTCCTCAGCAAGACCGGCGAGCTAAGAGGTTAGGAGGCCTCGAATGGTTTGCATGTGAGATGGGTACGCTTGGTGTTCCAGATAGGTATGTGGATGCTTTCTGCGGTTGAGTTCCTAGAAGCGTTCTAGCACGCCACTACACAGACTTCTCACCTGAGAAGTTGAAGGAGATCTATGACAAGGCTCGATTGAAGGCAATAGTATCCTGAACCTTGACAATCGGAATCCTCATGATAGGAATTGCATACATTCACAGAATTGTCCTCGATCCAAAATAATCACATTTCTAGGTTCGAAAGTTGGTTTTTGAACCGATCTAAGTAAACTCAAGTATTCAACTATCCTAACGAAAGACCTAAGTATTGTCTCATCTCCCGAAACTAGGATAGCCACCCTTCCCATGCACGAAGCGTTGACAATATCACCCAATCTGTGTTTTGTTGAGCCATTTTCTTCGATCTCGATGGCAAACGAACATCTCGAATTTGCGTTGAATGCATAAGGTCTGACAAATGCTCGGTAGTTTTCTACCAACTCTACTCTTTCCTTAGCTATTCTATTATAGTTCTCCTGGAACTTTGTTATGCAATTGTCAATGAAGTCCGAACAAGAAATCACTATTCTGTCATATTCTTTTTGAAATCTTTTTTCGCCAATAGCAAAAGGCCCTGCAGCGACGTCGAGGCGCGGAGAGTAAACTGGGCCCATAGTTAAACCTCTATTAACCTTAACATCCACATCAAAATCTAGGTGGCTGACAAAATATTTTCCGAAACATTTTGCAGTAGATTTCGCAAGCTTTAGACTCCTATCCAAGGATAGGTTCCCCTGCATTGAAGATTATTCGGAAGACTAATATTACCTTGGGTTCGAAGGTAAAAGAGACAACCTTTGTCCACTGCAATCAATATCGGGATTTCAGTTACTTGGAAGAGATTAAGAAACAAGTCTGGTAAACCATATCAATGGGGAGATGCGAAGAACCCGGCTACAGATCCAAATTGGTCAAAATCAAACGTAGTTTATCGGTGGGTAAAGAACTCAACGGGAGAAGCCGCTGCAATAGGTGAAACAGATAGAAAATTGGCAGAGAGAGTAAACAACTATACCTCCGCGTCACCCGGGAGTTCTGCTGGTGCCACAAATAAGAAAGTATTCAATGAGCAACAGAGACTGCAACAAAACGGTGATTATCTATATTTAGAGTTTACAGACAACGTTCCTGGCTACAATCTAAACAATAGTCGAGAAAGAAAATTAGCTGAACGTTTGCTGATTGGATATCATAAACCTTACTTACAGTAGACCCTGAACTCGAAACAAGTCAAAGGATGCGTTCGCAGCTTTCATCGGTTGGGGCTTCTGTGCTCCGAGCCAGCATTATTCTTTCTAGAGTTAGGTTAAAGGGCGAGTCTTGGTGGTTATGCTATTAACGAGTGTTTCCAAGTAAGATTGCCGCCCGCGATCCTGTAGCCCTTCACCTTGTCGCATAGGTTCTCAACCGGGCATCTTCGACACTGCCATTTCGCGCAGAGGCTTGAGCCGATAGTCCATATTGGTTCGTCCAGCTTCTATGGATAGACATTCAATTGGTTTGCGGCGCGGCGCCACACCGCTTGAATGACGCTCTTCAACGGGTCTTCGTATACGCATCCCTCGAAGCTTTGGCCTTTGATCTTAACCGCGCCTGTGTAGAATGTGAATCTTGCGACTTGCCCATCAACTGGTTCTGTTAACTTTTGTCACGTCAAATTTTCTTCCCCGCAAAGTAGCCAACAGCTAAGAGCAGAATCGCCTTTATCGTTTCGACTATGCTTCCAGTTGTCGCGGTGTCTCGCGTGAGCCACGAAAGATAAAACGCTACTCCTAGAACAAGCAACCCGGCTATCGCTATCCCCAAGATGGCAGTTGCATAGGCATCTTTCTCTGCCATTGTTTTAAGAAAATCAAAGAAGCCCATGATTGGTAAGTAAGCGGAAATCGTATTTATGGCGTTTGGTGCCAGTTTGAAAAACGGCGCCTAACAATTAGCCTACTCTGATTAGCTTGTAATAGATTAGACCAGAGTCACTACGAAGAGGGCTAACCATCTATGTCAAGTCAAGCTTTATTTCGGATTTTGGGTTCTGCTAACAAAACGCGTCAACTGGAATGCCCAATTCACTGAAATTTGATTTCCTGAGGAGCCTGTTCTCTCCCAATGCAAAGACTGCGGCCACTACTGGATTGAGAAGAGATAGCGCATAATAGAATGGTCAAAGCAGCCGTTCGAGCCGTTGACCGATGTTTTCCAAATTTGTAGAATTATCCGCCTATCTGTTAATATGATGCCTTATGCGAAGCATTGGTTGAGAGTAGGATTGAGTTGTCGAATAAAGTGATTATGGCATTGTTGCATGATGTTATTCAGAGGTCTATGGTTGTTCTTGACATACCTGAAAGCCCAAACAGGATAGATGAACATCATCCCTTGGTCTATCATCTGGAGGAAGAGTTGGCGAGGCTGTTAGCCTTAGCTGGAGGCGCTAGATGTCTTGAGCTTGAAGAGCGGCTTGGTAAGCTACTGCAAGAGAATCCTAGAAAAGTTGAAGAGATGGTCAGGGAACTCGTCGCAAAATATTATCGAGAGAAGATATTGAAGGGGCCTCCAGACAGGTTCAAGGAAGCGAGAGAAAAAGCAAAAGAAATATGGGCAAAAGCCTAGTCTTCGAGACATCCACTAGGAGCATAGTAAACATACCTGAATTCCCAGCGGCCATCCACGTAATGCTCTTCATAGGATTAGTGGCAGCCGTAGCTATGCTCACCGCCCACAGAGGAAGATCGAGACAAAGCAATAATGTCAGAAATCAGACTGAGAAAAGAAGCAGGCTAGGATAGATACTGGCTTCCGGTTTAGGCGTTTCCCATAAAAGTGCTTGATGTGGTTGCAGCAGAGAAAGAGGTCAGTCGAAGCAAGGTTATCGTCGAGATCCTAAATAGATACGCGAACGCCTATCAAATTGACTATAAGCCTCTAGCGCCCTACAGCCGGGACCATTACGCTTTGATCACGCCAACTCTCTACGGCAAAACCTTCTTGGCTTAGAACCTCCGTGGGCGTGAGTTCCTCTGGGAGGAGACAGGGGGCGCTTCGCATAAGTTTAGGCTGGAGGCCGCTCCGGCATGAAGTTCATGTGCAGATGCCTCAAGACTGGTACGGCGGAAAGTCGGCATAGACGTACGCTACAGTCTTCCATCTCTGAAAACAACGTTCAATTCTTCTTCAATTCAGATCACTAAATAGTCCAAACATCCACTTGTTTGCAGATCGAAGAAGAGTATACGAACCTTCTTTCACTGAAGCCCAAGCAGCTACCTGTGACCGAGCGCTTTACTATGTCAGTACCAGCTGGTTCTATGTTCAGTCGCGTCGCTCTGTTTTTCGTCTCATTGCAACCAATTCCGGTTGATTAATTACCTCCAAAATCTTCTTTGCGGGCACGACTATGGCGATGCCCATGTTGACTGCTCCTGATGGGTCCGCATCAACCGCTATTAAGTCATTCTTCTTTGCTAGGGGAATGTCCCAGTGACCATGCACCAAGCCCAATAGGTAAATTCGGTTATGTAGTCCGCCTACGCCGGTGGACCAAACAAAAACTGGCGAGCCGCTTAGACCGCCTATAGATCTCGCCTCAATCAGGTATGCATCGATCAAACCAAGGCTTGTAGGAACTCGTTCGTCAGCGATCATCGCTACGTTTCCGGTTCTGACTATGGGGATGTTTCGCGCCGAACCGCCGAGGTGAGCAAAAAGCCCAATGATGAACACCTCATCTCCAGCGCCAATGCTTTCGCGTTGGATTATCTCGTCAGAAAGAAACATCCGAGTAGGAAAGGTTCTGCATTCGACAATATCAGGTGGCGACCAAGGAGTAACGGCCACATCAACCGACTCATCAGTAGGATGATACCACCATCGTAGGTTCCCTGTCGATAGTACTGCCGACTTTCCATCCCTTGTATTGACGCGAATGAACGAATCCTCGCCTTCGAGCCTGAGGGCGACGTGCTTCGCTGTTATGAGATATCCGAATCGCCCTCCCTGAATGCTTTCAGCAGGAACCGAAACGGTGAAGGCTGTGCCTTTGAACCACAACTTTTGCCCAGACTTAAGACCAACGAATACAACGCACTGGCGAATATCTTCTGGAACGCTCATCTTGACATCCTCTTATGGCTCCAATACATGGCACGTGAATTTACTTTTTACGCCTCCTAGACAGTCGCTGGTTAAAATCAAGAAAGCTGCAGAGCATCTTATCAGCCAAACTAGTCCTTCACTGACCGTCAGGACCAACCTGAAATAAGCTAAAGCAAACACGCCGCTGTACTTCCACTCTTAGACGTGAATCAGGTGAATCCCTAAGCCTCTTTCGAGAGGCAATGGAAGTCTGGAGCTTCTACTAAGCCTAGCTGATGAGCACCCCAAATTTCCCTTGCAACGGCAAGTGGAACAAAGCGTTTCGAGAGCCGAATCATAAGCGAGGATGAGCTTACCGGCTATCTTGAAGGCTGGGATCTAGTCAAAGAGCTCAGCAACAGAAAGATCGTAATTAGAAGGCGATCTTCTAACCTCAGGAAGACTGAAAAAGAAGGGCTTTATCATGGAACGGCTAGAAATCATGTGTAGACATGATGAGCCTTGTCTGACGCTATCGAGGAATTCATAGCGCTATTGGACAAAACCTTGAAGGCACTAATGGAAAATTGATAGATCTGTTCTCCAAGAATGGAAGCCTCTCATAGAGAGAATTCCGAATATCTTGAAAAGTTTAGTCGAGGAAAGAATGAAAGAAAGACGTGGAGAAATCAAATATGACGAAAAAAGGGCGTGTCAAGGAGATAAAAGGGCTTCCGGCAGAAACCGCTGTTTTGGTTGGTTCACTAATCAATCTAGAGTCGGCAATCAAAGAGTTTAGTCAGAGCAGTGATAGATACGCAAAAAGCATGAAAAGGTTGAATCGCATTTTGACGCTCTTGACGGCGATCTTAGTTCTATTGACGTTAGTCATCGCACTAAAGTCAATCGGAGTCCCGTAGAAAACACCCCTTGCGGTCCTAGATTTTCACACATAGCGGCGCTTCTGCCTATGCGACGTTTTGGTCTAGGACCATGCGAATTCTAGCAAGTTAAGCTGGGTTAATCATATTTAATTAAGGTTAAGGAAAATCAGCAATCCTTTTGGACTTTCTCAACGCTCGTAACGCTTAGAGAATGAAGGAGGTGAAAGCCTTGAAGATTTGCTTAAAGATCCCTGATGGGGTGGCCCGGTATTTCGAGAAGACTGATCGTGACGTCGAGAAGCTCTCTCAAAGCTTGCTGAACGATGCATTGAAGTCGATTCTTCAGCTGGAAACGCCAGTCAACCATGAAGCCTTCGACTTAGCTGAATAACTGTAAATTTTTTATTTTTTTCTAAAACGAAGCTCAGGGAAGCTTTGTTTTCAGCATAGTCCAGAGATCGTTCGGGATTATACACCTCAATGATTGCACGCATGCAATCATAAGGGAAGGAGAATCGTGAGCCCGGTAAAAAGGATGGAAGCTATAAGTCGCGTGAAGATTACAACCTTGCAAAGGAATGGCTTTCCTAAGCCAAGAGGACTAGAATACATTGAACTATCCTAATCAAGGTCAATTCCTAGACTAAGTGGTGTCTCTTTGGTGTAACTGCCATCTAAATTTCTTCTTTTTCCGGTTCCAGTCAAATTCGTCTTCAGCTCGCGTGTAGCTGAAAAACCACTTTCCCAGCTTGGCCAACCAGAGTCGACCATGCTTATCTGCTCGATTGCAAGATATGCAAGCAGGAAGAAGGTTGTTCCAACCGACGATTGGTATGTTTTCGCTGAAACCCCATTTTCTCGGGAGAATATGCGCTAGCTCCCAACTTCCATGTTTCCCAAACATACCATAGTTCGAGAATACCAGCTTTTTTCTACAATAGCAACATTTGCCGTTGCCGCTCTTGAAGATTTCAGTAAGATCTTCCTCGGAAAAGCTCAACCAGTATCCCGGCACGCGTCACGCTGACCTGTAGCCGCATTCAGGACAGACATAGACAGGTATCTTGCCTTTTCGCAGACCGGCTCTTACGACGCCGGCTCTCCGCATAGTGACGTTTCTCCCTGCACGCTTGCATATGGGGCATTTCTTTCTCCTTCGCGTTTTCTTTGGCTTTCTTCCTAGCAGCCGCTCGACCAAAGTCAACGTCTACGCTTCCATTATGCTCATAGAATATGCTAATAATGCATCATAAAACTTTGTTATTACGATGAAATGACTTTGCATCGTCTGTGTGACGTCGCCTGGAAACTTTCGAAATTCCTTTTTTGGCGCTTGACCCTAGCAATTTTTTCTGTTTAACGAAGCATGGGGAGGCCTTCTTTCAGGTGTGGAAACCATGAAACTAGGATAAACAACCTAGATCTCCGCAGAAATCTGGGCCTGTGTGTGTAAAGGATAGTCTCCTACATAGTTAGCTAGTTGAGCCTTGATAATTGATAGCAATATAGAGGATATTCCATTATACACGCAGGGTCTTTTTCCTCACCTCGGCTTTTTCCGTGATGTTTTGCGCTCTGCGTTGAAGTGGCATGAAAATACCTGTCTTGCAGAAACGATAATGGATTCCTTAAGGAATCCTTTATTTCGATTTCAAGAGAGCCTCGATCTTAATGTTTCTGAAGTGTCGGTCGCTGATTTCTATCGGCTATCCCTTCACTTCGATGAGCCTAACTCTTTCCTTATTAGTTTCTTCTTCAGAATCTCGTCGAGCTGTTTCATCCATTCAAGCTACTTTCGCTCATGTGGCACGGGCTTTTCGGCTCGCGGCTTGCTGCTTCAGCCTCTCGATCGCTGCCTTGATCTTCATCTCGCCTATGGAAGGCTTTGTCAGCCAATCGTCCTGCATACCTGGTAGATAGGGCTCAGCATCTCTTGCCTGAGGTATTGCGTGAACGTTTCCTTTGGAATCTACCGCTAGAAGTGTGAAGGCGGGTACGCTGAATACTGGGCTTTCAATGCGTTTAGCTTTCCTCAAAGTTGTGACTAGAACCGCTTGACTATATCCGGATGCCAATGCTTCAGCCAACTGACCTAAACCTCTAGCCAGATCATCGCTCGGCGTCTTGATCTCGATAGCTATCCTCTCGCCAGTTGAGCCTACGGCTTCACCATCAATCTCAGTATTGCCGAGACGAATCCTAGCTATCCTAACGCCATAGCCCAAGGACCTGTAATATCTCTTCACAGCACGCTTCAGGAAGCGTTCACTCAAGACTCCACGCCTAATTAGGTCCTGCATTCTCGAGAGATGTTCATTGCTGTAGGCGCATATGCTCTACGGAGGCTTCGACAGAAAGCTTCCGTAGATCAACTCTCGCGAGTATCTCCGGATATTTCTCTGCTAAGATTCGTCTGATGATTCCACACTCCCTCTTGAACTCTGAGACGGTCGTTCGCGAGGGCTCTCTATCGCTCTTTAGCCACGGTTTAATCGTCAGATATCTCTCAAGATGTTTTGGATGCTCGTCCAGAAACCTTCTCAGATTCTTCAGAAACATGTAATACCGACGAGAATGCCACGCAATTATCTCTTCACTCCAGTCCTCCGTATCTTTCACTTTGCTTGCCTCAGGTGCCAAGAAGGGTCGATACTTCGGCATAGCGCCCATAATCTTTGCTGAAGCATACGTGGCTTCCTCCTCAAAGAATCGTTGAAAGGCGTAGTTCAAAGCTATGTCCAAGGCCTTGGCCTTATCCCCGATGGTGTTGAGGATCACGTTGATGACAGCTTTTTCCACACCGCTTGGAAATGTATCGACCTCATGGACTGCGAGGATCCAGCTACTCCTTTCACTTAGGGGTATCTCGTAGGTCACGTGTTTGTGGCTTATGCGCTTTCGCATGATGACTCGTTCCTTCTCCAATGCTTTCAGGTAACGAGAGAGCGTAATCTTACTGCGAATTTCTCCACTGATCCGCAGTTCCCTCCATAGCTCCTCAAACCTTCTGCGCCCTCGGGAAAGCGCATATAGAATCGCAAAGCGCAAATCCGGGTTTTCCGCCTCGACTTCACGCCTTCGTTTTTGCAAGTGAACTCTCCAAAACAGATAGGTACACCACTATACCTATTTTAGAGTTCTGGTGAACTATATTCTTAGTGAAAAAAGCAATGGATAAACGCAAATTCACTGCCATAGTTCGGACCCAGCGGCGCATCACGTTGCCCGAAGATTTTGCACCGGGCGATATGATAGTCGTCGAGGTCAGAAGAGTGAAGGTCAAATAGAGGTCGAATGGCGAGAAAGGGTTGGGCATATGCGAGGATGCCGATGGAAAAAGCGCGAATTAAAATCGATTTAAAACGCGCGTTTTGGAGAGAAATTCCGTGGCGAGACGTCATTATTCAATGGAACTTTATCCAGAGGTCTACTACGCCTTTAAGCTTCTCTGCGACCGCGCCGGGTACAAGCGGCTGAACGTGGCGGTTGAAAATAGGGTTAAGAAGAAAAGCTAGCTATTTGGAAAAATCTGGAAAGCTAGCTTTTTCCTCGCGGAGAAAAACGTTCGGTATCAGACTTAACCCAGACGTCTATCGTGCTTTCAAGCTGTTATGCGATGCCTCCGGCTACAAGAAAGTGAATGAAGCCGTCGAGAAGATTATGATCAAATGCGTTGAAGCGGAGAGTTTAGGTTTAGAGCCTAAAGGAGGCTACGATCGGATGGCTTCAAGACTGTTTGAGTTGGAAAAGATCAAGAGAAAACTGAGGGAGAGAGGAGTTGAGATCTAATGGAGTTATCTGAGATAGAACAGAAAAAACGTGTTTTTTCCCAAAATTCAGAAAACGTTTTTCATTAGAGAGAACCCGCCTTGCCGAGAAAACCTTTCACAATCTGCCTGCACCCTGAGATCCAAATGGCATTCAAGCTTCTCTGCGATCGGGCCGGTTACACTCGAATGAATGAGGCGATTGAATGGATGATGCTCCAAGCCATCGAGGCGGGAAACCTCCCAATCCCACCGAGAGGATCCAGAGAGCTTGAGCTGGTCCGCAAGGTCGACTTACTCCACAAGGTTACTGAGATTAGGAGGAGATTGAAATGCGAGAACTGAAACTGATGTTCCAGCCGTTAACCTTGGTCATCTCAGAAGAACGAGAAGAACTCTACGTTAGCATGAAGAAGGCCTTCGAGAAAGCCAACAAAATGCTTGCAGACCCGAAGGTCAACGTCAAAACGAAGCTTGAGATCATGAAGGTCCTCGCAGTCCTGGCTCAAAGCCTTCTCCGCGCAGCCAAAGACATCCGCACAGAAGAGCTGATCGAGCAGCTGGAAGGCCTTGAGGAGAAGTGAGCTACTCTAGCCCCATCTAGAGGCAAGGGATTGATGCGGCATGACCGTGGCGGCCACATACGATAAACAAGGAAATCCACGTTGCGGAGCTTGTGTTTATTTTAAGACGGCGCGGTGCTTGTATGCGAACTTCAGTGACGTGATACAAGGCTCCGATGCGGCGTGTTGCTGTTTTTTCCCTGTTGTGGAAAGGTTACGCCTCCTTAAGCGATCTGTAAGGTCCGCCGAGAAATTTGCAAAGAAGGTGGAAGACATATGAGCGACGTGATTAAGCTCGACGACATGACAATTCAACCGCGTTTTGATCGAAGCTTGAAACCCATTCATCCCGCCATAGGCGTCGATGTTGAAGCTAGCCATCGAGGATGCCGAGCAGAAACAGATCGAAAATTTGACTGAAACGGGAGAGGCACTTTTAGTTCAAACACTTTTGGAGATAGTCCAGACGCTCGGAAGCTGATTGAAGCTGGCTTCGAATACGTCACAGATATGGATGGATGCAAGCTATTCCGGAAACGAAAGTAACCTCAAAGTAAACAATTATACTGAAAAGTGAATGATTAAGGCTAAAAGCCATATCTGCATAGTGCTACTCTCAAGCATGAGGGCCGGTCGTCTAGTCTGGTCTTGGACATCCGCCTTACACGCGGAAACCTTGAAGGCCGCATGGTCGGGAGTTCAAATCTCCCCCGGCCCACCATGATGCGGGTTTAAGTCAAGCTTCATTTCGAGGTTCATGTCGAGCAACATGAGAATGCGTGTTTGAAAAGAAAATAATGGGTTCCTTAAAAGGATAAACATTTATCCCTTTTGGGACAAATATTTATCCTAAAAGGGATAATTATGACGGTGCTCTCAGCAACCGCGATAGAGATATTGAAGTTTCTCGCAACCAACTTGACCAAGGATTTCACGATCCTGAAGATAGCTCAGAATACCGGTAAGACCACTAGGCTTACCTATGCAACCGTCAAGAGGCTTATCGAAGATAAAATCATCATCATGGATGAAAAGGCTAACCTTAAGCTATGTAGATTGAATCTCAAGATGCCTCAAATAATAGCGTTCATTGAGTCAATTCGTTGGCATGACTTCGCTAAAAAGCATCCGGAAATCAATCTCTTAACATCCGACATAATCGAAAGGTCTGAACTTCCATATTTTACACTATTGGTCTTCGGTTCGTATGCTAGACGAACGTCGACCCAAGTGTCAGATTTGGATCTTTTGATCATAATACCTGACAGGAAATTTGAGGATTCCGTGGAGGCGGCTGTAAAATCAGCGAAATCACTTAGCAAAATTACGTTGCACCACATTATCGTATCGTACTCAGAAGTCTTAGGAATGCTTTCTGAAAGGAAGACTAATGTAGCTAAGGAAGCGCTGGAAGCTAGATACATAGCTTACGGAGCAGAGTCATTCTATACAATAGTTGGACGAGCGGCATGATCGACGAAGAAAGGATTAAAGAAACCGAAAGAAACGTCAGGCAATATCTTTCAGAAGGACTTTTGAAAATCAAAGATGATGAACATAAAAAGTTTGTTTTATTCTTCATGGAACAGGCTGAAATATGCGCACTTTAAAGAGTCAGGAACATGAAGTCATGATCTGTGAACGTTGGCGAGCAGAACGCAAATGGAAGAGGATTCTGGCGGATTAATCCTCTAAGGAAAAAACATTTTGCCCACCAAACCTAGTACTTCGCGTCAGGCTATTCGGCCTTATCTAGCGTGAGCATTATTTTGGAACAGGATTGTAGCAGAAACAACAAGTGCAAAGCTTCAAAAGGATATAGTAACACAATTTTGGTCTGGCTGGTTCTGTTTGTGATGAGCAGCCGGGCCATGCTTTTTAGAGGTATGAGATAGATGACGGATCACTATGATCTGGTAGTAGTTGGAGCGGGCGTAATCGGGTTATCATGCGCATATCACATGAAGGTGGATCATCCAGAGGCGAAGATTCTTGTGTTGGATAAAGCTGCTGGTGCAGCTTCCGGAGACACATCGAAGAGCGCAGGCGCTGTGAGGAATACCTTCACATCAGAGGTGAATCACCTCTTAGCTGACACGTCATTAGACTTCTACTCGCATATTCAAAGAGATCTTAAGTTCAATCTTGACCTCGAGTTCGTCGGATACCTATGGCTTCTCACGGAAAAAGAATACCAAGTCTTTCAAGGGTTCGCGAAATTAATGACTGAGAAGGGCATAAAGCTCAAGATATGGAGTAAAGACGACCTGCGCGAAATGATAAAGGGGCTCTGCCTAGAATTCAGTTCTGATGACGCTGAAGCGAAAACTCTCGGTCTAGAGAATATAGCTGTAGGGGTTCAAGGGGTTAAGTGCGGAGCTATCGCGCCTGAACTTGTCGCAAGATTCTATGAGAAGGAGTTCAAGGATCTCGGCGGAACAATCATGTACAACAGTGAAGTCACTTCATTGATCCTAGAGCCTACAGAGAAGCTTGGATTGCCGAAGGAGCCGTTCATCTGGCAAGACAAGAAGATCAAAGGCGTCAGGGCTAAAACGGGCGATATATACGCAAAGACCACTGTTATCGCGGTCGGTCGATGGGCGAACAAGCTTCTTGACGAGGTAGGGATAGACTCACACATGAAGACAAAGAAGAGGCAAGTCTTCCAACTGAGCAGCCCGAAGATTGTGGAATTGCTGAATACAAGAGGCTTCAATGAATCTGAGCTACTCCCATTCACCATTCTTCCCAAAGGAGGAGTCTACATGAGGCCCGTTAGAGCTGAGAAAGGATTCTGGATTGGAGGTGCCGATGATTTGGGAAGACCCTTCACCTTCGAGGAAGACCCGAAACCTGAAACTGACTACTTCACATACAATATCTATCCGATCCTGTCGAAGTACTTCCCTCAATTCATCGACGTGAGGCCGAATAATATGTGGGCTGGGGAATACGACATCAACACGTATGACGCCAACCCCTGCATCTTCGAGGAGAGCGGCCTTCTCGTCGTTGCGGGTTTGAGCGGAAGCGGTATAATGAAAGCAGATGCAGTTGGCAGGATCGCATCCGCGCTACATGACGGGCGAGAAGATGCTACGCTCTATGGAGGTAGGAAGATCAAGGTGCGCAGACTGGGTATTGCTGGGAGAGACGTTGGTTTAGAAAAATTTGTCCTATGAATTAGGCAGCCAAGCGGCTTTGTTGTTCCACTAGTGAATGATTCGTTTCAAAATCGCAGGAAGCAAATTATAACGAAGCGACTAATTCACATTCAAGTCTTATCTTGTTTTTCAACAACGCGTTAGCTCGTCCAATTCTTGAGGGAGGTCTCCAACTCTTTGTGGTCCTTTGCGTACTCATCCAGTCGAATTCCTTGGATAGCGGCATCAACGGCTTGTCTCATCGCTCTCGCGCCTGAGATCGTTCCTTCTCTATGCCCATGTATCCCGCCGCCAGCTTGAATTACGAAGTCTTTCCCAAAAATCTCAAGTAGGTCTGGGACTGAACCTGGGTGAAGGCCGCCTGAAGCGACGGGGAGAACAGTCTTAATTCCTGAAAGCGGCTCCCGAAGTGCATTGCAATTCTCGAGGACCTCCTCCCTTGTTTCAAACATCTTCCCGACGACTGTGCCGACGTGAAGTTGGTCGCACCCTATGATTCTCATCAGCTTCGAAATTACACGCATCGAGATTCCATGTTTCGGGTTCTTCGTAAACGCTGCGTGGCCTGCTCTATGCGCATGCAAGATAAGATTGAAGTCTTGGTTTCGAAGCGTCTGTAACGCTGAGTAGCCGCATGTCAAAACATCGACCATCGCATACTCTCCACCTTGATCCTCAACCAGTTGAGCTCGCCTGAGCATCTCTTTAGTCTCAGAAGTCACGTTAACTAGGTAGACCTTCTTCTCACCTGTTTCAGCCTCAGCCCTATCTCTGCTTTCCAAAGTCTTTCTAAGTCGATTTTCAAAGCGGTTGAAACGTTGACTCCCAAGGTTTTCATCATCCTTCACAATGTCGCAGCCGCCGATCCATGCTTCATAGGCGACTCTAGCATGATCCTTGGTAACCAGCCCAAGCTTCGGCTTGATGATCGTTCCAACCAAGGGTCTATCTTTCACTTTCAACAATCGCCTTATGCCTAGGATACCGTACTTAGGACCTTTGAAGCTCCTCAAGAGTTTCGCTGGAAAATATATGTCGTTCAGCCTCAAGTTTCTTAAGGCTCTCATCCCGAAGACATTCCCAGCGACGCTACTGATGATGTTAGGCATATTGCCAAGCTCGAAGAGCTCTATTGGATACGCAATCCTAACATTATTATTCTTCACGCTGAATACGGTCGCGTGCAGTCGCGACACGTAGGGCTTCATTGTGCTGACTTCAGTCCAAGTCCCTATCGAACTCTCAGCAGCCACGCCTCCAGCTGCTTCTTCTATGCTTAGACCTTCCGGTTCAATGTAGAAATCGCAGATAACCTCATCCTCTCTCGGTTCATAATTCAAGTCGACGAAGTCTATGTACTTCATCTTGCCACCGAGAAAATTGAATCGGAGTGGAGAAGATAAGACTTTTGCACAATCAACCAGCAGCTAATCAGTGAAGAAGCGAAAAAACGTACATAGCTATCGCGGAAGAGAACGGAACAGTGAAATTATCAAAGGGTTTGATAGGCCCGACCGTGACAGCTTCAACTATAGTGCCGAC
>Ga0315314_1000963_pt1 | contig 27720 bp, 23 predicted proteins | sample TDP9_MG_FD_203631 | JGI IMG/M metagenome (GOLD analysis project Ga0315314, IMG submission 203631) | Freshwater sediment microbial communities from Lake Towuti, South Sulawesi, Indonesia - TDP9 | ecosystem: Environmental > Aquatic > Freshwater > Lake > Sediment | place: Indonesia: South Sulawesi... | reverse complement strand
CCACTCCGTTGTCTTGTTCCAGCTTTCTTGCCAATTCCTTTCGCAGTTCGGGCAATCCTTGACTTGAGGTGTAGTGCGTATACCCGTCGTCCAAGGCTTTCTTCGCGGCCTCCACAATGTGAGCAGGCGTCGGGAAATCTGGCTCTCCAAGTTCCAGCCTCACTAGGCCCGTCATCTTCTGGGCTTTCTCGAACACCACTCTGATTCCAGAAACGGGTATTCCAATAGACCTCTTCGAGGCCTCAACTCGAAAGTCGCTTTCTTCCTTCACCTTCTCCTCACTGCGTGCCCGCGTCAGTATTCTTCCCTAACTCCGAGAGGGCGCAGACCGCTTACCAAAGATAAGTCCTTTGCGGTATTTGCTTCTCAACATAAAATGCGGCCACAGCCAGGCTTTACAGTCTCGTTTTGCCCGCATGTGTTATATATTTCGTTCTGGCGAATACGATTTTGCGGGTGAGACGACCGTGCCTGTAGATTATGATAGACTGCGGAAGGAGCGAGTCGAGAAGACACGAAACGTGATGAGACAACTGAGTCTGGATGCGTTCATTGCAACTACCTTTGAGAACGTTAGATATGTCACCGATAGGAGACCGTTCTTCGTGGTTGGATGGATGCCGAATTCCATCGCGGTGCTTCCAAAGGACGGCGAGCCTCTATATCTGCATCCTGACGAGTTTGTCGCGCAAGGACCAGCTTGGCAGAATGACGGAGTAGCCCTGAAAGAGAGATACTATATCAACCATCTCCAAGTGTGGCCTGCACCGATAGCACGCGACATATTCGCAAAGTGGCTCACAAAGACGCTGGCGAAACTGGGGATCACTAGAGGCAGAATAGGCCTAGACATGGCGCCATGGCAATGGTATGACGAATTCAAGAAGAGCCTCCCCGACGCCACGATCGTAGACGCAGAAGAAGCCATACTATTCGAAAGAGCGGTGAAAACCCAAGACGAAGTAGCTTTGATCAAGAAAGCGTGCCGTGTTGCATCAAAGGGAGTCGAGGCCGGACTCAAGGCCCTGAAACCAGGAGTGAGAGAGTACGATGTCTACGCGGCCTTCATGGGAGAACTGTACAGAAACGGTTCAGAGGGGGACGGTTTCTGGCCGTTCCTGACATCCGGTCCGTGCGTGGAAGGCGCCTTGTACCCCACCAATCGAAAACTGAAGAAGGGCGACGCCGCGATCATAGATAATGGCCCAATCATAGAGGGCTACAACGGCGACTGCATGCGGACAGGCTTCGCCGGCAAGCCCCCGAAGGAATTCAAGGATCTGTACAAGGCGGTTTATGGCGCGATGTACGGCGTCGTGAACGCAGCCAGGCCTGGGGCAATGACTTCTGAGCTGAGTGCAGCCAGCCGGAAAGCCATCAAAGAGAGCGGCTTCGACGAAACTAGGTTTGACCATGGCCACGGCATAGGGCTCAGCTGCTGCGAACTTCCTTGCATCGTCAAGAAGAAAGCTTACGAGAACCTCGGCAAGAGAGATATCGAACTTAAGCCCGGCATGTGCTTCTCTAGCGAGCCAAGATTGTTCAAGTACGTCGGCCCCAAGAAATTCATACAAGCCGCAATGGAGGAAGTGGTCATCATCACCGAGACTGGAAGAGAAGTTGTCACTTCCGCGCCCTTCGTGGACGAGCTGCTCGACTAGCTTCTTCCAGCTCCCTTTTTTGACATCAACTCCAGTCAGTGCGTCAAACTATGATTGCCGACAGTCTAGCCATGGAGCCCGCGGATGAAGGAGGTGACGGCCCTTGACACGTGACAGAATAGATGAGATTGACCGCAAGATACTGAGAATTCTTCAATCAGACGGCAGGGCATCGATGAAGGACATCGCAGACAAGATCGGCAAATTGAGCAAAGTCGCAGTCTCCTATAGAGTGAAGCGTCTCAGGAAGACTGGAGTCATCCAAGGCTTCCACGCAAAAATCGAACCGGGCTGCGTGGGCCAAGGCTTTCTCTTCGTAAGCAGACTATCTATCGCCGCGAAAGGTACGCGCGAAAGCATGATCGCAAAAAAGATAGCTGCGCTGGACGGAGTTCAATCGGTCTTTCAGACTTTCGGCGACTATGACATACTCGTAATTGGAAGAGCACGTGACGCTGTTGCGGGGCGAGATACTATTCAGCGCATGCTCCGGATGAAAGGAGTCAGTGACTCCACCACAATCGTGGCGCACACCGTCGCCAAAGAGAGCCTGGATGTTGCCCTCTAGAGCGCGAAGACGCTACGTCACTCTTATTATCGGTCCAAATGTTACGGTCATGTTAGACTCTAGGTGATGCCTCTGCTCTCTAAGGAGGAAGAGACGCTCGTCGCGGGCGTTGACAGTTGGAAGATGCGTGAGCATGACCGCATCCTTTCGGAGGAGATCGGAGACCGCTTTCTCGGGACGGAAGGCGACCGCAGATCCATCGATCATGTAACCCGCCACCTCACATCCTGTGGCCTAGAAGTTGTACGGGACCCTGTGGAGACGCTGACCTTCGACTATCGTGGTGCCACCTTTTCGGTTCGCGCACCAGTCTCGCGAAATCTGGAATGCAAGGCCGCGTACTATTCGAAGCCAACCCCGCCAGCCGGGGTAGAAGGAGAGCTGGCCTACGTTGGCGGCGGAACGGAGCAAGAGATGAAGGCAGTAGATCTCAAGGGAAAGATTGCGGTAGCTTCAGCCGGAGCTGGCGACCCGATGTTTTGGCTAGGCTTCCACATTATCCGTGCGGCAAAATTGGGCGCGGTCGCCTTGGTCATATGTCATACGTCGCCCGTCGCCTTCACGCCATCCGCGTCCTTTGGCCTGTGGGACCACACCGGGGGATGGCAAAAAGGCTACCCGCCGATCGAGGATCAGGTCCCGTGCATCACGATCGGATGCCATGACGCGATGCCCCTTCTCTATCACGTGGGCCGTGGAAGAGTGTCTGGGCGAATCGTAGTAGACTGCACAACAGAACCGAGAAAAGGGTTCAACATTCGAGGGCTGCTCCTAGGCAAGGAGAAGCCCAAGGAACATGTAGTCATTCTTGCACACCGCGACGACGGAGCGTGTCCAGGCGCAAACGACAATGGGTCAGGAACCTCAGCCTTGCTGGAGCTCGCCCGCCTATTCGGAAAAATCCCCCGGCCAAAGCGAACGGTTGAGTTTCTGTCAACTACGAGCGAAGAGGGCATAACTGACGGAATCTTTCAGTACGTCACGAACCGTCGCGCGAAAGGTGAACTCGACAACATCGTGGCCGCGCTCGACATGGACATGATCGGCGTCGGCGGACCTGCTCGAATAATAGATGGCGGAAAGTGGCCGGACGAGCCTTCAGTTCCACACAACGCAAAGCTCAACGAGTACGTTGCTGCCTGCGGCAGGGAAGTTGGAGTAATGTTTGGCCGCCTCTTCGCGAGTTGGGGGACGCCCGAAGAAGGATGTCTCAACGCAAATGGCGTTCCGGCTACGTGCATCTGGAAGCCTGACGACCCTAACTACCACAGCCTCAACGAGAACGTCGACAACATTGACTGGAATGGAGTCCGTGCCGTCGCGCAGGCTGTCGGGCTATCCGCTTGGAGAATTGCGCAGAGCGACGTGACGTTCCGCTAGAGAGCGCCCGCTCTTCACACGTAGAGCAAGAGAACGTCAGTTGGCTTGCGGAAGCGAGAACTGATCCTGACTAGACATCCCAGACGGATCTAGCGTGAGGCAGCGTCCAGGAGATCACCATGTAGTAAGCGTTGACGATTCCGGTTGGTTGCAGCCGCCTAATCCTGAATTGTGCAGAGTTGCCGAGCTCCAGGAGGCCCCTTCCGGCCCATAAGTCATGGAGTTGGCTATCCTCAAGCCGAATGTGAATCACCTGTCGAATAGGTCGCCCGTCCTTCAACGGAGACGGAATCTTGCGCAGAGTCAAGTTGTCGTCCATGTTCGGGAGCTCTTCTGGCTTCGCTCTTCGCTCAAGCGCTACAGACGCTTTCATCAACAGCTCGCCTCTCCTCTGTACGGTCCCCGTGACCGTATGACCGTCCTTCATGTGACGGGGATGTGGGTAGTCGACGATCATTTCTGGCCAACCGTACATCTCCCTGTTCGCAAGTACCGCCTCTTCAGGGCATCCGAAGACGTAGGGCGCATAGAACCCGAGTTGGTCTTTGTATTTTGCTCGAACGAAGATGTAGCCTTCATGGAAAGGCGCGCCGGAGGCGATCTGAGCGTCCTGAACTACCGCAAAGGCTGTGCCCGGCTGAAACTCTAGAGGCTCAGGCAATTCCGTCTCGATGGCCTCGCGAGGCGCCTCGAATTCGATCATTATTGTCTCAGCATTCTTGAACGGGTACGGCGGCGGGAAATAAGCCGAACTTCCGAGCGGGTTTGTAAAACCTTCCTCACTCTTTTTCACCATAATCACCCAGCAATTTGTTGACAGGAACCTATGTTCTGTAGGCGGATTGTACTTAACGATTCTCTTTGCCCGCGTGTGCAATCAAGGCCGGATACGACGTGGGCAAGAACTAATGATTCTTCTCGACCCAGGAGAACTTACGCTGCAACGTCTTCGAGTAGTAGAGCTTCCAGTCGAAGTCGACTCTCTTGCCCCAGCGATAGTAGAGGCGGGGGTCGATGTAGCTCTTGAGAGACGTGCCGAGATTGTAGTCCCGCGTCGCTTTCATCGTCTTTATCTTCACCTTCGAAGCCTTGAGGGCTTCCGCGGATTTCTTCGTCTTCCTAGCCTGAAGCACCTTGAGGCGGTCCATTTTCTTCGCGAGTGAATTCTCCCAGTTCTTGGGAAGCTTGCGTTTATGGTTGCAGACGACCGCAGCCTCTAGGTTGGCCAACGTGGCGACATTCTTCTTGACATACTCGGGATCTTCTTTGCTGACTTTGGCGGTCTTCAGGTACTCGCCCACGACCTTAGAGGCATGATATGTTCTGAAAGCTTTCGCGGAAAGGCCTGGAACGACTTCACTCAGAAACTCCCTGACGTTGTCTGATCGCACTCCTTCGAAGATCGATGAACGCGCGTCCGTCATGAATTCCTTGATATTGTCGATCACCTGCGGCGGCAACTCGACTTCTTTGCACCAGCGTACAGCATCTTTTCCGAGGAAGTCGAAGATGACGCGACCGCCCTCAGGGATCTTGATGTGCTCGGGCCTTAATGTGGTAGCCCCAACAGTGTCGGCCTCATCCTTGTCCTTCTCGTCGCCGACCCTGAGCTTCAGGGTGTCGATCAGGTAGCAGACCGTGGCGATCTTTCGCCGCTTAAGCTCGGTGGCCGCTAGGTTGGCTGATATGTGCGCTCTGAGCTCGCTGATCTTACGGTCAAGCGAGTTCGCCCTGTCATACTTCTCAATCTCACGCTCCTGCTTCACCGACGACGAGTCCGCCAACCAGACATACTTCTCTTCTCCGCGTAGCTTGTCGTCCCACTTGGCGACCCACATGGAGTCAGGCTGCCAGACTACTTCTTTCCAATTCCCCGGAGGCCTAGACGCGTCTGGTGACAGGTTCAGGATCACGTCACTCTCGGACGGACCCTGTTTCCACTTTCCTCTGAGCGGGTGCTTGCCTCGGCCCATGAAGATACATGACGGCTCCGCCATGTAGTTGCCGAGATCGACTGTCGCGCCGTCCACGGTCGCCTTTCCGTACTTTGCCTTGTTCGCTTCCCTGACCGCCTTCCGCTCGGCGGCCAGCAGTTTCTTCTCCTCCTTCCCCATCGACAGTTTCTTCGCCCTCTCATCCTCAACGTACTTCGCGATCTCGGAGAAGTCAAAATCCTTAGGCTCGAGTTTGCCGCTGAGCCCGAGCGCCTTGCAGAAATCGCCGAAGAAGTTCTTCACGAAGACGGGGTCTTCAACGTATTCCGCCCCGAGTTTCCTAACCCAGGCGACGGCCATCTCCTCCTGCTGGGGAGTCAGGACGACGGGTTTCTCTTGCACCGTGATCTTGAAGCCTCTCGGCTCATACTTCGGGAACAGTATGCCGCTATGCATGAGCTGCTTCATCGTCTTCAGCCCGCCGACGAACTTTGATCCTCTAGGATTCGGGATCCGCGTCGTATGTCTTGTCTTCGGCCCTACGAGCGCAGGAGAGTCATTAAAACTCATCCCCATATCGTGTAAAGCACTAAGGAGCGACACTGATCACGCGGATGAAGGGCAAGGATGATGACTCCGTCGGATCGCGGGATGCTCGTCCGCAGACTCCTAGTGGTCATTGATGATATGTGGGGCAATGAATACTGTGCCGGTGAGCTAGATCTTAAAGAGAGACTGCTCTTGTTTACGAAGTGATGTGCCTCGGTAGCTCAGTGGGTAGATGCTGGAGTCAGCCAAGAGCACCCGCCTCGTAAGCGGGAGGTCGCGGGATCGAAGCCCGCCCGAGGCTCCACTTACTTCGTCAGCCTTCTGCCCGTTGAACCCAAGAGGCCGGGCGACTACAGCTCCTTGAGTATCACTGCTTGTCGTCGATCGGAGTGCTATGAGAAGCTTTTCACGTCGAGCACTTGGTATCGCGTCCGTGATATACGCGACCTTGTATCCATTGGCTGGCGAGTCACAGGTGTCGGGTACAATCCCGGCCCGGGTCTCCAATAGGCACGCGGAACTAGCGGAGCCTGTCCAACCATGAATCCAAGCATTCAAGACCTTGACACATCTATCTCGTAGGCGAAGGGACTCATGGGTGGCTGAGGAACCTCCGCCTAGCGAACGCAGGATCATCGATCTGATCGTCGGAAGACTTCACAAAATGCCACGTATGCCCGTGCCATTCGGCGACGATGTCTCCGGAGTTGACATTGGAGGCGGTAGACTCGCGGTTCTCAAGTGCGACATGCTGGTTGGGCGAACCGATGTCCCAAAGGGCATGAGTCTTAGACAGGCCGCAAGAAAAGCCGTCGTGATGAACGTCAGCGACTTGGCGTCCAAGGGCGTCCAGCCTCGCGCCGTGATGGTGTCGCTCGGCCTTCCAAGGTCAACAACTACCCGAGACGTTGATGAGATCACGAAAGGCCTCAACGAGGGTGCGCGAGAGTACGGCGCGTATGTGATCGGCGGCGACACGAACGAGTGCGATGACCTCGTTATTGCGTGTTATCTGTTTGGCCTCGGTAGGCGAGGCATGATTGCCCTAAGAAGCGGAGCAAGGCCAGGCGACCTACTGGCTGTTACCGGAAAGTTCGGAAACACACTGGCTGGACTAAAGGTACTCTCATCTGAAGTGGACATTCCCCAGCCACTGAAAGAAACTCTGCTCACGAGTGTTTACAATCCGAAGGCACGGCTAAGGGAAGGTCTCTCGCTCGCTCGAACCCGAGCCGTCACGGCCTCGATCGACTCCAGTGACGGACTCGCGTGGAGCCTCTACGAGATCGCTCGAGCAAGCTCCGTAGGCATCGAGCTGGATGACTTGCCGATCTCAAGCGCGGCTGCAAGCTACGCCCGTTTAACCGGCCTCGATCCAGTTGACCTAGCGCTGTACGGAGGAGAAGAGTTCGAACTCGTTGTTTCGCTTAAGAGGAACTCGGCTAGGAGAGCGTTGAATGCAGTCAGGTCTCTGCGTGTAGTCGGCCGAGTCACCCGAGACACTGGAACGGTGACGCTTTCTCAGGATGGAAAGCGAACGTTCGTCAAGCCCATGGGATGGGAACACCTGACATCCAACACTTCCCGGCCTTGACGAAGACAGATTCAGCACCTAGCGACAGAACGCGACACTCTCAAAACAGAGATCTGACCTTTCGATCTATCAGGCAAGCGTTATAACGCGCAAACGGACTAGCAAGATAAAGGAAGAGGGCAAGATTGCGGAAGCCCCTCTTGGAAAGACGTTTCAGGAATGCTATGATGTCAAGAAGATCGCACCAAGCATGGAATACACTGAACTCTACAGAAACGTAAAGAGAGAGTTGCTAGACATCGGAGTTCCGTTCGCATACTAGGATTCCGAGCAACAGGAGGGATGGGGAAAGATGAGTGAGGATTCTGATGAGGGACGGTTGCTCAGGGAGCTATTGAAGATTGAGAGACACGAAGACAGGATGATTACGGCGATGGTTCGGCTGACCGGTTCGAACGAGAGGCTGAACAGGCGTCTTGCTGCTCTGACGTGGGTGATGCTGACGTTGACGTGGATAACATTCGTGATTGCAATACCGAATACCCTGGCCACAATCTTCGGCATCCCGAGAGTGAGTCAGAGCCTGAGCCTGGAAGTCATGATAGCAACCTTGACCATTTCGACCGCAGCCGCATTGCTGCTGGTGATACTGCCGGGCTCGGTTCTTTCACTCTCGAACGTAGAGAAGAGATTTCGAAGAAAGACCGGCTACAAGTCAAGTGATTTCAGCAACATGGTGTAAGAGGCCGTCGGAGTTCACCGCTTAGAGCCTGCGGGGATGCGCCGACGCCCACTTGACTACGACGACTACCACAAATATCAGGACACCTGACAGCACGACTAGGGGCCCCGATGGTAGATCGAGATAGCTGGATAGTAGGACCCCTGAACACGAGCTAATTATGCCAAAGACCGAGCTCAACAGGGCGTATCTGAAGAGGCTTGAACTCAGATTCTTTGCAGTTGCCGCGGGAACAATTACTAGAAAGCCGACCAGTAGACTTCCCGCGATCTTGATACCTATCGCGACGACCAGCGAGACAAGGAGGAGATATACGAGGTTCGTTCTAGCGACATTGATGCCGCTTGATGTGGCGAGTTCTTCCGAGATCATTCCCAAGATCATTTTCTTGTAGACCACTCTTGTCAAGGAGACCGCCAAGAGGGCGACGACCACTGCTATGATCGTGTCCAGCAAAGTGACTTTGGTGATGTCGCCGAAGAGAGCCTCAAGTAGCTCTGGTTCCGGAATGATCAGTATCCCTATCGCCAAAGCTAGCGTGAACATAGCGCCAACGATTGTCTCAACTGACAGTCTTGTGATTCTTTCGACGTGCCATACTATCAGCGCCGACCCGAACAGAAACACGAACGCGCCAATGAATGGGCTGAAGTTGAACAGGATGCCCAAGGCAAGGCCGGGTAGAGCAACGTGCGATAGGGCGTCGCCGACAAGCGCCATCCTCTTCAGCACCATGAGCGACCCTAGATAGCCAGCTGACAAACCCACGAAGACCCCGATCGTCACGCTGAGCATTGAGACGTGTGTCGTAGGTATCAGCTCCTCTCTCCGCGTCTCTTCAAGGCCGTCCCAGCGCCGTAGATTGCGTGAAGAACCGAGGGGTCTGTTATTTCTTCAGATTCCGCGTAGCAAATCATGCTCCTGTTCAAAGCCAGCATATGCTCTGAGTAATCTCTGATGACGTGTACGTCGTGTGATATCAGAAGTACCGTTATTCCGTGCTCATGCTCGAGTCTGTTGAGCATTTCATAGATGGCCTCTTCGCTATCAAGGTCGACGCCAGTGGTGGGTTCGTCGAAAAGGAGAACGTTCGGCCCGTCGATTATGGCCCATGCTATCAGAACCCTTTGCAGCTGACCTCCCGATAGGACGCCCAGCACCTTATCCAGTATGCTCTTGTCGTCCAGACCGACGGCGCGAAGGCACTTCTCGACATCTTGACACTCTTGAGTGACATTCTCGACGTTCTTGACCTTCTTGAACGACAAGAACTCCCTTACGGAGATCGGCACGTCACCGACGGACAGCTTCTGAGGCACGTATCCGATTCTTACTCCTTCTGCCCAGCGGATTTCTCCAGCATACGGAATGAGATTGAGTAACGCCCTGAATAACGTTGATTTGCCTGCCCCGTTTGGCCCGACTATTGCTAAAGTCGTGCCTCTCTTCACTTTGAACGTCAGGTCCTTCAGAAGTGTCTCGTCTTGAATCTTCACGTTCAGGTTTGACACTTCGAGTATGTAGTCGCCGGGAGTTTCCACAATTCACCGACCCGTTCTCAACGTCAGCAACGCATCTACCATATTGGGATTGCTGTGAGCTTGTGCCAGCGTTCAACAACACAACTGACGATTCACCTTATCAAGCTCCAGCTATGACTTAGTCGGATTCATCTTGCGGGGCGGTGTGCTTGGGTCTCAGGAAGGTGCTTGGATACATTGCCTCGGCGGCGATAATATTCCTAGGCGTCATATTCCTCCTAGCTTCCGCGTACGTGATTTCACGACTCTTCGTCGGCGCGATCCTTACGGCGCTTGGCGTCGGAATCGCTGTGCTAACCTGGAAGGCGGGGGTGGGTCAACATCCAGTCAAGTATGAGATTCAGACTCCCGGAACCCTCAAGGTTGATTCCATAAAGTGTCCCAACTGTGGGGCAGGCTTAGATCCCTCAGAGATGCAGCTGAAGGCAGACGTTCCTTCCATCAAATGCCCGTACTGTGGTAACGAGTTCGAAGTTACAGAGGAGCCCAAATGGTGAAACGCCGAGAGGTCCTAGCCGTTTTTCCAGCTCTCCTACTTTTGACGCTATTCTTGGCGTCTGCTTGCCAACCGAGCGTTTCGGCCGCAGACGTTCAGTATCACCTAGAGAAACAATGGGTGAAGATCTGGGTCAACACGGATGGCACCATTGATCTGCAGTACACCATACGTGTTGTCTGCGATCAGGGCCTCATTAGCTACGTGATATTCGATCAGCCGGTCGGGGATTTTACGATAGGCGAGGCGTCGGACGCGGAGGGACATGCGCTGAGGATCGAGGACGCAACTCAGGGATCGGACTACAAGGTCAAAGTGTTTCTCTATCAGCCACTCACGACCGGGCAGAGCGCGGAGTTCTCGGCCACAACCAATGTTGGACGTATGATCTGGAAGGATGAGATGAACCCTGGCAACGTGGGACTACAGTTCATCCCTACCTCATGGAGCGTTGGAATCAGCGACCTCAGAGTCCTCGTCGTGCTTCCGGCAGGAGTCTCGAAGGAACAGATCCGAGTGACGCCCGACTGGGACAACGCGTACACAGACCCGAACGAGAACGGAAGGCTGGTCGTCTACTGGGAGCGAAAGGACGTCGCGCCTAACACGAGGTTTCAGGTCGGCGTCTCATTTCCCACGACTTCCGTAGAGCGCTATGAAACCACAACGCAAACCAGCATTTCCCCGGGACTCGTCTCCGGCATAGTAGCTTTCTTGGTGATCTTTGTCTTCATCGCAATTGTGGCTGTAGTTGTGCTGCTGAGGCGTGTCTTGCGACGAGGATATTCTGATCCAAAGCTGCAAATGGAGACGCTGGGCATTAGGCGAGGCCTCACAGCCGTCGAGGCAGCCTACCTGCTCGACGTTTCAGCTACCAAAGTCATCGTCATGATCCTCTACAGTCTGCTTCTGAAGCGCGCTGTTTGGGTGAACTCGACCGAGCCGAGCTTGAAGCTGCAGATCATGGAACCGTTCAAGGAGGCCGCGTCGCGATCCGCGGAGACCGGCCTCAGGTACTATGAGGAGGATTTTCTGCGCGCCATAAAGCCCGAGGGAACGCTCGACGAGAAAGGGCTTGCTGAAGCGTTCATGCGGGTTCGATCCGCGGTAGAGAACACGCTCAGAGGATACTGCAGAGCAGACACCATCGCGTTCTACAAGAAGACGGTTCAGGAAGCTTGGGCGCAAGTCAAGAAAGCTGGAACGACCGATCTAGCGTCGAAGATGTTCGATGAGAACCTGCTCTGGCTCACGCTAGACGACAACTTCAGGGAGAAAAGCGAAAACGCATTCAAGGGGTTCGACTTCCAGCCCCTGCCGTTCTGGTGGTGGCACTGGTACGGCTACACGCAGTACCATCCCAACCCTACCTACAACCCATCCACGAGCCAAGGACAGCCACCTCCAAAGATTCCCGGAGCCGAGTTTGCAAACACCATCGCGACATCCCTAGAGAAGACAGCGGGCAACTTCGTGGCGAACATAGAGAAGTTCACGAACTCGATCTTGCCCGCGCCACCGCCGCCCAAGGAGGTTTCAAGACAGCCGGTCCGTCATGGAGCGAACTGTGCGTGCGCGTGTGTGTCATGCGCCTGCGTGTGCGCGTGTGTTTCGTGCGCGTGTGCGTGCGCGAGCGGAGGCGGAGTTGGATGAAGACCACGGGTGCGTCGAGGATCGGTTTGCCGGGCTGGCTGAGGAAACGTGCGGCTCCGCCGGGCCTGTACTATTATCGAGGACAGGACAGATTCCGCGGAATGGCTCTTCAGCTGCGCGTCGAGGCTGACGGAAAAGGCGTGCTGGCGATAAACGCGAAGACCGTGCTGTATCTCAACGAAACAGCGGCCGTTCACGTCTACTACTTCATGCAGGGTATGCCAACAGAGAAAGCTGTTCAGCGAATCAGAAGCACATACAGAGTCAGCGAGCACACCGCGAGAAAAGATCATGAGAGGCTCATCTACGCGATCAGCACGCTGGCGCAGACCGAAGAGGTCTGCGCGATCTCATACCTGGGCGTCGAGAAGGTTGAGCCCTTCACTCAAGACCTCTCAGCCCCCATCAGAATGGACTTGGCTTTGACTTTCCGCTGCCAGAACGGCTGTCTCCACTGCTACATCGGCGGACCGCATGAGTCCGAGGAGATGGACACCGAGAGTTGGAAGCGCGTACTGGATAGGATGAAGGACTTGGGCATCTTCATAGCCACATTTACCGGCGGCGAGCCCACCCTCCGTGAAGACCTGCCTGAGCTGATCGCGCACGCGCAGAAGATCGGAATCGTCACAGGCCTCGTGACTAACGGACGAAGGCTCAAGGACGGAGAATTCGTAGCCACTCTGGAGAAGGCGGGTCTCGACTTTGCACAGGTTACACTCGAGTCGAATGACCCGAAGATCCACGACCAGATGACCGGCTCGAAAGCGAGCTGGCAGGAGACGATTGAAGGAATCAAGAACCTGATTCCGACAACGATCTACACAACGACCAACACAACACTGACTAAACTGAACGCCGCGAGCTTTCTAGAGACACTTGACCTGCTGCATCGCATGGGGATTAGGGCTTTCGGCTGCAACGGCCTGATACACTCCGGCAAAGGGCCGTCATTCGCAGAAGACAACGCGTTGGAGCCGCAAGAGCTGAAGAGCCTTCTCTCAAAGATACAGGAGAAGGCATCGCATCTAGGCATGAGCTTCCTCTGGTACACACCAACGCGTTACTGTGAACTTGATCCAGTCAAGCTTGGGCTGGGAGTGAAGAGTTGCACGGCCAGCGGCATGAACATGTGCATCGGACCGTCGGGCGAGGTCTACCCATGCCAAAGCTATTTCGAGAGCCTTGGCAAATTCCTCCAAACAGACTGGGGGAGTATCTGGAATCATCCACTCTCTAGGCAGTTGAGAGCTCGCGCGTACGCGTTGGAAGGCTGCCAAGACTGCCCCGAGCTCTCGGTCTGCGGAGCCGGCTGCCCCCTCGAACCACGGGATAAAATGGTGAGATCTTGACCGACCGCTTGGTGCGTCGCCGGGGATGTATGTCTATTCAGGTTCAAAACCACTTCTTCCACCAATGCGCCATCAAGACGGTGGTTCAAACACAGACGTCATGCCGGTAGTATAGGGGTAGGAAAATAGACCCGGCTTTGCGACGCACGACGCGACAACGGACGGAGCAAGGCGTTCCCCTGTACCCGTTGCTGCTTTATCGAAGGGAAATGTGAGTACAGCGAGGCCGAGTGGTTCGAATCAATGCTACGGTGGAATTGCGTTAGGTGCGCTCAATGACGACGGCGGTGCCGTATGCGAGAACCTCATCCATGCCCTCAGCAATCTCTGTGGTATCATACCGCATGCCTATGACAGCGTTTGCACCCATGGCTTGGGCGTGGTCGATCATATGTTGGAGAGCCTCACCGCGGGCTTGCTCGCACATGTCGATGTAGGCATCAACCTTACCTCCAACGACCCCACTTATTCCCGCCAGAAATCTACCGCCAACACCACGAGTCCTAACCGTTAACCCCCGAACGATCCCAAGTTCCCTGACAATCCTGTAACCCGTAATTGAGAACGCAGTCGTGCAAGGAATCTGAGTCGGCGCCGGGTGAGGCGGAAGACCCAACGAAATTGCTGGCGATCCAGCAGCAGTAGGAGATAGTGCACTACCGCAATTCGGACAGAAGGCGGTACCAGCTGCAGCTTTGCTTCCACACTTCGGACAAAATGACATTGCAGCACCCGCATTCAGCAACTGCAGCAAGAACTGCTAATATGCGTATCGAGTTCACCAGAAATAGTTCAAATTCGCACGTCCGCAACAGGAGATCCGCACACAAGATGGCTACTCTCCTAGTCATCTGCCATGCGGCCTAGGAATCCGCAATAGTTGCGTACAAAGAGGTCATCTCCACCGGCTGCGTTCGTGTCTCCGAGTCTTTAGGCGGTGTACACACAGAATCAAGGGTTCAGAGCCACTATCGAGAAGTTCAAGACTAACGCGAAGCTTCCCCAAAGGAAGTACGGAACTAAGAGCACGCCGGCAATTCTCGAGATCCTGTCGAACGCCACTATTGTCGCCAGCAATGCAAACCAGAGCAAAACGATGATTACGAATCCGTATTGAGGAGACCGCATGCCGAAGAACACCGCTGACCACAGAACGTTCAGAGCAAGCTGAATTCCGAAAAGACTCACAGCTCGCCTGACATCGTGTCTGCCAGAACCTCTCTTCCAAACGAGGTAGAGCGATATCCCCATGAGCGTGAAGAGGGCAACCCAGACGGGACCAAAAACCCAGCTAGGCGGCGTAAAGAAAGGCTTCTTCAAAGACACGTACCAGGTCGGAATCGCCGGCGTGGTGAAGACAGATCCAACAATACCAGCGAGCTGACAGACAAGTATGCTCGCAAGCAAACCGGCGATATGACGCACTCTCGGTCGGCTCATACCCGAATCGCCATTCGTTGGGGGATTCACACACGTGCACAAAAACCATCCACAGGTAAAGTCCGCAAGAAGCGCCGTGTCTTCTCTACGAGCCGATGACTTCCGGCTCAGCTTGATATGCTCGGCTCTCTTCCAGTCCTGAAAGATCAAGATTCAGATGAAGGATGCTGCTGAGCTTCTCCAAGACTTTCTTTGCCGCTCGCGGGTCTGGAAGCTCTGGATCTTCAGGGTTCGGCTGGCTTCTGCCGAATAGGCACGCGGCCTTTATGCCTCTCAGCTTCGCCAAGCCGAGCACAAGGCCTGAGAAGCCGATGAAGGGCCCCTCGTATTCGGTCTCAACGCCATACCTGTTGAGCTCATCTACGAGTTGAAGCTCGGTGGCGGCACAGCAGACTTCGCCCTTGCCTACGCCGTAGCCCGCCAGCACGAACAGCCGCTTAACGCTGTGCTTTTCGAATACGTCCAAGACCTGCTCGGCGACCTGATATTGGCCTTGGAAGTTCGCGTGGTAGCCCCTGGTCAGAAGAAGTCTCGGCGACTCGGAAAGGTACAACTCGACTCTTGGAAGCTGCGCGCCCTCCTTCTGAAGCCAGACGCCGGGCCTGCCAGGGTAGTCGGGATGCGCGGCGTAGGAAGGCTGCGTCTGATAGATTATCGGAAAATGCGTAGAGTAGAGTTCGTCAATCAGCTTCGGCTGAAGCCTCTCGATCAAGTAGTCTAACGCTATTCTACCGACTGATCTCATACCGCGCGACGCGACGATAGCGATGAGATCCGTCACAGTTGATTCCTCAACGCATCAAACGTACATTTGCTCCTTGGGGGGACGAGGAGCCGCCGCTCTGCGCACTTCCTCAATTGTGCGCTGCTCGATCTCTTCCATTCTCTGCATGAACTCCTCGCTCAGTTTCGCCTCCTCCTCAAGCGGCTTCATGTCTATCTCAATATGCAACATCTTCGTCAGCACCTCAAGTAGCGCTTGGGCGGCTTTGGCGTCAACTAAGAACCGACCCGTCGGCGTGGTGTAGGCAGGCGTCTCGCTGAGCAGACAGACGCTTGGAATACCTTGGAGCGTAGCAAGCCCGAATAGCAGCCCATTCGTTCCAGTTATGCTGCCAGTGTCCATCGGAACCACGCCGTACTCCTTCAACTCCTCAATTAGGCTCGGGTCGCTCCCGGCTCCGTGAACTCTAGGCTTCTCAGGGGGTTTTTCAACGACGTAGGCGGCGTTCGCGAAGAGCCTCACTACGCCGAGCTTCCTAGCCCTTACGATGGTTTCGTTGGCGACCTCGTACTGGCCTTCAGGGGAAACCGCCTGCGTGTTTCCGGTGAATATTATCAGGTCATTCTTCGACTTCGAGTCCTTGCAGTAGTAGAGTTCGTTCCTCAGCAGTTCGACGGTTCCGTCTTTCCTTATCAGGACGTGCGGCGGGAACGCGTCTGAATATAGCTCCTCGAACAGTTCTCCCCTCAACTGTTTGACTAGGTAGTCCGCGGATAGTTTGGCCACACCAGCGGCTCCAGGTAGACCTGTGACCATGTAGGGACGCTCGGGCCTGATCTCCATACGCGCTCTTGATCTCATACGCGACCCTCAGGGGATTCGTAATCATCCGTTAGGCCAGATCTCAAAACAGATCTTGTCGAAGAGACATTCGCGTACAACTTGTACAAATACGTTCGTTTGTGATCTGCCCAACAAGCTTTAGGTGCTCGGACAGTGGCTGTGAAAGCTTGTTGTGTGCTCGAAAAAGACACGGCCAGACACGCACAAGCAAAGGCTTCTACGGCTATCGATTTTCCGATCTTCGAGGCATAGATACTTGAAGCGACGGCGTGCGACAGACTTGTGATTGGCGGAGTCTTGATTTGGTTTCTTTCAGGAAATCCGCTGCGGCCCGTAGACTCCACTCTCCATCCTCTTTAGTGGCCTCAATGCTCGGGGAATAGTCGGCCTTGTCTCTAAGCGCCTTCAGTCTAGAGAAGCTGGCGCCCATCGTCTTCGGCCATCCTTCGCCTTTGACAAACAGCTCTCCGAACGCTCTGAGCGTTCCTTCATGTGTCTTCGGGTGCGAATCCTTGAGAGTCAATGCAGCTCGGGCGCAGCTCAGCGCGCAGTAGTAGGCTCGCGATATGGAGTCCTCGTATCTGCGTGAACTCAGCAGCTCCTTAGCCGCTTCCAGTCTAGCTTCGGCCTTTCTCAGGTATTCTCTGCTTTCTGAGCTCATTCAAGGTCGTCCCGTGCAGCTGAATCCCGTACATGATGATCTCTCTTGCGAAGTGTTCTCCCCGTTTGCACAAGTCCAGGAATCTCCTCTTCTCGACAACGATTGGCGTGATGACCGACCCGCATGCAAGCGCAACGGGATACGTAATCTCGTGAATATGAATCTCCATTTGGCTCGGGCTCTGGCGGCTCCTGGTCGAGGTTAGAACCAAGAGGTCGATATCGCTGTCCTCAGAGACACGCGCGCTTGCAGCTGAGCCATAGAGGATGACGTCCGTAACATAGTCCCCGTACTTGCTCGAGATTAGCTGCGCGCTGATCTCGGCTATCACTCTGAGGAACCGGGCCATGCCTACGTAGTTTCTTTCAGCAAGCCTTCTCACGCCGTCTCGGATAGCTTCGCTCCTGCTTTGATACAGACCATCCGCAACTAGCCTATCGAGCGCTCGAACAAGCGGCTCCTCCAGCTTGGTTGGTATAGCCAACGCCACGTTGAACCAGCGGCTCCTCGATGACGGGTTGGCTATACCAGGGTATAAACGCCTTTCTGAGACACCCAAACGAGGGTGCATTGCATCCTAGATTTGCGGTGCCCTCACAGCGGTTGAGCGTAGCCTACAGTTTTCTAATGTATCTCTCGACTTCCCAAGGCGTGACCTGTGTCCTGTACAGGTCCCACTCCCGATGCTTCTCGCGTAGGTAGTTCTCGTACAGGGTTTCGCCGAGAGCTTCCTTAACGAGCTCGCTGCTCTCCATCTCTTTCAGAGCCTCCGATAGGGATTCAGGTAGTGATACTATGCCCCGCTCCTTTCGTTCCTCATACGTCAGCTTGTAGACGTTCAGCTCCGTAGGCTCCGGCGGGTCTATCTTCTTCTGTATTCCGTCGAGGCCGCTCAGACAGAGTACAGCGAACTGTAGGTACGGGTTCCCGGCTGGGTCGGGGCATCTGATCTCGACACGCGCGGCGGTCTTGCGTTTCCCAAAGTTCGGCACCCGGATGAGAGGAGACCTGTTCCTGAACGCCCACGCGACATAGACGGGCGCCTCAAAGCCTGGAACGAGCCGCTTGTACGAGTTCGGCCAGGAAGCCAGTACTCCGCACATCTCACGACCGTGAGCTAGCTGGCCGCCGATGAAGTGAAGAGCTGTCTTCGACAGGTACCCTGTTCTCTCGTTGTCCTCGTAGAAGAGGTTCTCTGAGCCGTCAGCTATCCACATGCTCTCGTGAACGTGCATACCTGACCCGTTTACGTTCGGGAAGGGCTTGGGCATGTATGTGGCGACGTAGCCGTTTCTGGCCGCAACCGCCTTCGTAAGCATCTTCATAGTTGCGGCGCGGTCCGCGGTTGCGAGTACCTCATCGTACTTGAAATCTATCTCATTCTGGCCGAGCGCAGCCTCATGGTGAGCAATCTCGATGTCTATTCCAAACGCCTCCGCCGTGTCCGCGATCTCCCTTCTGATGTCTTCCGTGAGATCGCCTGGGTGCAAGTCGAAGTAGCCGCCTAGGTCGATTGGCGTAGGCGTGAGGCTTGCCTGTTCCTTTTCTCTTACGAGGAAGAATTCCAGCTCCGGCGCGCACTTGAATACGAATCCAGACCGGTTGCACTTCTCCACGACTCTTTCAAGGGCCAAGCGAGGGTCTGCTTCGAACCGCTTGTTCTGAGGCGTGTAGATGTCGCAGATGAACCGACATGTCGACTTCTCTCTGGGACGCCACGGGATAATCGAAAAGGTGCTTGGATCCGGATGAGCCACGAGGTCTGATTCCTCTATCGGGCTGTATCCAGTGATGGATGAGCCGTCGAAGGGCTGACCATTCTCGAAGATAGATTCGATTTCCTTTGTTCCTACGGAAAGGCTCTTCAGGATTCCGTTTATGTCTATGAACTGGAGTCGCGCGAATCTAATCTCGTTCTCACGTATGGTTGCTGCAACGTTAGCGACCTGTTCTCGCCACTTGGAATTCTTGAAGTTCCTCAATTGCAGTCCACCTTACTCGACAAATTCGAAACGCTTCCCCTCCCAAGTTTAGAGTACAAGCCTTAGATGTGCCTTGCTCGATCTAATCTCCAGCACATATCATCAGGTCCCCTCTTTCGACGACTTTCTACAACCTCTTCATCCGTCAAGCCGGAACGGCTCAAAATGAGACGCTTTGGGTGGCAGCCACCCTTCGCGGCCTAGGGTCTTCCTTCTAGGAGGGTGGGGGACCTCTTGAGATCAGGCCAAGTCCTGTGCGTCTCAGCGTAAGTGACCCGCGCATGAACTACACATGCCTACATTCACTGTATCTTAGTCAGCGGCAGGCGCGCTGTCAAGAGGCTCGCACACCTTGACGGCTGGGTGACAACCGATCTCCCACGAGCACTCATAACACTAGGCATACGTGAAGAGTTCACAATTGATGGTCAATATCCAAAGATTCGATCAGACTCCGAGTTGTTGAAATAGCTGCTCAAGAGAAAACGTATTTGTCGAGCAAGAACGAGTTCGACGCCGATGGATCTTCACCGCAATAAAGTTGGCCTCTGAGATTCGCAGGATGGAATGCTCTTGCGCATGTGGAGATGATGATGCGAATTAACGAGATTCTACGGGCAGAATATTCGGTGAACGTCAGCATTGAACGGAAGGAAATCTGGCCCTCGCGAAGGCGGTGCCACATACTGGTTCTTCAGATGCTCTTGCTGGAGAAACAAGATCATCCTGTCGATGGGGCACGCATGTGTTCTCTGGAAAGCTCAAGAAAAGATAAAGCACAGTTCGCTCATCAAACAACTGAACGGCAAAGGTTCCCGGTTCGACTTCCCGTTTGTGACGGGGGTAACGTTTGATGAGTCATCCATTTCCGGGGAAGGCACCGGCCGTTTTCCTGATAGTAATGATGTTTACGTTCCTGCCGATCGACGCATCCCTTGTTACTAGACCAGCTTACGGTCTTGAGAATACTAGCGCTGCGCTAACGGAGTGGATCATTCCGACTGCTGGCGGCTTGCCCACAGGGCTGGCGTTGGATCCATATGGGAAATGCTGCTGGTTCGTCGAATCATCCGGCAACAAGATAGCTCACCTAGACCCCTCAACCGATACCTTCCAGGAATGGGCGATCCCCACCCCCAGCTCAAATCCAACGAGCTTGGCGTTGACAATGATATCAGGATCGGTGGCTGCTTTCGGCACCGAGTCTGCCAAGGGCAAAATCTTTCTTTTCTTCCCGAGCACTGGCATGTTCAAAGAGTACACATTACCCGCAGACTCAGGCCCACAGTACATTTCTATTGAGCCCGAGGATACGCAGATACGAGCGTGGTTCACTAAGCTTAGGGGGAACTCGATAGGCGAGATCATCTACTACCCTGGCTCAGGTACCGCCAGGCTGTATGAGCTGACACTTCCGGCGGCTGCGGGCGGCGGAGCCAAAGGTGTCTACGCAGGTTCAGGAATCATCTGGTTGGCCGGTGTCAGTGCTATCGTCAAGTGGGACAGAGCCGTTAGTCAGTTTACCACTTGGGCTATCCCGTCTCATCCTTCAACTCAGGCTGCTTTCGTCAATTTAGATGAGCTAGGCCAAGTCTGGTACACTTCAACTCCCGGGACAACTGGCACCAACAACTATGTCGGCGTCTTGCGTAGTGACAACACTTTCACCGAGTGGCAGGTCCCAACGGCTGGCGCTGACGCCCGAGTCATCAGCATAAATCCGGTGACGCAGAACCCTTGGATTGCAGAACATGGAGGCGACAAGATCGCAAAGCTTGACCCGTCCAGTGGGGGAATTGTTACGAGTTCGCGACCAACCACCACTCGGTTTGATCCCATAGCAGGAGCACTCTTTACTCACGTAGCCGGTCCGGTGCTGCCCTCTGCTGCCACAATCGCCCCGAGCGTCAGCATCCCCACGATGTCGAGTACAGAGCAGTTTGACGAGTGGACGTTGGCCGCCGGAAGTCACCCTCACGACGTAGTTGTCGACGCATCGGGCGAGGTGTGGATACTTGAATCTTCAGCTAACAAGATCGCAAGACTCTCACTGAAGTCGGACTACAACATCGAGTGCGATCCGTCATCATTGATAGTTGTGCAAAGTGGTAACGGGACGAGCACATGTACAGTAACCTCGATCGACGGTTTTGCCTCAACCGTCGAGCTTGTAGGCTCGTGGTTAGGGGCACAACCGATAGGCGTCGCCTACACGCTTCCGACTCCCGTTAGTCCTCCCCCCGGCAGAGGAGTGTCATCAACCCTGATCATATCGGCGGGTCACGCAGCTTCCACCGGGACGTTTACGTTTCAAGTAACCGGAACGAGCGGCTCACTGACTCACAGTGAGAATCTTGAAGTCACGGTTGCTGCTGCAGTGGCCGACTTCACGATTATGGCCTCCCCGTCGTATCTGCCAATTCCTCCTGGCGGGGGGAGACCGCCTGCCGCTTCAACTATCACGGTCCAATCGCTTGGAGTGTTCTTTTCGCCCGTAAACCTCACGAGTTCCGGCGCGCCGGACGGCATGACACTACTGTTTGAAACGAATCCAGTGATGCCGCCGATAGGCGGAACAGCTGTATCAACCGCCACCGTCAGAGTGTCAGGCACGTCCCCAGGAACTTACACGCTCACTATCACAGGAACGAGTGGGTCACTGAATCACAGCACAACGCTCACTGTCGAAGTTGCGAGTGGAGGATCATGTCTGATTGCCACGGCGACTTATGGGTCTGAACTTTCGGATGAGGTTCAGTTCCTGAGGGAGTTTCGCGACAATTCAATCCTGAAAACGAACGCCGGTTCGAACTTCATGGTCGCGTTCAACGCTTGGTACTACTCCTTCAGCCCAGGCGTTGCACAATTCATACGGGAACACCCAACTGTGAGAACCGCCGCAAAATTAGCGCTCTATCCAGTCATCGGAATCCTGCGGATCGGCGCTGCAGCATTCAGCCTCCTTCCAACAAGCTTGGAGGCAGGCGTCGTTCTGTCGGGGCTTCTCGTGAGCTCACTCATAGGCCTAGTCTATCTGGCCATCCCATTGACTGCGCTGCTTGCTTGTTCATCAAGGGCGCGCCGAATCGCCAAGAGACTCCAAGTGCCCACATTGACAGTCCTGTTTGGAGCTCTTGCCGCTGTGGCTTCAATTGCCGCCATTGGCGCTCCAGCTGCCCCCATGATGGTCGCGACGTCAACCATGGTCATCACAAGTTTGACTGTCTCAGCCCTGTTTGCCTCTCGGGTGATGCTACGTATGGCGAGACTTCTCTGAGACCGATGCCCGGAAGTTTGCGCGCGATTCCTCATCCCGAGTGTCGGCGACTCGCAGCACTACACTAGCTCGGTGCCTGAGAATTTGAACAGCGGCCTTAGTCACCAGTGTTGCGGAGGCGCTGAAATGTTTTCGGGCTAGTACTCCGCACCAGATAGTAACTATCTGGGCAAATCTGGCCAGGTGCGCAAGAACGGTAAGAAATGACGGGCCCGGTTGGGTGACAATTCACGTTTCGAACTTGCGAAATCTTCACGGACAAGAGCTGCGCCAGAAGTGCCCGAAACGCCCACACTAAGGTGCAAAGACTTCTTAGGTCCTATGAGACTTGCGGCAATTCTGTCAGCAGAAATGGTTTCAAAATTCGTGAGGATTCGAATCTCTAGGAGTTCGAACGTACAGGCAATGGATTTGAGTGATCTTGCCGAGATCCTTTCAGGCGAACTCCTATGCTATCGGCTTCTTGAACACGGCACCCAAGCTCTCAGTGGCCGCAGACATTTTTTCCAGGCTTTGTCCTGTGATGTACGGTCGGAAGCAATGCTAAGCTGGTCTATCAGGCAAGGCCGCGTCTCTGTCTTGCAATGGCTACAGCTTTCTGGTAGAAGTCCGTCTCCAGTATTTCAGACACCTTTTCGTTCAGAGTTCTCTCATCTATGTGAATCTCCAGTTCCTGAATGCGAAGAGCGGAAAGCCCTATGGGAATTCGCCACCTCGTATCGAAGCTGCAGAACGGATCCCCACGAGCAATGCATGAGTTTTCAACTGAATCAACCTTGGCATCGGCGAATTTCGACAAGAAGGCCTGCACAAGTCCCGCGAGGAAACCAGAGACTACGTGACATACTGCATGATCTGACTGGACAAACTCGCAGATGGGACATGCATTGACAACGACTCTGAGCGAGCACGAGTCGCGATCCACGAGATACTTCACGTCCGAGAATTGTAGCTCACTGCCGAACATTAGATTGCCGGCAATCCTGACCAGTTCGCTTACTATCTGATATAGCGTCGCGCTAAAGTCTACCTTGAAGCCCTTGTCCACCAAAGCTCTGTAGATTATGTCCGAGCATCTCTTGCCGATCGAAGTCTGCATCGCCGCATACTCAGCGTGGGGATGCGTGTAATAGTCGGAGGATATCAAGAGGCCAAGTATTCTGACATCCATCCCGTACTTTCGCATCGTTTACTCCCAGCCTAACTGCACCTTGCAGGCCGCGTCTCCAGAGGCTTTGCACTCCACTTCGACCGCGGACACAGCGAGAGTTTCCCTCCTCATTTCAGCGAATGACCTTGTTAGTCCTCTTGAGAATCCGGCAATCAGTCCGCATGCAGGTGAATTACTTGACAGGCCCCTGCAGATCACGCATTCTTCTATGGAAATGATCCTGCTCTTGGGATTGGGTCCCTTCTTAACAGAGCATACGGAATTCATCATGTAGAGCATGATGTGCTTCACATAGTCGTCTATGAAAGTCTGCACTCTGACTCTACGTAGCAATCGGCCCAAGTTAGGTTGCAGTATCCTTGAGAAGAGAAGGACGCCCAAACGTTCTCCTGTGTCCTCATCAAGGGCCTCTTTCTTCAGCATCTCTCTACGCGACGCAAGGTAAACCTCTAGAGCTCTGGCGTCTACTGATCCGCTGCCTATCAGGATTGACAATATCCGATTCTTGACAGAGTTGGTTGACACCGATACGACACCAATAACTCCGACAACGAAGAAGAGTACTCCCAGAGCATTGCCCGCGTAGTCTTCAGATCTGCCTATCTTTCCATACACGTTGAACGTCACCGACAGATCGTAGATCACGTAGGTGAGGACAACTGTTAGGAAAAGGGAAGTGAGAAACCTCATTCTGCCTTTCTCTGCCTCAAAGAGACCGAGACGATCCCTCCAGAACAGTCCCTTCTCTGAGAAGTATCTGAAAGATGCGACTATCAGCATACCGGCAATTAGGCTCATTACGAAGTCATTGGTCGCTATGATTGTGAAGAGACCGCTCCAGAGCGCCTCCTCGCCTAGAACTTGGACGGGCGGAGGGACGGTACCTATAACCGGTATTGGGTACGCAATCCCAGCCGACGAGACCAGATCGAGTAAGCCGACAATCACATAGGCACATACCAACGTCGAGCCTACGGCGACGAAGAGAAAGTATCGCACAACTCCCTTTGCCTGTCTTAGCGGAGGATCAGATAATACTCTGTAGGGTATGTAGGCCAGCATGAAGTTGCCCAGAAATCCCCCCATGCTCCCGACACCGTAGTATCCACTGAATGAGTCTGCTAGAAGGTTTCCAAGCGCAACTCCTACACATCCCGGTATCCCGAAGATGTATCCCAAGACTGGAGCCATCACATTTCCAGGCCTGAGCCATGTCAGACCTTCAACAAGCGTTATCCCAGCTGTCGAGGCAAGCGATCCGGCATAAACAATTGCAGAAAGGAACATGGCCTGGATCCCTATCCAATCAAACTGGGGTTCAGCTTTCACAAGTGAGACACGAGACTTCGCGAGCGTTATCTCATAGCCGACCGCTTCCGCTATGAATGTAAAAAGCGAGAACGCAATGATTGGTAGAGACAACAGAGTGTTCAGATTCATTTGTGCATGAACGTCCCATATCACACCTTATAATGAGATCGATGCAGCAGCCATCATCTTGAACCTACGGTAGTTCCACATTCGGGTCTTGTGCGAGCATCGCAGGCCGAAGCTTCTAGTGAAGAACAGTGGACTCTAACAAGAATCATGGCGGGCCCGGTGGGGTTTGAACCCACGACCCCCGGCTTTCATCGGTTTTTTCTAGACTTAGAGGGCCGATGCTTTAGACACCCGACCTGCCAGCGTACGGGTGCTGTCCGGGCTGAGCTACGGGCCCGCTATGCGCACAGTGAACTGTTCCTCATATCTACTTTCTTCTTAGACATGGGAAAGGGCGGCCGCCCCGCTCGGACTCTATTCCACGTAGATCGCGGGCCGGAAAGGTTGCGCCATCTGGGCTCTTCTTTTCGGGTCGTACCTTTCGTCGTCCGATTCATCGAAAACGGCCACCTCGCATTTGAACTCCTTGCCGAGGAATCCTGCCGCGTCTTCGAGCGCCTGCCGCTCATTGATCCTTCCCAGTCTGCGTCTCTTCTCTTGCATGTCTGGCGCGGTGGATTGTGTCTCCTTTACGAGTTTCGGGGCAAGTTTCGAGATCTCCTTCATCCTATCCTTTAAGGCGGGGTCGGCTGATGCGAGCTTCATCAGCTCCGGAACTCCCACAGGACCTTTGAAGGCCATCTCTAGTGCCTTCAGATACAACTGCCACTTCCATTCCGCGGCGGTGTACAGGTAGAGTTTCTTCGCGGTCATTCCAGTTGTCTTTAGGATGCTTGCTACGTCGTCAACGGTTGTCTTGACGAGGCTTTCGATCTCTTCGGCCCTCTCATCCAGCATGGCCATATCGGGTTGCGGCCAGTCTGCGGTTGAGACGAACCACTGCTTCCCCATCATTCGCCAGATCGTCTCAGACATGAACGGAGTGAACGGAGCCATCAGCCGTACACGCACGTCAAGCACCTGCTTGACAACCTCGGGATTCACCCCAGATCCCGCCAAGGCTCTCCTCGTGTACCATGAGAGGTCCTGCTCGAGCTCGTACAGCGCGTGATGAACGGCCTCCCGCGCGCGCAACTTGTCCATCGCCGCCGTCGTGTCGCGGATGCAACTCTGGAGTCTGCTCATCATCCATTTTTCCTCGTTACCGCTATGAGCTATGGAGCCTGCGGCGCGACTCGCCTCAACAACCGATTGAGCGGACATGTACATTCGTTCGATTCTCTCACGAAGCGACTCCGCGGCCTGATGACTAAACTCTACGTCTTGGATCAATTCTGCGGCTGAGACGGTTGAAAGCCTGACAGCGTCGGCTCCGTGTTGGTCGATCGCGTCGCGGAGCGGTATGATGTTACCGAAGGATTTGGACATCTTCGCGTGCTCCATGAGGACGCTTCCGTTCGTAACGATCTGGCGGGGCCACCTCTCCTTCGGGAATATGGCGGCGTGGTTGAAGATGTAGAAAGTCAAATGGTTCGGTATCAGATCACGCCCCGAATGCCGCGAGTCAACCGGGTAGAAGTACGCGAACTCCTCGTGGATCTGTTTAAGCTTCGAGCCCTCAATGCCAGCGGACTTTGCGAGGTGTTCTGGGTCGCCCTGTTCGAGCAGTAGATAGTCAAGCACCTCATCTGTGAGCTGTTCAGACTTCAGCTTGAGCTTGTCAATGTGTCTCGCAAGCGTGTAGTAGGCCATGTAGATCACCGAATCCGATAGGCTCTCGATGATCCAGTCCGGGTCCCATGGCAGTCGAGTGCCGAGCCCCGACTTCCTCGCGCACGCCTTCTCCCTAAGCCACCCGATCGCGTAGTCGATCTCTGTCCGAAACTCTTCTGGAAGTATGCTCATCGTCTTGAGACATTCGCGTGCCAGCTCTTTCCACGACGGGTCGCCGTAGTTGATGAACCATTGGTTCTCGAACATCTTCACAACGCACTGGGCGCCGCATCTGCACGTGACCGGGCGATTGATGATCTCGTACATCACGTCGGCGCCTCCCTTCGGGATCAGGTCGTCGCGCACGCGGTCCCTCGCTTCAGCGACAGGCAAGCCCGCGTATACGCCGGTGTCGCTCCTCATCCGCCCAGAGTGGAACTCCTTGCTGTAGACTTCGGTGGTAGCCTCTTCGAGCCTAGGATCGCTCTGCTCCTTTATGCCGAGGCGTTTCACCACATCAACTGCCGGCGCGTCCGAATAGCCCTCAAGCGTGACCACGCCGATAGGAGCAAGCTTCGCAACCACATCTCTCCGAATCGCAAACCGCTTCAACAGTTCCTGGTTTCGTTCCAGATCCACAATCGCTTGATAGTCATACGGCGCGTGAGCCGGCACCGACATAACAACGCCGGTTCCGTTGTCAGGATCAACAAACTCAGCCGGTAAGATTATCATAGGCGCGCCGGTCATCGGGTTTGCCGCGGATTTCCCGATCAGTTTCGACCCCGGAACGCGCTCAACGACGCTCGCCTTGCGGTTCTGGAACTGTAGCTTCTCGAGACACGGCTCGCTGATTGTCCAGTCCTCATCGTCAACTCTCGCCTTCACGTAGACAACTTCAGGCTTTACCCAGATGTTGGTGACGCCGAAGACCGTCTCCGGCCTGAGCGTTGCCGTCGGAAGATACACGTCGCCCATCTTGAACTTGAGCAGGACATACTGTCCGATCTCTGGCTCTACGTCGCCAACCGTGTCGTGCTGGCCCACGGGGTTACCGTCATTCGGACACCACCCCACAGGATGGCTGCCCTTCGTGATCAGGCCTTTTTCTCGCAGTTT
>Ga0315314_1000962_pt1 | contig 27732 bp, 25 predicted proteins | sample TDP9_MG_FD_203631 | JGI IMG/M metagenome (GOLD analysis project Ga0315314, IMG submission 203631) | Freshwater sediment microbial communities from Lake Towuti, South Sulawesi, Indonesia - TDP9 | ecosystem: Environmental > Aquatic > Freshwater > Lake > Sediment | place: Indonesia: South Sulawesi... | reverse complement strand
GAAGTTGTATGGCACGGATATCGACAGGGTGGAGGAGATTGAGAGGAAGGCATCGCTGGCTGGACTGAAGCTTGTCCGCGAGAAGCTGCGTCATCTTGGAACCGAAGAATGCGCAGAGATTCTTAAGCGTTTGAAACGTTCGCTTGAGAAGAAGGTTGAGATCAGAACGGAGAGTGAAGTGAAGAGCCTTCTCGTTAAGGGTGACCGTGTGAGCGGCATGAGCCTAGACGATGGAGAGATAAGTGCGAAATACGTGATCGCCGCGCCTGGAAGGGTTGGAGCTGAATGGTTGGCTGAGGAAGCGAAGAGGCTTGGGCTGAAAACCTTGAATAACCCCGTTGACGTCGGGGTTAGGGTTGAAGTTCCAGCGCCCGTCATGGAAGAGATCACTCAAATCCTCTATGAGCCTAAGTTCGTCTTCTTCTCCAAGTCTTTTGACGACAAGGTTCGGATCTTCTGCGTCTGTCCAAGAGGAGAGGTCATAACTGAATCTTACAATGACGTTATAACGGTTAATGGTCAAAGCTACGCTGAGACGAAGAGCGGGAACACGAATTTCGCAATCCTTGTCAGTACGTCTTTCACTGAGCCTTTCAAGGAGCCGATAGCGTACGGCAAGTACATTGCTAGATTGGCGAATCTGCTCGGCGGTGGAATAATCGTTCAAAGAGTTGGAGACCTTGAGGGCGGACGGAGATCTACGCATGAGAGGATAGCTAGAAATGTGGTTGCTCCGACTTTGAAGACTGCTACGCCTGGAGACCTGAGCTTCGTTCTGCCATACAGATACCTATCCGACATTCGTGAGATGCTTAGAGCGATGGACCAAGTGTCGCCGGGGATCTATTCAAAGCACACATTGCTGTATGGTGTCGAGGTCAAGTTCTACTCTTCGAAGCTTGAGTTGAGCAATGCGCTTGAGACGAAGATCCATAATCTGTTCGCTGTAGGGGATGGGGCTGGAGTAACTAGAGGACTGATTCAAGCTTCTGTGTCAGGCGTTGTTGCTGCGAGAGAGATTCAGAAGAGAGAGAAAGCTTCGAGATAGACTAGGGGCAATTCAAGCCTCGCGCGCTCTTCGAGTTAAGCTCATATTTTGTTGACATAGTTACCTAAAGGCTCAGGCGGCTTCGTATGTTCACTGGAGCTCAGCTGAGAAACCGCGTAAGGAATTTTCAGTTGTTGATGAAGGAGAATAGGATTGAAGTTGCTGTGATTCGGACTCTCTCATCTTTCATATACTTCACCGGTATCAAGTGGTTGAGGCCTGCTCTGCTTATTCCTGCTGAAGGGGAGCCTACCGCATTCATTTTTCAGCATGAGGCGGATGAATTTGCTTCGAAGTGTTGGGTGAAGAGTATTGAGCGTTGGATGAAGACTGAGGATTTGATGAAGGGGATAAGCGGAACGATTCGGAAGGCTGGCTATAAGGTTGCTGGGTTTGATTACAGTGTTGAGAGGGATTCTTATGTGCTCTTCTTCGAGTTGTTTAAGACGTTGAATCCGAGGGTTGAGGTTCGCGATGTTCATGCTTTGATTATGAGGTTGAGGATGATTAAGGACGCGCAGGAGATCGAATGTATCGAGAAGGCTTCTGGGATCGTGGACCTGGGGATGGATGCTGCTGTGAGAAGCGTTGACATCGGTAAGAGCGAGTTGGAGATCGCTGCTGAAGCGGTCTACAGACTGATGAAGTTGGGGGCTGAGCATCCTTTAGTATATGTGAATGTGGGCCCGAGGCCTAGGAAGCACGCTGAGCCGAGAGGCGAAGTGAAAGTTGGGAGAGGAGATTGCGTCAGCATAGTTATTGGGGCTGACGATAACAACTACTTCAGTAATGTTTCTAGGACCGTGTTCTATGGCGAGGCTTCAAGTGAGAAGAGGAAGGCGTTTGAGGCTGTGGAGAAGGCTAGGCTTCTGGCGGAAGAAGAGTTGAAGCCTGGCGTGGAGCTGGCGGAGATAGAGAAGAGGATACATGAGCTTATGGAGAGGATTGGGTACGGCGCGTATTATTCTTGGGGTTTTACGCATGGTGTAGGTCTTCTTATTGAGGAGGACCCGATAACGACGATCGTGGTTCCTCATAGAAGGTATAGGGTTGCTGAGAGTATGGTTTTGGCTGCTGTGCATGTTCCGTTGACGGTTCCGAACGTAGGCTCGGTGAAGTGTGAAGATACATTTCTAATAAGCAGTGAGGGATGTGAACCGCTCACGAAATATTCCTGCGAAATTATGAGATAAGGGAAGCCGTTAGATGCGATCGAGCGGCGCTATGCTCTGAAACCGGAAAAACATTTCCACCTCTCGACCTTCTCCACGATATTCTCGTCAGGCTTACGACCTCAGCCTGTTCACGGTCGAGGAAAGCGTCGTTGAAGATCTTTTCCAACTCTTGACGTTTCAGGTGTTGGATCCTTTCTTTTCCCCTAGATGATCTACCTAGGCGATTCTTTGCCGTGAAGAAGATCCTCCTATCCGCTAGGCCCAGGATCGAATCGCTGGCATTAGGCAAACGCTATGCGTTTACAGCGTTCAATTCAAAACCAGTTTAGAACATTATTAAGTGTATGTGAAACTCCGTGCGACATTGAATGACTGCGTCTGACACTCATGAACTTTCAGAGACGGTTTCGGTAAGGGTGACGAAGAGAGATAAAGACCTACTTGAGAAGATTTGCGGGGCTAGAGGCGAGGATCCCAGCTACTTTGTGAGGAGAGTTGTCCGGAAAGAATTCGCAAGGTTAAGCTATCTGCCTGAGGAAGAGAAGAAGGCGCTGGGAATCTAGTGCTTCTATCGCTCTAGCCACCTTGAACTTTTGGTCTCCCAAACCAATAAGTGCACCAAATGACTGCCTAAGGTTGTATTTCTTCGCAAGTTTAGACATCAAGCGACCCATATTGCTAAGCGAATCGGGCATCAGGAGCGTATGTGCGAGTTTTCTGATGATGAGCTCCAGCCGTCCAAGTGTATCTGGGCTCTAAGAGACTCAATGGGTATTCTGTCAGGCGCTTGTAAATGTACCTTTGCTCGGCGTCAGACAGGTCGAAGGATTTCTCGATGATTCTGTCTGCCTTGGCAGAGAGTTCCCTGAACCTGACTATGTCTGGTGACTCGGGGTTCTCAGCATCGTCGATCATCATTACGATCTCTTCGTAGTTGACGGGTACTTCGAGAGCTTGGAGCTCTTTAGAACTTATTTCCGCATCTTCATCGTCTGGCAGCAGGTATGCAACCATTTTCAGGAGTGAGAGAGGGCCTTGAAGGAAGAAGATGCTCATGTTCTGATCCGCGTCGATTGTGGTCAAGGCGTCCCGTCCGTCAATCTTTGTTAGCATGACGGCCCCAATTGCCGTGCCGCTCCATGTCGAGAAATCGAGTGGAAATATTGACAGACGTTTCTTATCAGCTCTTCTGATAGCTTCCTCAACGAGATTCCAGCGACGCTTAATTGTTGAAGATAGAGTTCTCAATTCTTCGGCTATTACGCCAAGTTCCTTCTCATGTTCAAACATTGAGTCGGATATCGGCAAGCTTGCGAAAGTGCGTGGATAGAGAGTGCACCTTCTCCTAAGCAAAATAGTGGTTCGCAGAGACACGTGGTGGATAAAGCGTACCAAGGCCGAGTTCAGGTAGACGCCCCATGGGAAGTTCTTATATTCGTCTTTTGGGACGAAGATTATTGTCGAATTATTGAACGCGACATCCTTAGGATTGAACTTGGCGGCTATTGGTGCGACTACTATTGCGGGTAGCACATATGCAATGTCATTAAGTCTATCCAAGTATCCCCAAATGGATTTGCTTTCAACATCGTTCGGATTAATCCAACCCTCCGAGGCCGTACGATCCACATGGTAAGTCGCAACGTCAGAGCCCTTAAGTATCTGGTATGTGCCGCTCGCCTTTGATGGTCTAATCTTCTTCCCTGATCCGAGCTTCATGCCATACATGAGCGCTACATTGCTGACCTCTTCGTCTTCCGGGTTATTCTTCGTCTTCTTCCTGTGGGCGGAAATTCGTCTACTCGGAAGAGGCTGTGCGTATTGTGCCAGTTTGCCCTTGTTTGACAACAGTTTCTCCAAGATTGGTACATCTTCCTCGCGGATCTTTGTTAAAAAGTAACCAAACGGATTCACAATGTTCTCTTCAAAGACTGATTGTCTAACCGAGTACGAAGGAGCTTTGCTTATGTCGATGCTTCCCTTCTCGTCCTTGTGGGATGGATCGACGACTCGAACTTTGACTTTCCAGTCTGGCTGAGGGATCTCTTTCTGAACTACTACGAGCATTGGGACGATGTCTGCATCAAAGAGTCTGTAAGCGACTAGCTCTAAGTCAATGAGATGAATTATCTTAAATTTGAGCAGAGCTTGCCTCAAAGCAAGGGCCGCTCCTGAGTTGGCGAACCCCAGAGACAAGACGAAACCAAGGATTCCCTTGTCTTCCAGCCACGCGGGCATAGCATCCTCGCCTAACTCGGTTTTTCTCCTACCTCCAAGCATGGCCCTTTGAACGAAGAAGAATGCTATGTCGCTGTTCCTAGTGTCAACAGGAGAATAGAAGGCTCTCCAAGGCCCCTTGTCTTTCAGCCGTTCGTTGCGGATGTAGGGTGGGTTACCGACAACGAAGCGATACTTTGAATCACGAGTCAGCGTGGCCTCGCGTTCAAGCGGTGCTGTTACTGCTTCCCCAAGAGTAAGTTGCGGATCATATTCGAGAGAGTTTAACCCTCCGTAGACTTGCAGCTCTGGGAGTTTGTGTTTTTGATCGGGCTCCAAATACGGGAAAAGACTCCAAAGAACCTGAAGCTGTGTGATGAATGAGGCGAAAACATTGATGTCCAATCCGTGAATCAATTCGAGGCTCGATTGTATTGCGTTCTTGGATGCGACACTTCGTGAAATCATCTCGTCCACAGATTGCTTTAGGGCTTGGACAAGAAACGATCCCGAGCCGCAGGCTGGATCTAGAAGACGCTCCGGTTCTTTGCCGAAGCCAGTTTCATCTAGAATGAACTTGACGATAGGGGGCTTTGTGTAGTATTCTCCAAGCTTCTTTCGTCGGGGCCTGTCTAGGAATGCCTCATAGAGGTTTCCCAGAATGTCGCCAGAAATCTCTTTGAAATTGAAGGCATTTAGTCTGTAGAAAATTCTTTCCAGTATCTTTGCGAGTTCTCCGTCGCCTTCATGGGCCCAGTCGAATATACTTTCCTCGAAGAGCCGTGCATAGACCTGTTTCGCGTCCTCGTAGGCGCTCCTGAGGAGCCAGCGGTAGTCGTCCTTCAAGTAAGTATAGAACCTGCGAAAGACTTTGATTCCGCCATTCGAGATCTTGCGCGTAGTAAGACCATGGTCTTCTGCAAACCTGATGAAGATAATGCGCGAGAGCACAAGGGAGGCGGCTTCAGTTCCGAAAACATCGGAGACGTATCTAGCAGCTTCTTCTGAGTCCGTCGGGGTCTGTTTCCCGACCTGCCTCTCAAATTCGGGCAGCACAACTTCCACAAGGCGGATTGCATTCGCGTGTTTGGCTCTCAGCTTGACCTCTCGAAGGCGCAACGAGGTCTTAGAATTTTCCCACCCTTTCAGTGATTCGAATTCAGACAAGAACTTGGCGTATTGCTCTTTCTCACTTTTCAATTTCGCAGACGCGTAGTCCATCAATTCGCGGGCGCAGACCTTCAGGGCGTCATGGAATCTCTTCTGGTCTTCTGGAGATGTGACGCTTAAGTAGCCAGTGGGCGCTAGCCCCTCTCGGAAATCTCTCAAGGAATGTTCGCTCACAGAGTTGTCGTAGCTGAGAAAAGCCAAACTGTTGGGATCATTGGTGTCTGTTAGGTTTCCGACATCGACCTGATCGAGCTTTATGATCCTTGCCTCACGAAGGTCAGGCAAGTAGACCGCTAATGTTCCGGGGTCTATCAGCAACGCATACACTGTGTCTGCGGTGACGTATCTTTGAAGCTGCGACTCAAGGACCTCTTTTCTCGCCCGCGAATCTCGAAAAATGCCTCGTTCCCGCTTAACCTCCGCTGATATCCAAGCTATCTGAAGCTTACTCGTCGAGTCCTTACTTATGACTGTAACATCTGGAACTCCCTTCTTCTGCACCGTGTTGATCTTCACCGATTCTCGAGGATATCCCAAGACCTCAATGAAGAACTCTTTGATGTAGAAGTAGAGGTCGGGCTCACTTTCTCCGCTCCATTCTCTCAGCCTTTCTAGGGCAGCTTGAGCTTTGGTCAACAACTCGCTCCCCTTTTGGAAGAATTTTCCAACTCTTTTCTTGCTAAAACACCTATGCAAACATCGCTTGATATATCTGATGCCTGCTTCTATCTTCTTAAGCTTCCTTTCATACTTCTTCCAATGCAAGCAAGAATTAGAGCAGTCACACCACAATGCAAATTCAAAAATCTCGCGAAAGAAATGGGATAGCTCAGCCCCAGCGAAAGGAAAGCCTACTGGGAATGGAAACACAGAAAAATCAAAGACTATTCTAGCCTAGATCTGTAATAACAAGAAGTAGGGTTGATTCGGAAAAGCTTCAGAGATTTCTTGAGTATCAAACCGGAATCTCGAAGAGCTTTTTAATGCATGAAGAATATTTATTGATGTGTAAGACTATGCCTCGCGGTCTGACCAATGTGGGGATTGGGAGACGAATCAAGAGGCTCATTGAAGAGAATCCAGGACGATATTCTAGAGAAGACTGTTTCCACGATTTATTGACACGATATCCTAAGTTAAAGCCAGAACGATATTGGAAAGTTTTGAACGACATGGTTGCTAGTCGGGAGGTAAAGATACTTAGGAGCAAGGGTCTTGCTCTAAGACCGGAGAGAAAGGAAAGGAAAAAGAGAAGAAAGAAATCTGAGCGAGAAGCTAAGTTTTACGAATCAATGAAAAAGATTTTGGAGCGAGGGGATTTCAAATACAACTATGTCTCGATAGTATCCGAGATAGGTAAGAGATGGAAGCCGTTACCCGCAGTCCCGGACCTGGCCGCCGTAAGATATCTCTCAAGTCCCTTTTCTGATGAAGTAGAGCTTACGGTCGTAGAAGTGAAAACTGAGCCTCCAAATCTCAACCATCTTTCTCAAAGCTTTCGCTATTCAAGATTCGCTGACTACTGCTATGTTGCCATATCAAAAGAAGAGCTACAAGACTACCAAGAGGGATACGACCAGTATCTAGATGAGGCGGAAAAATTGGGAATCGGTGTTATCAGCTTCTGGGAACGGACTTCCAAAGGCAAGGAAAGATACGACCTTGACTTGGACCCTAAGAAACAGACTCCAGATCCCATCGAGAAACAAGAATATCTTGCCCACGTTGTAGGTATCTGGAAATGTATGAAATGCCAAACGTTTCATTTGAGACCCGAAGGCAAAGTAGTAGCTGTAGAAAAACGCAGTGTTGAGCTCGCCGGAGAAGATAACATTAAAGCCGAGCGGTTTATCTGCGCAGATTGCCAAGCAAAGGCCTGATCCTAGACCGAGCGGTCATGTTCCTTTCACTGTGATACCTCGACCTCAAGCCAGAGCAACAAGTCAATGGCAACTGGAGAATTACAAGCAGTACCATAGAATATGCGCAAGATATTCGAAGTTTCTAAGATTCCAAGCAGATCAAGAATAGAGTTTCTAGATTCTCTCCTGATTTAGAGGCGGCGCCACTTTTGAGTGTTGATGGTCTTTGCGAAAAATCCATTTTGCTGGGCTTCCTTGAAGGCCGCATGTGCTTGTTTCATATGCTCCATTGCACAATACTCCAATGAACCAAAGGTCCTATAGCCTTGGAGTCGTAGCCGTCATGAGTCTACTTAATGAATGTACGTCTCGAGTAATACTCTGTTTGGGGAGGCTTGGTAGGAAGTTTATTCGATACCAGCATCTCTTCTACACCGAATCTGATATGCACTGCTACTTGTACTACCTCCTCTATGCTGGGAGAACCTTCAAAGGCTTGATTGAAACTATGGACGGTAGGAAGACGATTCTACTCCACAAAGAACTGCCAACCATAGGGACATACACTAGAGACAGCCAAGGCCTACTCGTACCCTCTGAGAAGGGAGCCAGAGGACACTTTGACATAGCAATCATAAACAGCCTTAACTCCAAAAGATACGACATGACACATCAGAGAGCTCTGATAGCTGTAGAGCTAGGGCTCGATGAAGACATCACACACTTCAAGAATGATCTAGCAAAGCTCGCCGACGCTAGAAACGATGTGAAGCAGGGATTCATCGCACATTTCGCTAGAGAGAAAACCATATCCGCCGGTGAATATCAAGCGATGACGGATCTCCTAGAAGCCAACCCACAGATCAGATCACTTATCATAGACCGGTCAAAAAGAAGAGTTACTGTCAACAACAGGCTACGAATAGGAAAAGAAGAACAGCACTTCCATATCTGACATCTATGGTTGGTTTTAGGGAATAGTCATGCCGTTCTGTCATAGATGTGGAAAGGAACTTTCTGGCGGCGAGAAATTCTGCTGGTCATGCGGCGCAATGGTCATAATGCCTATTTCTTCACTTTCCAGAATTGCACCAATCCAGATCATGTTGGAAGAGTCGGTCTACGTCAGACCTATCCTTGTAACTCGAGCCAACCCAATGACTATTGAGGATTTGAGGCGAGTATATCAGTCTAAGATCGAGAGCATTCAACAGAGACTGGACGAGTTGAGAACTGTATGGGACAAGAGCGACGAGGGCATCTTTGCTGAGCTTTGCTACTGTATTCTCTTGGCAGGGAGAAGTGCTGAGGCAACCCTGCCGACAGTTGTCGGATTGGAGAAGAATAAGTTGCTCTTTCAAGGACCAAAACAGAAGATTGAGGAGTATTTGAATAAACAGGGCTACGCTTTCGTGGAAAGATCCAAATACATCGTAAACTGGCGTTGCAGGTTCAGCGATCAAGGCTCTCTGAGAATAAAAAGTCTCTTGGAGAGTAAGTTCAAGAGGTCGAACGGCTGGAATATTCAGGACATGAGAGCATACTTGGCTTCTCGACATGACGGGGTAGGCTGGAAAGTAGCAAGTCAATTCCTGAGAAACGCTGGAATCGGCTTGGGTCACGGTCTAGCACTTCTAGATCGACACATCCAGAGAGAATTGAAGAAGTTTGGATATATACCTAAGGTGGTCCTAGCTCTAAATAAGACTAGATATCTAGAATATGAGCGTAGAATGCAGGATCTAGCAAGAGATAGCGGAATTCCGATGGATGACCTAGATCTACTGATATGGTCCAATAAAACGGGCAAGATAATGAAGTAGACTCATACAAACTTGATTTAAAGAATCACTGAATTAAAGCGCAAGCACAAGTCCTACCAAGGCCATTCATTCAGAAAGACCTGTCACACGCTTTTCAAACTTGGGCCCAGTCGCCCCTACCGAATCAAGATGAAGATGGCAAGATTGAGTCTTTACGTCGCGAGGATCTGCTTTCAGCTTCTTGCACAGTACAGTATTGAATAGTCATAAGATTCCGTACGTCTGTGCATTCAAAGCAGTGATTCTCAGTTCGAATTGTTGATAGTACGTAATCCAAGATGTTATCCCAAATAGGGGCTTGTACCTCTTGTTATGTCTGGATTTGTCCAGTTTTTGCTAGAAGCACTGATTGGAATGAATACTTGCCGTGTTTTATTGCCGTCTCTATACTATGTTGGACCCTTCGAATCTCGTCTTCGGTATTGTGCTCGTCCATGAATACTACTCTATTGACTTTGTCATCTCTATTCATTCCATCGAATATGACAAAATCGATCGGATCGAAAAGTGCTTTCACATCCTGGGGGTAGTATCCCAATGGAGTGAAAACTGGGTCGGCCTGCATTAGCATTTTTGGGAGGTATACCTTTCGAGTTCTTTCTATTGTTCTTTGTCTAATCTTCTTTAGTGTTTCTTCGATTCTGATTTGTTCTTCTTGGAGCTTTTCTTCCTGTTCCTCCAGTTTATCGTACCAATCTCTACCGAACTTCGCCTTGTAAGAGATTTTTATGTCGCTGAGTCGGAAGAGTTCTCGGCAGTGAGGGCAGATGCCGAATATATTTCTTTGAGCTTCGAAGAAGTTGATCAGGTTTCCAAAGCTACGCATGACCGTCATCCCTCAGACAACTTTCTTGTAGGTTTTCCATTCGACCCGTTGCTCCTCAATGGCTTCCTTGATCTGCCTTTGATGATCACTGAGTTGAGGAGTGCCTGTCTTTATGTCAATCACCTTTATCGAATCAACTATTCCATTCTCTGTAAGTCCCTCGAAGACTATGTAATCTATAGGTTCGAACAGTGGGCGACAGTCGTGACAGTTGAATGAGAAACCTGGAAGAGCAGGCGCTATCTTTTCGAGAACCTTCCCAACATTGACATCCAAGACGCCGCGTTCTGACCTCTCTCTCGTTTTCTTCTTTCGTTCTTTGATTTGATCTAGTGCGTATGAAAGTTCGGACGTCCATTTTTCGGCGGCATTCAAGGCAGGTCCTTCAAGTGGTTTTCCGTGGAACAGTTGAGCTCTAGTCAGAGGAAAGCTCATTCCGCATTCAGGGTTCGGGCATTCACCATATAATTTCTTCTCGGCGATCAATCTGTTAATAATGCCGACTTCTGACATTCGCGACAACCACTTAATGTTATCTGCTTAGTAGCTTAACTCACTTTCGGCACCAAAAAAGCGATACGGATCTACCCGTACTTCAGTCTTCATCTAGGTTTGAAGTATCGTCTTCTGCCCCAGTTGTACAGTCGTAGTGTTGACAGGTAGACCTTCGAAAAGCGCCGGCTCTCTAGTATGAATGGGAATTAGACGCTTCGGATTCACCCCACGGATTATTGATTCAAGATCAGTTGCGTTGGCATGTCCAGATGCATGAAAATGGTATTTCTGAAGACCGAAGAAGTCTAGCCAATTATCAAGTCTCTGAACATCGATCTCCTGCTCTTCATTGCGCGGTTCCGACATGGACTCAATGTATATGCTTCCTTGTCTAGGTCTTTCGACTGGTCAAAGCAATCTTTTTGGGAATAAGTTGGAACGTAGATTTGTATCAGTCTTTATTGGCGTCTTTTCTGCGTCAACTCGGAATAGCCTCTAACGCATGGCAAACAACAATAACTGACGGGGACACGTTAAATGAAATACTGTAAAGTTGAATATTGACGCTTGGGACAGATTCTGTGTAAAAAGATGATGCCTCCTTGAGAACGGTCAAACAGTACTTATTAATCATTATGGATACTCTTTGATAAATGAGTGAAGATTATGCCAAGGAAGTCGGAGGAGGACTTTGTAAGAAATTTGAAGTCTAATCGGGACATTGAGTCGTATTTCGCCGTTTTCGAAAAATCACTTAAAGTGGCTAAAACAGGTGATAAATTTGTAGCTTTCAAACTATCCGATAGAACAGGAGTGATTACGGCAATATGTGGTTTTGGGGATAAAGCGAATAAAATCAATGATGCAATCAGCGTTGGGCAGATTGTAAAAGTGAAAGGAAGAGTTCAAGAACGTGATGGAGGATGCAACATATTCATCGATCTCTCAACGGGAGGAAAAATCGAATCATGTGTAGAAACTGATTATGAGCTTTCAGATTTTACCAGGGTTTCTGAAAAGAATCGCGATGCATTAATGAAAGAGATTTTAGAAACCATATCTGATTTGGAGAATTCGTATCTCAAAAGAATTTTAAGTGCTTTCTTTGAAGATTCTTCTTTCAAGGATAAATTTTATAATTGCCCATCGGCTCAAGTGGTACACCACAACTATATTGGAGGACTTTTGGAACATACAGCTGGCGTTCTAACTATTTGTAAGTCTGTTTGTAAAGTTTACCCTGAATTGGATAAGGATTTGTTGTTAGCATCAGCTATCCTTCATGACATTGGTAAATCAGTGACATACAATTATGATCGACTAACTATAGAAATTTCAGAGGAGGGGAAATTGCTGGAACATGTTATAATTGCTGTGAACATGATCAGGGACAAGATCACGGAACTTGGAGATATGCCCGAGGATCTGAGTATGAAACTTTTTCATATGGTTCTCAGCCATCATGGTGAAGTCGAAAATGGGTGGGGGTCTCCAGTAAGCCCTCAAATACCTGAGGCATTCGCTCTTCATCATGCAGATAATTTGGATGCAAAAGTGAAAAGATCAGTTAGCCAGCTAGGTGATTGGTGAGTACATGGTTCAATTGACTTTTTACGGTGGCGTCAATGAGATAGGCGGGAATCGAATTCTTGTTAAAGACAAGGATACGAGCATTTTTCTTGATTTTGGCATGAGCTTCTCGAAACACGGATTGTATTTCGAAGAGTACCTCAAACCAAGATACTCGTCAACTGGAATGAAAGATCTCCTGACACTAAAACTTCTTCCCTATTTGGACGGTATCTACAGGGATGATTTGCTACTTCTAATTGGAAAGAAGCCGCACGAAGAACCGTCTGTCGACGGGATATTCCTTTCTCATATTCATCAAGATCATTCCGCCTTTATCGCTCTCCTAGACGAAAGAATTCCCGTTTCCTGTTCCTACATAACCGAAGCCTACGCCAAGGCAATATTGGAATCCGGACGTAGAACGTTGGAAACAGAAGTGTATAACTTTAAGAAACGACCTTTGGTTGATCGGAAAGTTCCTCCAATCCAAAGAACTTTCAAACAGTTAGAATCTGAGAAAACGACTAAGACAGGATCAATTGAAATAGAGCCTCTTAGCGTCGATCATTCCGTACCTGGCGCAATGGCATTTCTTATCCATACGTCTGAGAAAACTCTCGTGTACACAGGAGATTTGAGACTTCGTGGAGCATGCGGTTATCTCACCAAGAAATTCCTAGACACCCTTGCAGAAGAAGACGTTGACTTAATGCTTTGTGAAGGAACCAATATACACGAGAATGAAAACCAGACTGAAGAATATGTTGAAAAAAATGCCGATAACGTAGTTTCACGATGCAAACAGCTGGTGGTTGCAGATTTTGCCCATAAAGATCTTCATCGATTCCTGACATTTTACAAGGTCGCGTCGGGCAACAGTAGGAAGATCGTGATTTCAAAAAGACACGCTTATCTGCTCAATGAATTGCGGAATATACCCGAGATTGGAAAGGTGATGCCTGGAATCGATGACGAGAATATTCTCATTTACGTCGAGAGGAAAGACACGGGCCGATACGTGCAATCTGATTACGATGGTTGGGAAAAAGACATCATTGAAATGAGCAATACAGTGAAGGCGGACTGGATTCATGACAATCAAGAAAAAGTCATTGTTTGTTTTACCTTTTTTGATATAAATGAATTGATTGACATCGGTCCAAGCTCGGGTAGCGTCTATATTCACTCATCCTCTGAGCCTCACAATGAGGAACAGATCATAGATGTGGGACGATTGAATAACTGGATCGATTTTTTTGGGCTTGAGAAACATCATTTTCATGCATCAGGTCACGCTAGCGGGCAGGAGATTCGAGAAGTCATTCAAATTGTTAACCCAAGAGAGTTAGTACCTATTCACACAGAGCATCCCGAGCTTTTCCAGAGAATGCACAATAACGTTAGTATGCCCAAGCTGGAGACATTCCAAAAAGTAGCTTTTTCTCAAAACTCCTCTCATTAGATTCAATCATCGACCGACTTTCCGAGACTTGCCTCAAAACCCTATATCGAAAATTCTGTGATTAGCCTTGCGCCAGACTCTTTGTTGGAAATAGTCGGGGCAACTCTTTCTTGAGCTTCTGCCAAAATGTCAGAAAAGACTCTGCTTCCATTCTAACGTAGCCTTCAATTTTGTCATACTCCTGATTTTTGTACCACAACGGAACATTGAATCCCCCGTGCAGTTTATCAGTGAAGCTATCCAAAGTTGCTCCTTTGAAATTCCCATCGTTTAGAATCACGCCTATAATGTGTAAGTCGTGCTTTGGCCTTTCCAGAAAAGCTTCTGCATGGAAGTCAATGTCGAAATACTCTTTCAACTTGCATTTTAGAAATCCGTACTCAAAATTGAGGCTATACCCAACAGGTATGAAGTCCCATGCGTACCCAGTGATAAGTGGTTTGAATTTATCCAGAATTTCACGCTCAGAACTCTTCCACTCCATGAGTATCTTCAACTCTTCTTCAGGAGTTCCTGTTCTACTGTTCAGCTTTTGATATTGAATCGTAGCTATTTTTCCTGTCCTAGGATTAAGGCTGGCTTTTTCGTTTGAGTCATTGAGATCCTTAGGAACCGTCTCAACGTCAAAATAATAGTCTGTCATTCATCTTCAGGCTCTAAATTCCTTCACAAATATTAAAACACATCTTCTTGAATTGGTTTATACCACGTTATTTGTTCTGTCTCGCCACTATATTCTGCAAAGGAATGCGGTGGCTTATGTTCAATCTTTCTGGCTTCTCCACAGTCTTCAAGTCTTTTGAGATCAGCTTTGCTTGTTTGCTTGAAGAAGACAGCCCAGCTTGTTTGGGAGACAATGTCACTGTTCAAGTTTGCCAGTCTTCAAGTGACGCGGATCAAGCCACAAAAGAGAACTTAAAGCATGCCTTGGACCCAACTCAACAAGCTTCATTTTCAGCAGAGATTAGAAAGACCTGTGAGGACCATTAACCGCGTACATAACCATTTCGTTGTAACCTATCGGATCCGACTACCATAAATGAGTCCTAGTGTTGCTAGAAAGCGTTAATTTTCACTCAATCAACTCAACTCCATTTTACTCGTCTTGTTCGAACGGCAGAATGACAGTATGGACAATCTTCGGCCATCGACGCTTATTGCGCTCTCAGACCCAGCTTTGAAGCCACGCTGCGAGCCCTTGAATCTCCTCTATCGAGAAGAAAGAATGGGTAGTCTATCTTAGCAGGATCTTCGGGGAACGGGGTTCTTGCGAAGTTGGTGACTGTAACGACGTCAGACCAATCATAAATACAAGTGAATGAGTTAGTGGTCTTGCGTTAGTCTGTTAGAGGTTCTCCATAACTTCTCCGTTCTCAAGCCTGATGACATGTTTAACCTGTCATCCAGCCTACCTATGTGGCTGAGTAGGAATATCTGCTTGAAGCTTTGAGACACCTCCGTGTTAAGAAGATTCAAGATTTTTTCTCTACAGGCTTCGTCTGAGCTCCCGAGCGGGTCGTCCAAGAACATGAATTCAAGATGCATCCCCTTGATTTCAGGGGGTAGAGCTAAGGCGAAGGTCAGCCTCATCGATAGAAGGAACCGGTCCCAGACCTTTAACCTATACTCCCCGTCGAGTTGAACCGCTTTCTATCTTCCAAGGGTTATGACAGGCAGGGTGCGGCTCATGTACGCCTCCACGTTCGGCCTCATATTCGAAAAGGTCTGGTTTGTATGTTACGAGCATAAGGGGCTCAGTAGCGCGAAAGTAGGGCTTCATTTCTGACTAATAAGATATCCTTTTTTGGTGGCTAGAGCTTCAGAGTTATTATATGAGGCATCCCAATGCCAGATTTTCTGGATGCATTTGCGTGTGAAATTGAGCTGAAGAAGGGTCGGTTCAAGGGCCTTCTCTCTCGGGGCGTTTCAAGCCCATTGGATGAGGATCTTCATAAGCTGATTCAGGCAAATTGGCACCCTCTCCCCTATCTCGATATCACTGCTGAAGAGACGGAGCTTCCGAGGGCGATTGCCGTGGACGGGAGCATGGCCGAACGTCTCATGGCAGTTGGAAGCGCGTTCTACATCGTTCGTTCATTAGCTCGATGTGGCAAGAGAAAATTCAGGCGACTGGAATCCGATGTGTTTGCTTCAAGGGCAGATGTCAGAGATATCGCCCGTTACGTCAGCCGGAGGTCAGAGTGGATTGAGCATCGTGTTGCTAGAGAAGCGGTGGAGGCGGAAGATGGCTGCAGATTTCTCCTTATGGATGGAAGCTTTCACGGACGGTTCATGGCGGTTCCTCGCGACATACCGCATGAAGGACAGAGAGGATTCATGATTAATTACTTCCGTGAATATTCCGAACTACTTGAATACTGCAGGAACAGGAAGATTATTCCAGTTGGAGTGAGCAAAGACAGCAGGGTTACTCTATTGCGAGATCATTTTCTTTCAACCCTCTTGGCAGAGGAATTAAAACAGATAGGGCTCTCTACGGAAGACGCTGAGGAAATTAGTGAGACCTTCCAAAGGATACTGCGCAGGCGAAGAGGGCAGAGGGTAAGACGGTTCAGACTACTTGAATCCAGGTATGGAGCTGGAAAACTGGATCGCGTTCTCCACATTCTGCTTGAAGCTAAGACACTTCGCAGCGATCATCAAATGATAATGAATTTCACGAACAATGAAGGTTACTCAACTCCTCTCGAACTAGGTGCCTACGGTAGAGCGGCCGAAAACCTAAGTAGATATGAGCATGAACCCCGCGAATATGTGAACAAATACTTCCCTGAAGCGATAGAAGAGGCTGAAGACCCTGAGAAGTTCATTGATGAAGCAACAGATGTTCTCTCGAAGATTCCCTTCTTCCCAACTGTCGTATCCTTCCATACCAGACTCGACAAGCGAGATACTCCAATGCGGATAGATGTGCCTTCATGGGTTTTCGGAATCGATCGCTCACTCACAGACCTGTCAGGGTTCTCTCCACTCACGGGGGTAGATGTGGACAGCATTCTCTCAATGCTCAAGCTCCTATTCGGAGGGATCAGGCACTACAATATTCTCCTAACCTCGGTTGATACAGAAGTTCGACTGAAGCGGGATGTTGTAGACCAAATCTATCTCCCACTATTGGAGAAGAGTTTGAGGCTCCAGCTTCCACTAGCACATGTAAGAGGATATAGGCGTGGTTGGTATGTCCGCTGAAAAGAAAGTAGGCATCATCGTGGGCGAAGCCACAACCGACCTCTTCTACTTCGCAAGCAAGATCGACGACTACCCACCCAAATGGGAGTACTTGATGGTTCCAGCCAAAGAGATCGTTGATGGAGAAGAGAAAGAGGTTCAGGTACTAGCTCAAGTCGAAAGAATCGTATCTGCGAGCCAAATCCTAAGCCCTCAAGTTGACTTCGAAGCCATCACACGCATACTGCAAGCGCAAGTCGAGGACCTTCGGACTTGGGGGCAAGCGAGAATACTGGGCTACATCTACTCTGACCCTCAAACGAAGCAACGGAAAATTCTCTTACCTAGAAGAGCCGTGATTCCAGGTAAGTCTGTTTTCGTAGCTCCTGTGTCGTTATTGAAAGAGTTCTACTCAGAGACAGGTGACGATGGGCTGTATGTTGGGAGGCTAATTAGCCGCTCCGATGTTCCTGTCTACATTTCCGCTTCAGGGTTCAGGAGGCACCTAGCTATCATCGCTCAAACGGGTGCAGGAAAATCGTATTGCGGCGGCGTCTTGATTGAAGAGCTGCTCGAACGTGGCGCAACCATAATCGTCATCGATCCACATGCAGACTATGTGTTTCTCTCCAGAATGCTGACTCATAAAGGCGAACTGAAGCATCCGCTTGCCGACCGAATAACAGTATTCCGTAATCCATCAAGTACTGGACGCTATAGTGAGAAGGAAGTCCCCAACATTCAACCCTTCGAAGTTGCCTTCAAGGACCTGGACCACTTCGAGATCTGTGACATAACTGGAATACCGGAGAAGTTCACGAGGCTGCAGGAGGCGGTGCGCATTGCTGTCGACAATCTCAGCTCTACAGAGAAGCGCTACACTCCACAAGACCTACTCAAAGAGCTTGATGCGCTCTCGAAAGATGAACAGCAGGAGCCCGATGTCAAAAGAGGTGCACGGTCAGCCATCAGGAGAATCAGGCGTATACTAGCGGTGAAGATATTCGGTACATCCACAACTCCGCTTTTTCTTCTTCTGAAACCTATGCATGTCTCGGTTATAGACCTATCAGGCTTAAATGACAGAAGCATGGACTATGTTGCGTACCGAATCCTCAGCGACCTGTACGACCTCAAAGCGGGAAGAATGGAGCAGGGTAGACTGACCGAATTCAAATATCCTATCTACGTCCTTCTTGAAGAATCTCACAAATTCATTCCAAGGGATGGCTCAACACTCACGAGCGATGTGATCAATAAGATTGCAGCAGAAGGACGCAAATTTGGACTATTCCTAACTCTCATCACGCAAAGACCCTCCAAAGTGCATCCAGACACGCTCAGCCAATGTAACTCGCAAATAGTAATGAAGCTCACGAATCCTGAAGATCAGGAAGCTGTCAAGAAAAGCTCCGAGCGCATGAGTCATGAACTCATCGGAGACCTTCCAGGACTGAACGTCGGAGAAGCTGTGATTGTTGGAGAAGTAACTCCAGCTCCAGTCATGATTAAGGTTAGACCACGTAAGACTCGTGAAGGTGGCTCAGATATCCCTGTCAGTGATTTGCTTAGAGAGGCTAGGCAGACCTTTCAGCAGGGCATGCCACCCTTACCCAAGGGCGAGTTGAGTGATGAGGAGGCAAGGAAGCTGCTGAAGGGGGAGTAGCTTCTGCGGATCATACACACCTCAGACCTCCATCTTGGAACCACCACATACGGCATTGAAGATCCCGCAACTGGCGTTAATCGTCGAGTTCAAGATTTCTTTCAAGTATTCGACCAGGTTGTAGGCTACGCTATCAAGAAGAAAGCTGAGGTTTTGATTCTATGCGGTGACACGTTCAAGGATATTAGCCCCAGCTCTACGCTTCTCAAGATGTTTGCTAGCAGACTCCATAAACTCACCTCTGAAGAGATCAAAGTTGTTATGTTGCTTGGAAACCATGATTCTCCTAAGACCGTGGGAAGAGCTGCACCTCCAGAGGTGTTCGACGAGCTGAAACTCAAAGGCGTCCATGTATTCGCTAAGCCTGACTTCATCGATCTCAAATCGAGGGATGGGGTGAAGGCAAGAATCTTCGCCCTTCCATACAGGCATCCTATACATATAGCCGCCAAAGTCGAGAAAGTTGGAGCTGCAAAGGTTGAGCTTGATAGAAACGCCCTCTTAGCAGCATTTCAAGCTGAGATCAAAAGAAACCTCGAGATCTTCACTAAAGCAGGAAAGAAAAGGGCTGAGATCGGCATTCTGGCAGCGCATCTCTTCGTTGAAGGAGCCCGCAGAGGAGCTGAGCGTATCTATATTGTCGGAGAAGAATTTGCTGTCCCGTCGAGTATGTTCCAATCTGATGTGTTCGATTATATTGCTCTAGGTCACGTTCATAGCCATCAAGTAGTATCAGGCAAGGTTCCAGCAGTTTATGCTGGCTCATTGGACCGGATAGACTTCAGCGAAGCTGAAGAGCGGAAAGGTTTCGTAGACATCACATACGAGGACGGGCGACTGGCATGGAAGTTCATTCCAGTTGAGGCACGCCCCATGGTTAAGTTGGAACTGGATTGTACACAGTCGAATGACGCCACGAACCTCGTAAGTAGCAAGATTGAGAAAGCTAATTTCAAAGACGCCATTGTCAGACTTGTACTGAAAGTGAAACCTGAAACGCATATAGACCTAGACGCGATTCGGGACAGACTATCCTCTGCATTCTGGCACCAAGTAATCTTCGAAAGAATAACAGAGGCACAACCTATTCCTTCGACCGTTGCTTGGGGAAGCTTGAACCCACATGAAACACTAGCGCGCTACTTGAAGACTGTAAGACTATCTGATGAAGGTAGAGAGTTAGTAAGCAAACTGGGGGACGAGATTGTCGACGAAGTCGTATCGGAGGCTGAGAAGGCGTGAATCTCCAGTCCATCACGCTGAAGAACTTCAAGAGCTACGGCCCTGAACCTCAAACCGTTGATCTCACAAATGTTGATGCTGTTGGCATAGGAGGTAGAAACGGATCAGGTAAGAGTTCACTAATTGAAGCTCTAACCTTCGCTCTCTATGGGAAAGCTACAGCAACTGAAATTCGAGAGCTGGGCGATGATGCATTGATCAACGATAGGGCCAACGAAGCCTATGTCTCGGTAACTTACGAGAAGGACGGGAATCTCTACACGGTTGAGCGCGCATTCAGGCGTAGAGGAGCTGGCAAGGCTCGACTCTCATCATCCATTCTGCTTCAACCCATCGCAGACGTGAAGGCCGTTAATGCCAAGGTTGAATCCTTACTGGGCATGAATTACGAGACATTTGTCAGCTCGACGATTGTCCGCCAAGATGAGATGGACAGATTAACAGCCAAGCGCCCGGCCGAGCGCAAAGAAATTCTAGCCAACATCTTCGGGTTGCAAGCATACGAAGCTATGAGAGAGAAGGCTCACGAAAAAGCGTGGATGATCAAGAATGAGATTGCAGGGCTTGAAGCAACAAAGAAGACGTTAGAAGACAAGATTTCTCAAGAAGAGGCTGTTAGGCAGAAGCTAGCCGGTCATGAGGCAAGGGTCAAGGAGTTAGAAGAAAGGCGAGGGAAAGCAGAAGCTGAGAAGAAAGAAGTCGAGAGCAAACTAGATGAGATTCGAGAGAAGAAGACCGATTTCGATATCAAGGCCTCTGAGAAGAAAACGCTTGCTGAACAGGTTAAGGAAGATGAAGCGAGTGCAGAGAGCATCCGTAAACAGATACAGGAAGCTGCGGATGCGGACAAGGAGCTTAAAGTCCTAAAACCCCGTCTAGAAGAGAGAACCAAACTGAATGATGAGTCGCAGAAACTTGGTGAACAGAGGGAGCAGCTTAAGGTTACTCTAGCTGAATTGCAGAAGGCAATGCAAGGCATCGAGCAGAAGATCAAAGAAGAGTCAGATAACTACCAGAAGATTAAGGACTATGCGGTTCCCGAATGTCCGATCTGCAAGAGACCGCTTGACGAGCCTCATCGGAAACAGCTCCTAAAGGAGTATGAGCAGAAGATCAGTGAACTAAAGAAGGAATACGATGAATCAGCGAAGAAGACTCATGATGCAGACATTACGCTTAACGGGCAAGTAATTCCATCCATTGAAAAAACGCAGAACGCCCTTAATGAACTGAAAGATTTGGACAAGAAGATTGGGGAACTAACCGCTGCAGCCAATAGGCTACCGCAACTCAAAGAAGAAGAAAGCAAGCACACGGAGCTCATCACACAGAGAATGAAGCGGGCCAACGAACTCGAAGAAGTGCTACTGAAGCTCTCTCCAATCATACAGTCATTCGCTGCTCGTGAAGACGAACGGAAGAAGCTTGAACGCGAGATAGCAATCATCCAAGGAGAGCTTGGAACGGAGACGGCTAACCGTGATCACGTGAAGAAGGATTTGGGCGAAATTGAGGACGCCAAGATTAATCATAAGAAACTCGTTAAGCAGATAGGTGACAAGGGAAAGATCGGAGCCGCCTATGAATTTCTCGAAAAGGAGGTATTCCACAAGGATGGCATACCTACCGCTCTGTTGATGGAGATCGTTCCAGAGATTGAGCAGGAAGCCTCCAGGATACTTAGAGACCTCTCGAGTGGCAGAATGGACATTAGCTTCAAGTTTGGCAGGAAGACCAAGACGGGAAAGATGACTGAAGAACTGATCGTCGAAGCGATTGATCAAAGCGGAAGCCATCCTGTAAGCCGCTACTCAGGTGGAGAAAGAATGCGAATCAACCTAGCTCTCAGATTAGGCGTATCAGAAGTCGTCACAAAGCGAAGCGGATACAAAGGCAGAGTCGAGACATTGGTGATAGACGAGGGGTTCGGACCGCTTGATGAAGAGGGTAGAAGAGCCACCGTGGAGATCTTACAGTCTCTGCGACAACGATTCAAGAAGATACTCGTAATATCGCATATTGATGATGTGAGGGAAGCTTTCGAGACGAGGCTTATGGTGAGCAAGCCGATAGGCGGCTACAGCTCGATTAGTGTACTATGATTATTTGAAAGCACTCACGGAATGAGGGATCGTTTCCTTACAGTAGGTAAGGCTACGAACTAGACCATTGCCTCGGCTCTCGCGCGTCACTTGAACGAGATGGCGGATCTTTCACTTAGGCACGAGCTCAGAAATTGTTGTAACTTGCTCTTTTCCATTTCAGCGCCGCAGATATCACATATGCCTAGCCAGACCGACCACCTTCAAAGATTGAATTTCACCCAGTTGTACTCGTCCAACAGTTTGGGAATTGTTGCTGCTCTGGTCTTACACTCGGATACAAGACTTGGAAAAACAGAATTCATCGGTATATTTCGCATTAGCGAATATTCACGTATGAGAGCATCGGCGAACGATTTCATATGCCGCATAAATTTCGCATAACCAACCTCATCGTCAGAGTAGCCATATCCATGCCTAATGTTTCTATCGGACATCATAAAGAATCTTGGATTGACTAAATGCAGTAGCTTCGATGTTGCGGTAGCGCCGACTGTTCTTTCTCCAGCTCTTACAGACGCTATTCTTCTAAAGACGTCTTTGATGGCTTCAAGATCTTCAACGAGCGAATCCAAACTTACTTCTTCAAGGCGATAACTTTTGAACTTGAAGAGCGATTCGGATAGCTCTCGAAGCGTTTTTGCTAGGCTTGAAGCGCAATCATAACTAACACGACACTTCCACCGATTTAGGAATTCCAATATACATGTCGTTTTTGAGTCATCAATTTCCGCTAGATTATCCCAAATGTCAAGTCGATTCAGAATCTGACGATACGAATCTTCTAATGCATATACGGAGCCTTGGTATGCTTGAACTTTTCTTATGAAATCGTCAATATCAATGTCTGTCATCTGTATCACGTCATTTTGGCGTCGAGAACGAATTGCAAGTCCCGCACCAGTTGCCTGAAGACGCTATTGACAATTTATCTCTTCATGTGGGTCTAAGCCCAAACTTTCTTTCAAGCCACTCATATCTGCCTTTGAAATCGTAGAACTCTTCGGCGCTCTTAACATCTAGAAGAGTTACCTTATCCCTAATTTCGTGAAGTTCGCCAAGAAATTTAGTTTGAGCTTCTTTGAGCTGATCTTCCGTTGAGATCAGGAATATCTGGGACTCCCATAGGTCATGAGCATGCTTAAGCCTCAACAAGGCTGCCTCCAAGCTTCCCTTCAGATGCACTTCAAACACGTACTTAGGACCAATTCTAGGCGGTTTATGCCACACAACATCAAACTCGTATCGTTCATGTCTCCACTTCTTCTCAGGCTTATAACCGATTAGCTCACCAAGGCCATAGATGGCATCAGCCATCTGATCATGTTGAATCAATAATGGCGGTTTAGGCTTCGCTTCAACAGAAGGTTCGACGTAGGCCTTTGGCAGATACTCAATGACTCTGAGCGCTTTTTCCTCTTGCACTTTCATGAATCCAACCACAGCCTTCATGCTGTATCCAGCCAACTCGTTAAGTCTCGATAAAGGAAGGTCAATCTCTCTAACGTCTTCCAGAAAGAATAGGTATGGCCATGTCTTACCGTCGATATCCCTTCCCCAAACACTCTCCGCAAGACGATTACCGCTCTCCACCTGCTCAGGCTCATCGGCTAAAGGATACTTGAAGCCTACCTTGCCAACGTAAATTAGCTTACCCGCATGATAGAACAGAACATAATCACCTTCATCAATGGATCTCCAGCGGTCACGAAGCGAGCCCTTTAAAGCCCACAACTTAACGACGCCAACATCATAGCGCTTAAGGATCTTCTCCTTAAGCGAGGAATCCCTAACGTCCAGTTCCTTAACATTCACACCGTCCATTACACTTCTCTTAATGTTCTTGTAGAGGCCAGGCGCGAGGAATACCTTCATTTCTCTCCACTTAATTTGCAGTCGTTCCGTTGATTCAGTTATCAGCTCGGAACGCTTAAAGGTAGTTCTAGATATCCAATGGAGGAATTTCTCGACGCGATCAAAACAGAGCGGGAGCACTATCACTCTGTTTGAGCGATACTTACAGCACTCTTTAACTCAAGTCAACCGCTATACAATTGAAAGAAAAACAATGGATTCCTTAAGGAATCCCTTATTTCATCTTCAAGAGAGCTTCGATCTAATCCGTCTACTCACTTTCTTGATTCGCGCATTTCAGAATAAAACTTCTTGGTGAGCCATCTTTACTCAATCGAATTTTACCCTAAAGTTCGTGGAACATCCAAGCTTCTAAACCTCAAAATTTGTACCTTTTAGTTCGAGTTTAATGGGTACATTTTCTGCAGGAGCCCATTATTTCGATTTCAAGAGACGCTCGATTTCCTGCATAGACTTTAATGCATTTCTAGATTTTTCTAGGTAAGCTCTCACAAGATTCTCAGAAGGCTTGACCAGCCTTATGCCTTTACTCTGCTTTAGACACCACGTCAGATATCTTCTACTGCCTTGCATAGTACCGCCACATAATATCGCAGAACTCATCTATACCTTTGAGTACAATGTGGTTGGAAACAACTTCTCTAACCAAAGGATCACCGTCCTCAAGTCCCTTCAAGAACCGCCTCCTAGTAGATGACTTGACGCTTGTTTCCCTACCGACAAGGTCGCCTGCTTTCGCGAAGATACTTCTGTCAAGTTTCTTCTCTGTGACAACAAACAGATCGATGTCACTTGTTTCACCCGTCTCCCCTTTGGCGAAACTGCCGAATAGTATGATCGTTCCTTCTATATGGTTCCCGATCTCATCGATAACCTTCTTGATCAAGAAGTTCTTTCCAAGATAGCTGAGCGAAGCAAAAGTCTCCGCCAGTATCATATAGTACTTTGAAATAGAGTTGCCGAGATTCAAGCAGTACTCCTTGTTCCTTCCCCTCATAACGCTTGAGAGAATATTCCTCTTCTCCAGCCTCTTAAGCTGCAACTGAACAGCCTTGACATCGACCTTCGTCTCCCTAGCTATTTCTCTTAAATACAAAGACTTCTTGTAGTCGTTTGCGTAAAGCCCTAGTATCTTGAGTGTTGTTTGATTAATGTTGTATTGTTCCATCATATGTTGTATAAATACAACGAAGAGCTTAAAGCTCTTTTCCTCACGGTCGACAATAAATGCGAAAGAGAATCAGAGAAGTCGTATCACGCTGCAAATTCAAGAACATCCCAGAAAAAAGAACAGAGTCTAACATGGGCACTCAGCTAACTGCTGAAGAAAATATCGAGAAGGAAGTGCGAGGCATATCCTGACGCGACGGCTAGAACGAGGAATTTGATCAGGTCCACGAAGTAGACTGTCACTTCGAAGCTTATTATCTTCAAGCTTCCGAGAAGAACCGAGAAGTAGAAGATCGCTGATAGGCTGCCGAAGACATAGTGGAAGAAACCTCTGTGCCTAGGCCTCTTCGGAGGCTCAATACTGTCCGGAAGGACTCCGCCTACAGCTCCTATCCCCGTCACGAATAAACCCATAACGAGCAAATCCGAGCCAGTAAGAAGATTAGGCCAGTTTGAACTGCTGTAGCTGTAAACGGCTATCAGAACCCAAGGCGAAACCGCACCCCCTACTAGATGAGCAAACCTATTCAAAGAGTCGCATCACCCTCTCCATCACTTTCAGCTATCAGTCTCATTCAAGTTAGCCAGTATACAGTTGAAGCTTATGCTCGGCTTGGGCGAGATCAGGATCTATATTCTAGACGATCTTCTGAGAAGGCTAGGCAAGAATTGTGAGTTATGCGTCTACGGGCCAGCTAAGAAACGTTTCTTGAACTATGAATGCCGCAAATGCATAGAGAGAGCTGAAAAGCTTGTCCACTCCATCGTACCAGACGAGAACTACATCTCAAACCCAGAGAAACTCGACAAATGGCTGCTAGAGAGAAACTCTCCTCCAGAAACTCGAATGAAATAGACGCCCTCCTCGAGAGTGATTCAAAATTCAGTCGTTAAGGCGCCTGCATGGTGGCTTCAATCATATCAGAGAGACAAGCCCAACGCCTAGTTTTCCAGCTTCTCGGATTATTCTTGCAAGGTCAAGCAAGCTTCTGCTTTCAACCTGTTCCTCGTTCACGTTCTGACCAAGTCCGCTACGATCTTTGAAACGACGGCACGGCTGATATGAAGCCTAACGTTCCATTTGGAGGCGATTTGAGTGTACCGCTCTTCAGAGGGCTTAGCTCTCAGCCTGCTCGGGAAGTCAACCTTGGCCTCAAGATTAGACTTTCCGTATATCTTGTTCACCAGACTCGCTTTGAATAAGGATTTTCCGGATTCGAACTTCAGGACGGCTAGGATACAGCCTAGGTATCTGGTTGCATTGTAAGCATTTGATAGAGCAAGAAGCTTATCCCAGTCCAGTTCAGCTCTTTGAACCACGAGAATCGCCAGTATATCCTCTAGGCTCATTCCATCCCCTTCTTCCACTAGCCCCATGACGACTAGAGCTTCCGTCGAAAGATATCTGATCCCATCTATCATCTTGGTGTGCTCTTGCGCCAGCTTCTCGTCAAAATCTGAATGAAGATGGATATTCAAAGCAGAAGTTTTCTCAGAAGGGACCTCGTCTATCGAGAGCGCGACATCCTTTCCGGCTAGGAGTGCGATCCACACCGACAGTTGATCAGCTTTGACTGATAGGTCCAATTTTCCCGGAGCTGAGTACCGATGATATTGATACGCAGCATAAGAGCCGTATACATAGTAATCCAAGAAACCGGATGCTGCCTTCATCTTCACTAAAGGGTCGGGAGTCTTAGCTTTCGATTGGATCGCAAGCGCAAGCGTAACGCTCACAGGATCTACAAGCCTGAAAAGCTTCCTCCTCGGGTCTGCAGGATCTCTCCTGACAGTCAAGTAGCCGGAGCTCTTGAGTAATGCCAGAGTTTTGGCAAGCGGCCTTTCATCCTCTATCTCAAGTATTCTAGCTGCTTCAGAGAATTCGAAGAGATCCGTCTTCTTCTCTACATATATTCTCGCATAAGCCTTTGCTAGCCATGGCGGTATCCACCTCATACTTACCACCTGTACACTCCTCAATAGGGTGTCTATTACAGTTAGACTCCCTATTAAGGTGTCTATTTATCTTGCCTTCTCGGGCTCGAGTCGAGGCCCTCTTAGAATCGAGATGAAGACCTCTCAAGGAATCTATCATGCGAACTGCATGCCACTGTTCTCTATGCGGTTTTGAGTTCTCCTGTTCTAGCCTCTTCTTATTGTCCATTTCATCCGATATGAGTCGTAAATTCGACCTTTGATCTCTCGGGATTGAACGAGGCAGTCGTTCGCTATTAGCGAACATTCATATATGGCAACGAACGTTCTGAAGCCCTATCGTTGACGGAATCAGAAATCCAAACTCCTCTTCTTATGGAAAAACTCTCGTGCGATCTCACGGAAAGTCTGATGGACGGTATAGCTGCATATCTTATACATCGGTGCGAAATTCCCAGAATGCGAGTATCCCGCTATTCATAGTAGAAGGATATGCCAGATAGGCAGCCGCCACTTAGAAGTAACGTCGCATGGGTTCATGGTATCTGGTTTGGGAATACGAGAGTATCGTCTAGTCCTTTGGCATTTATGAACTTCTTGAGCTCTGTATCTAATGTCAGCAGCTTGAGGTTGAGGCGTGTGGAGCTTGCGTAGAGTATGTTGTCTATCATGTCCTTATGACCCAGTATAAGCAGCCTGATCGCCTCGTTGAATATTTCTGAATCCTCCTCCACCTTAATGTATCTGCCGCTCTCTAGGGCGCTTCTCAAACCTAACCTAAAGCTTTCTGCGTCAAACTTTTGGCTGCTTGACAGCTTTGCTGCAACCCATAGTGCTTCCAATAAAGTGAAGCGGGAGCAGTATATGCTAGCTTCGGCATGAGCGAGCTTTTGAAGGCATTTT
>Ga0315314_1000961_pt1 | contig 27742 bp, 22 predicted proteins | sample TDP9_MG_FD_203631 | JGI IMG/M metagenome (GOLD analysis project Ga0315314, IMG submission 203631) | Freshwater sediment microbial communities from Lake Towuti, South Sulawesi, Indonesia - TDP9 | ecosystem: Environmental > Aquatic > Freshwater > Lake > Sediment | place: Indonesia: South Sulawesi... | reverse complement strand
CTACGATGATGCACGCCTCAAGGCAGAGAAGATGTCAATCGATGAGGGATACCGTTACGTCCACCCTGCCGAGCCTCTTCTAATAGCAGGTGTAGCAACGGCAACTTTGGAAGTTCTTCGCGAAGTTCCGGATGTGGATGTCATATTTGTGCCGATAGGGTCAGGAAGCGGAGCGTGCGGCGCATGTATCGTCGCGAAGATAATAAACCCAGACATAAAGGTTGTAGGTGTTCAAGCTGAAAAGGCGCCAGCCGTATATCTCTCTTGGAAGAATAGGAGGCTTATGACGACTGAGTCGGCGGAAACTTTCGCTGACGGCCTAGCTGCCCGTGTAGCGTTTGAGCTGCCTTTCAAGATACTTTGCCGTCTGATAGATGATATCGTTCTAGTCAGTGAAGAAGAGCTACGTAAGGCCATCATCTACCTCCTCTTCAAAGCTCACCAAGTGGCTGAGGCAGCAGGCGCAGCCTCAACTGCAGCTGCCTTCAAGTTGAAGGAAGATATCGCTGGCAAGAAGGTTGCACTCATGCTGACTGGCGGGAACATATCGATTGAGACGCTTCAGAAAATCCTAGCTTGTTGAGAGAGCGAGGTGTACGCGTCTCACTAGGCCGTATGCACTTGCACTTTAACCGTCTCCTGCGCGTCGTTCCGACGTATGCGCATATGCGGATTCACAGCGTCTGACTGACCGACAGAGTACGCAGGCTTTTCAGGGCGTGGCGCGGTGACTAGCACTGCAAACGTCTTAGTAGTTACGACCGCGCACATCGTTACGACGGCGCTGTTAGGCGTCCGGAAGCGTCTGTCGTCATGTGTTTGACTGCCTATCCATGTGCTTGCGCTAGCGTCAAGCGATCGGCTCTAGGTCTAATTCTCAAAAGAAGCATAGGAAAGAAGAGACAAGCATTATCGGAATAGTGTGCGATGTCCCTTGGTGCGCACACACACAATAATAGAAAAAATCTCTCCACACTGTTAGGGGAGGAGTCCTTAAGATAGGGTGATTTTTTCGTGTCGATTTGACGAAGGCTGCTGCCCCAAAGCTTCAAGCAGGATAGAACCAGTAGATAATCAAACTTGTCATGTAAGCTTCAAAAAATGCGCCAGAAACGACTGCCGGGATTATAACCCATAGGTATAGGATCAGGGCTTTCTTCATTATCGGTTTTGAAGCTTGCTTCCAGCCAAGTATAGGCCGTGGTGTAGAAAGCATGTGTTTGAAGTGGTCACTTCTATTCCTTATCCCGAACATCTCTATTCCGATGTTCATTGTAATGCTGCTAGCAAAGATTATGTAGGCTACCTCTATCCATCCATGTGTTCCCCATGGAATCATCAACAGCGTCCAAGGATTGAAAGGAACTCCGTGACGGTAGCACCAAGTTCCCGCTGTTAAGCCAACGAAGAATCCGAACGATATAGGATACGCGAAGCTCAACGCAAGAACTCCCATGACGAGAATGATACAAACCACTAGGGTGTTCCAGCCAAGCACATACCAGAATATCTGCTCACTAGTCCAGATCCCGCTCTTAGATCCCCCTAGAAACCTGATAAAGGCCTGTGCCAACCCACCGATCTGGTTAGGGAAAGCCAAGCCTAAGATGGTTGTAATAGCATATGACGCGAAGAAACCAATCGACGAAACCTTAATCCAGCCTTTCATGTCAAACGGATGATAAATGATATTCTGCACCTCCTAAGATCAGTAAGAGGAAGCAACCTTAAGGATTCTTCCCCTAAGAATATGAGTAATCCCCTGCTGATCATTATGGGAAGAATCCAAGCGAGGACGCGGTATCTTCTCAGACTTCAGAAGACCCTGCCTGCTGCCAGTTCTAGCTAAGTCAAAAGATTGTTATCTTTTTCTGAATAGTTTGACTTCTAGAAGAGTCTGAAGACCGATAAGCCAAACGCTATCACGTCAAGCATTACATGAGTAGCCATTAGAACAGGTAGATTTCGTTCCCTCACATAGTATGCTCCAGCTATGAGGCCGAAGAGGAAGGTTACTGCTAGTTTGTCGAATATGATGAAACCGTGGATGAATGCAAAGGAAATCGATGAATAAATGATTGCTCTCCATTCTGTTTTTCCCTTTGTTAGGAGCTTCTCTATGAAGTAGCCTCTCCAGATTAGTTCTTCAATGAAACCGGCAGTTAAAGGATTCAACACGATAAAGAGGACGATTTGGTAAGGATTCAAGGTACCCCATGGCGGGATGCGACCAAAAATTAGAGCCAGAACCATATAAGATGTGAAAAGCGCGTTGAGTGAAACAAAAACAAGTATTGAAGGCAGCCACTTGAGTTTTTTCTTAGGTACAACCAGTTCCTTTAACCTCCTTGTTCCTAACCTCCTTGCTATGACGAAAAAAAGTGACCATTCGGTTATGAAGACACCCAAGTAAAGTACAGTATTCAATAAGTCTGGTTTTACCAAGTGTTCAGGCGAGACTGCGTATAAAGTGCCAACAGCTAGAATAGCAACCACATTGAAAACTAATGGAAAATATATCAAGTCTCTCAAAGATTTGTCCCCTTCTACGTTCTTCTCAAACATGTTTTTTCACTGAACAGATTGAACCAGTCTATTTCCTTTTTTTCTCTGAATGGCTTGACTTTATTCACTCATGTAACGTATTAAATTAGCAGATACGCCCGACAATGGGCGAGGAGTTGCTCGTTTCTGAATCGAGCAGAATGAATGGTTCAAATTACGGGGGCCGCACCAAGGGACACACACACAGAGAGATTCAAGAGTTCAAATTACCGTGGCCGCACCGTCGATACGTTTAGCGGACGACGACGACGACGACGACGCAAAGCCCTAGGAGCCAATTATTTTCGATGCACGCATACCTCTTTTCAATAAATTGGCGACGAGGCTACGGCCCAGCTAACTCCAAGGGAAAAGATGTTCCTGAAGCGTTCTTATGATTGGCTACGCAAGAACTGGACACTTTCAACAATCGAACTAGGGTTCCCCTCGGGAGTGAAGTTCGTTTTTAAACGGCGAGAGCAGTGACGTGTCTATGCTACATGTAGCTTCATCTTCATTGATGTTCAGTTGATCTGCGAGCCGAAGGCGAGCATACCAAACAATAAAGTGGGGTTGCTAGGGAATTCCTCTTCCTTCTAATGTGGGATAATGAATTGTGTGTGTGATCTACTTAGCGGGTCCAAGGGAATTTGAACAAGTGAATTGATAGAATTTTCGTGCGTGTCTATTTAGCGGGTACACGCACAATTGCATAAACCAATAGTCCGAACCTAAGCGCCTTCATCTACGGCGTTTCGGTATGCGCCAAGTTTTTTAAATGCGTGCGACGATAGGCCAAGTGGTTGTACAGACCCGGGCGACATATATGTCTGAGATCGCGTCTGCCTATAAAGTCGCGTATCACCGGGAAAAGCTTGAGGCTTATCTGCGCAACGAACAGATCCTGCCGGCAACCCTTGAGTTAGACATCTCGACGGAATGCAATAGGAGATGTCCGCTCTGTCCGAGCACAAGGAGCCCCCGCTCAAGCACGCTTAACCTTGGTTTCATCGAGCGTCTGTTTGCCCGACTCCAAGGGCAGACGAGAGGCCTTCTCCTGTCGGGAGGAGAGCCCACGCTGGCGCCGCTTTTTCCCGAGGTGCTCCGCTTAGCTCGGGAATACGGGTTTATTGACATCGCCATCGTGACAAATGGGAGTCTTCTGGACAAGGAGCGAGTTGCCGCAGCGCTCTGTGCATACGCATCGACCATCCGAGTATCCATCTACGATTGGATTGGAGAGCGCCGCGCAGATCTCCAAGCTACTCTCCGACGGATCGAAACCCTGAGGTCGCGGATCGAGAGGGAGGGCAGCAAACTGCAGATCGGCGTCAGCGCGCTGACGTCGAAGGAAAACGCAGATGCCCTATGCTCCATTGCCCGAAAGGTCGCTTCAGCAGGAGCCCACTGGATCTACTTCCATCCCATGTGTATCCGATGGGACACGGGAGCTCCGGAGCGCGTCGACCAATCGGGAGTATTGGCGAAGATCAAGGAATGTCAGAAGGAACAATCGGACGCGTTTCACATCTTCACCTTTCCCGACAGATACGCCAAACGCAAGATCGAGTTCTCTGGATACCACGCGGCCCACTTCCTTCTCGTCATCGGTGCTGATGGGATGAACTACGTTGGAGCTGAGGCGAAATATCATCCCCAGTACATCATTGCTGACCTAACCAACAATTGGCGCGACGACTTCCTATGGAAAAAAGAGCGTCTGAACCGGATCGAATCTATTAACAGTCGAACGTACCCTGCCTTGGCCAGTCGACATAGAGGCGTCCTATACAACCAAGTCATTCAGGACTCGATCAACCATGGAGAAGGATTCCTAGACGAAGCATCTGCGACCTACGGAGCGACATACGTATTTCCCCACATTCTATGATTTGGGAATCCGATGGGATGGCATTGAGATATGTCCGAACGAGGGGCGACTGCTAGTGTCATCATTCCCACCTACAACAGTAGCGGGACCTTGAGGCTCACGCTTCAGACTGTCTTGTGCCAAGACTTCACTGATTTCGAGGTCTGGGTCGTAGGGGATGGTTGTACGGATGACAGCGAGAACGTGGTCGCCTCCTTTGCAGACGATCGGCTCCATTGGGTGAATCTCCCATCGAACTCAGGCAGTCCAAGCCTGCCTCGAAACGAAGGCCTCCGTCGCGCCAAGGGTCGATTCATCGCATATCTTGGACACGACGACCTCTGGTTCCCATGGCACTTGTCAGAGCTTGTCGACTGCATTGAAACCAGCAACAGCGACTTCGTTTATTCACTCGGTGCCATCTTGGCGCCTGATGGAGTGATCGGAACATTTTCCCTTGCTCAGCGAGCCTGGTCCCGCACCGAGTTCATCTCTCCGAGCAATTGGCTGCACCGAAAGTGCTTGACCGAAGTTGTCGGTTCTTGGCCGACGGATAAGAAGCTTGGCGACGATCAAGAGTTCCTCCGGCGAGTTCTCGGTGCGAACGTCACACTCGAGTTTCGGAGACAGCTCAGCGTCTTGAAGTTCCCGGCGTGGGCGTGGCACATGTACTCGATTAAGACAGACTTCCCCCAGACCCGTTACGTCGAGGCAATGCGTCAGGACGCCGCAAGGCTTCGTGATGAATTGCTGCTCGAATTTGCGACGCTCATGTCGCGCGGGCAGAAACCGAGAAGCCCGCTCTACAGAAGGCTAGTGGGTCGTGTCGTAAACCCTCTTCTTTACTACTATGGTTGGCATCGGTGGCCAGTGAACAGACTGTTATATCGGATATGGCGACGAAGAGCGGGACTTCGCTAGGAAAAATGGACTTATATGGAATACTAGACTCGTTGGCATCTTGGATAGTTTGCAGTTCATTTTTCGTGTGTGTCCCTTGGTGCGCACACACACACACAAAAAATAATAGAAAAACAAGAATTCATGGTTCAAATTCAGTCGGCCGCACCAAGGGACATGCACACACACACACACAAAAAAATAATCAAATCCTGAGGTTCAATTTCAACCGGGCCCGCTAAATAGGGCACACACACAAACCCAAAGCAAAATATTAAGTTTGGCGACGAGTACAAAAGTTGCATGCAAAAAGTGCCAAGAATGATTTTCATGGTGGGGCTCATACGGCTGCTGAAGCGTAGAAAGGAATGACTAGAGGTTAAAGAGCAGTAGGAAAAATCATGTCGCTTATACCTGATTTTGAGTTAGGCTTATGGAATGCTTGGATTTTTATGCTTTATGTGATATTTTCCAACGTATTACCCTATGTATTATCAGGATGGCTAATTAACAAAGAGGTATTGAAAAAAGGTACTGCTACTGACATGCCGCTCAACGAGACTGAGAAAAAAATCTCGAGTATCATATCCTTTCTATTCTTTGCTCTAATTGCTTATAGTATCTTCCTGCCGCTCAAACTGGGCACAGTCTGGTTCTTTGCTGGATTCCTCATCTATTTGCTGGGAGCGATTATCATGACTATAGCAATGCTAGATTTCTTTACTACTCCAGTGGACAAGCCTGTCACCAAAGGGGTCTACTGTTTTTCGAGAAACCCTATGTACTTTGGCATGTTCTTGATTTTTGGCGGTACAGGCATCGCATGTGTTTCCTGGGTTTTTCTGCTACTTACCGCAGTTTTCATAATTCTATTGCATATTGCTGTAGTTTCCGAAGAACGTTTTTGCCTCCAAAAGTATGGAAATGCATACCGAGAATACATGAATAAGATCCCAAGATGGATAGGAATACCGAAATCGAGGAAAAAACCTCCATAATCCCTAAGATATTCTACAACATGGGAATTTTATTAGAAATGGATACATGTAAGTGTCCATTGTTTAGACAGAATTGGATACTCCAGGCTTTACATTAGTACGTTAGCTAGTCATAGAGTCAGATAGTCGAAGAGTCCGTAGGTTGGTTAGTAGCGTCCGTCGTCCCGCCCGTCAAAAAGTGTGTGTGGTCTCTTTAGCGGGCCCGGAGGAATTTGAACTTCTATTTGTGTGTGTCCCTTGGTGCGTCCAGCGCAATTTGAACTATTGTTTTTGTGATATGATGGACCCCGCCCTTTACAAACAATTCCTTTACGTTCCCAAAGTATTAGTATAACTCGCTATAAGTTGTAGCCTCTTTTCGCCGAGACTTCTTCGATTCGGATCTCAATCATCCCTGTTCCTTTGAATTTCTCGTGGCCATACTCAGCGCATCTATGGTATTTTGCTCCCAGTTTCTTGAGGTTGTCGATGTCTGGATTCTTGGTGAATTTGGCCTTTCCAAATGCCATTGCGCTGTGATAGTTCACAGCTGAGCCGCAACCCGTTCCGGGCCTCCTTACTGGCTCATTGACGAGGAAACATACGTTTGGGTTTTTCTCGATATATCGAAGCTTCTTTCCTTCAAGGGCGCAATGAATATAGATTCTTCCGTTCAAGTAGAGAAAATTCACTGGAATGACGTAGGGTGAGTTGTCTTTTGACAAGGCTATGTATCCCACTAAGGCCTTCTTCAAGATTTTCTCGATCTCATCCTTGTCGGTGATCGCTTTCTCGGAGCGTCTCATATCAGTTATCAGCTTCATGAAGTCCCCGTCCATTAGATAGGTAACAGAGCATTAGCTATCGGTGGATTATAGAATTTTTCGTATGTGCCCTACATGGTGCGCGCACAACGTCCTATTTCAAACTCAATCGGAGATACCAAGGGAGGCGGTAGCTACGCTTCGTTTCTATGAGAAGGTTAGTTCTTAGATAATCTCTTGGTTGATTTTGAAAAGGATAAATAAACGGGTGGTTCTGAAACGGTTACTGGAGGAGCCAGACGTTAGCCGTTTAAAGCCCGTTAGCCCTTTTGCTGCTCTGCTGTTGCGGAGGAAATCTGAACGCGTTGTGGTTATTGGAGATCTGCATATCGGTTGGGAAGTGAATCTGGCGCGGCAGGGGATTCATGTGCCGTCGCAAACTTCCAAGCTGCTTGAGAAAGCGATTCAAGTTATTGATGTTTGTAAGCCGACTAGATTGATCTTCCTAGGGGATGTGAAGCATACGGTCGCAAGGGTGGAGATGGAGGAGTGGCGTGATGTTCCAGATTTCTTCGAGAAGATTAGTAAACTGGTTTCGGATATTGAGGTGGTGCCGGGGAACCATGATGGGAACCTTGAGCCTTTGACAACTCCGAACGTCAAGATCCTTCCATCAACTGGAACAGTTCTTTGGGAGAGTATCGGCATCTTCCATGGGCATGCTTGGCCTTCGCCTGAGCTTCTTGCATGCAAGAGCCTCATCATGGGGCATCTTCACCCAGTTGTAATGTTCAAGGATGTTCTCGGTTTCAGAATCATGAGGCAGGTCTGGGTTAAGGCTAAATGCGACGGCGAAAGGCTCGCGAAAGCTCTTCTGAAACATTTGAATATTACTGTTGAAGGAACTGTGGCCGATGAAGTTAAGCGACGCTTCAATGTAGGTTTGAAGAGTCCTGATTGCATCATAATGCCTTCATTCAACGACTTCTTAGGAGGTCAAGCGATCAACAAGAGAATGATCGGAGGTTCAAAAGAGGCTAGGGCTCAGTATATCGGGCCGGTTCTCCGTTCTGGAAGTGTCAACTTGGATGATGCTGAAGTCTATCTGCTGGATGGAACATTTCTAGGGAAGATAGAGCAGCTCCGTTCGTATACATAGCGCATTTTGAGAATTTGTGAATCCATGCTTCTTGATTTGCGGTCCTGATTGGCCGTGAGAGGGCGATCCTAAAGGCGATAGCTTGGTCTCCTTTCTCTCCGCTTTTTCAAGCTTTTTTCAGCCTGAACTACCGCGCTTCAGAACCCATACCGATAAAGATACTTAAGTTAATTAGCTGCATTCTCAGAAGAGATGTAGGGATGGTGTAGCTTTATTGGGTCATGTTACGGTTGAAGCAGTTCTCTTAAGCCCGGTAACTGGTGAAAGGCTTACTGTGGAAGCGTTAATTGACACAGGCGCTACGTTTACTACCTTACCCAAGGCTATTGCTGACAGGCTGAAGCTAACCGAAGTGACTAAGAGGAGGGTGAGAACGGCTTCAGGCGAAGAGGTGCTGCCAGAATCCTACCTGACAATTAACATTATGGGTGAGAAGACGACGACTCCCGTACTTATAGGCGAGAAAGTAGACCGAGTGTTGCTAGGTGTATTGACGCTTGAGGCCTTAGCCCTCAAGGTAGATCCTAAAACAGGCAAACTTGAGAAGACTGAGCTACTTCTGCTTTGATCGAACGACTGCTATGTTTGCCGAAGTTCGCCCTGTATACTCTTAGGCTCCATACGCCCCAAATATATGTACTATGTAGAAGTTCACGATCCTGTTGAGACTGGAGGAATCCGAGCCTTCGCCAGCTCTTCCTTCGCCATCTGCTTAGCTTCAATCATCGCTAGCTCATGGGTTAACGCGACCAATGCCTTAGCCGCTTCATTCTCTAGGTCTAGCCTGTACATCTGCGCTCTCCCAACCCTTCGTGTCTGCTTGATCAAGCCGAGCGCCTCAAGCTTCTCAAGTAGGCTGAGCGCTGTTCTGAAGCTTACTCCAGAGTTCTTCGCTATATCCGACTTCGAGTAGTCCCACTCTCTGAACGTCGTGAGAAAATCTAGAATCTGGGCTAAAGCTGAGCCGTTGAACATTCGCTCTAAAGGCCCAGATTCCAGAGCTTTACCTTCCAACCGCGATCACCTTATGCATGAAATATGTTTCGCCAACATCTTCCGTATATCTGGACATCCACCATATCCACATATGTTCCTTAGAAGGTAAGGAATCTAAAGACATATAAATGTTACTTCCAAGTATTAATATTGTGAAATGGGGAACATAATGGGCAACCGAGGATCGAGAACACTTGGGCACAGAGGAAGCTCTCAAGAAGACACTTCTTAGAAGACTATTGGCCGACAGGATCATTGGAGGTCGGCACACAGCGATCGAGAATCTACCTAAAGGCTTTCCAAAGCATCTGAGAGGCCAGGTCAAAGATGTCGTCAAAGATCTTTTCAAAGAGGGGTTGTTGCTGAAGAAACCTACAAGCTACGGTCTACAGGTCTCTCTGAACCCAAATCGATTAGCCGAGATAGACAGAATCGTCAGGGCCTAGTTGAGACTCGATTCGCCTTCAAGCTTCGCGATCAATTCTCGGGTTTCAACTGAAACACGCATTTTCCTGTGGCACAAGCGTTCAAACCAAAACATGTAAAAATGGGAGATGCACGGTATAGAAGGGTGATTGAACATCCCAAAGGCGAGGAACTCCGAAGCTTACGATGTAGTTGTCGTGGGCTGCGGACCTGCTGGAATTTTAGCTGCTTACGAGCTGTCTGAGAAGACCGACCTGAAGGTATTGATGCTCGATAAAGGCCCTGATATCGATAAGCGTAAGTGTCCGACGAGCCGCGGTATCGGATGCGCACGCTGCATTCCGTGTTCGCTTCTCAGCGGCTGGGGTGGAGCTGGAGCTTTCAGTGACGGCAAGCTTACGCTCTCTTCTGAGGTTGGCGGCTGGCTGAATGAGTATCTTGACGGGGACGAATTGAACGGCCTTATCGATTATGTGGACAAGGTCTACTTGAAGTTCGGTGCACCTGAGAAGTTGTACGGCACGGATTTCGACAAGATGGAGGAGATTGAGAGGAAGGCCGCGCTGGCTGGACTGAAGCTTATCCGCGAGAAGTTACGTCATCTTGGAACTGAGGAGTGCGCGCAGATTCTTAAGCGCGTGAAGCATTCGCTTGAGAAGAGAGTTGAGATCAGAACGAATAGTGAAGTGAAGAACCTTCTCGTTAAGAACAACCGAGTGAGAGGCGTGGTCGTAGGCGATCGGGAGATAAGTGCGAAATACGTGGTCGCCGCGCCTGGAAGGGTTGGAGCTGAATGGTTGGCTGAGGAAGCGAAGAGACTTGGGCTGAAGACCTTGAATAATCCTGTTGATGTCGGGGTTAGGGTTGAAGTTCCGGCGCCCGTTATGGAGGAGATTACTCAAATCCTTTATGAGCCTAAGTTCGTCTTCTTCTCGAAGGCTTTTGACGATAAGGTTCGGATCTTCTGCGTCTGTCCAGGAGGAGAGGTCATCACTGAGTCTTACAATGATGTTATAACGGTTAATGGTCAAAGCTACGCGGAGACGAAGAGCGGGAACACGAACTTCGCAATTCTAGTCAGTACGTCTTTCACTGAGCCTTTCAAGGAGCCGATAGCGTACGGGAAGTACATTGCTAGATTGGCGAATCTGCTTGGCGGTGGAATAATCATTCAAAGAGTTGGAGACCTTGAGGGCGGACGGCGATCTACGCATGAGAGAATAGCTAGGAATGTGGTTGTTCCGACTTTGAAGACGGCTACCCCTGGAGACCTGAGCTTCGTTCTACCCTACAGATACCTATCTGACATTCGTGAGATGCTCAGAGCGATGGATCAAGTCTCGCCGGGGATCTATTCAAAGCACACACTGCTATATGGGGTTGAAGTCAAATTCTACTCGTCTAAGCTTGAGTTGAGCAATGCGCTTGAGACAAAGATCCAGAATCTATTCGCTGTAGGAGATGGGGCTGGAGTAACTAGAGGGCTGATTCAAGCTTCTGTATCAGGTGTTGTTGCCGCGAAAGAGATCGAGAAGAGAGAGAAATGTTCGAAATAGGAGAAGGTCGATTCAAGCGTCGCGCTTTTTCACCTATTATCCGCGAGCTACTTTCTGGTTCTCCGCGTTAAGCTCATATTTTCATGCTATAGTTATCTAGAGGTTCAGGTGGCTTCGCGTGTTCAATGAGGCTCAGCTTAGGCAACGCGTAAGGAATTTTCAGTTGTTGATGAAGGAGAATAGGATTGATGTTGCTGTAATTCGAACCCTTTCATCGTTCATATACTTTACCGGTATCAAGTGGTTGAGGCCCGCTCTACTCATTCCTGCTGAAGGGGAGCCTACAGCCTTCATTTTTCAGCATGAGGCAGATGAATTCGCTTCGAAATGTTGGGTGAAGAGTATTGAGCGTTGGATGAAGACTGAGGATTTGATGAAAGGAATAAGCGGAACGATCCGGAAGGCTGGATACAAGGTTGCTGGGTTTGATTACAGTGTTGAGAGGGATTCCTACGTGCTCTTCTTCGAGTTGTTTAAGACGTTGAATCCGAGGGTTGAGGTCCGTGATGTTCATGCGTTGATTATGAGGTCTAGGATGATTAAGGATGCTCAGGAGATCGAATGTATCCGGAAGGCTTCTGGGATCGTGGACCTAGGGATGGACGTTGCTGCGAACAGCGTTGACATCGGTAAGAGCGAGTTGGAGATCGCGGCTGAAGCGGTTTACAGGCTGATGAAGTCAGGGGCGGAGCATCCTTTAGTGTACGTGAATGTTGGCCCGAGGCCTAGGAAGCATGCTGAGCCGAGGGGAGAAGTGAAAGTTGGTAGAGGAGATTGCGTCAGCATAGTTATTGGAGCTGACTATAACAACTACTTCAGCAATGTTTCCAGAACCGTGTTCTTTGGTGAGGCTTCAAGTGAGAAGAGGAAGGCGTTTGAGGTTGTGGAGAAGGCTAGGCATCTGGCTGAAGAAGAGTTGAAGCTTGGCGTGGAGCTTGCGGAGATAGAGAAGAGGATACATGAGCTTATGGAGAAGTCTGGGTTCGGCGCATATTATTCTTGGGGTTTTACGCATGGTGTAGGGCTGCTTATTGAGGAGGATCCGATAACGACGATCGTTGTTCCTCATAGAAGGTATAAGGTTGCTGAGAATATGGTTTTGGCCGCTGTGCATGTTCCATTGACAGTTCCGAATGTGGGCTCGGTGAAATGTGAAGATACGTTTCTAATAAGCAGTGAGGGATGTGAACCGCTCACAAAATATTCCTGCGAAATGATGAGATAAGGGAAGCCGTTAGATGGCGATCGAGCGGCGCTATGCTCTGGAACGGGAAAACACTCCCACTTTCCGACCTTCTCTTTGATATTCTCGTCGGGGGCCTCTCGGAGTTCCTAGCGAACCTTAATGCGCTTCAATATTATCTGCTGAACCATCTGTGTCCTGATTGGTCGGACAAAAGCTTGAATGTTGCATGAATCTCAGGATAGAAGCGGATGAGATTGTTCCTTCTCAAAATTCATGCCCGTTTGAAAAATTTATTTGGCATGTTTTTGATGTTTGGCTTACGTAGGTTCTACGCGGGTGGATAAGCAGGAGAGGATTATCACTAAGGTTTGTGGTGGATGGAGAACCCAGATCCCTGAGAAGGCTAGGGGGGAGCTGGGCCTAAGGGACTACGACGACTGGTTCAACGACCATACTGAACGATGGTGCATAGAGAAGGTCAGAGTTTAGAAAGTAGATATTGATCTGCCGACGCAGCGGAGATTGAGCTGAAGCTCTTCTCCTCGGATGGATGTCAAGTGGCTGTCATGTTAGGAGGGTTAGCGATCGACAAGAGAAGGTGGGGTGAAGGCTAGTTGAGAAATTCGTGGAGATGCCATACTTCTTCTACTCGGAGCAGGATATGCATGCCTACCTCTACCACAAGTTGACCTCAGGGAAGCGAATCGAGCGCTTCTTACTCAAACTTTCTCCAACTTTTCCTTACCATGAAGAATCAAACCTTGATTCTTCTAACATTTGTGATGTTCGAGGAGCCGCAGGCAGGGCAATAATCTGGAGGGCCTTCCGAGGCTTCTCGCGTGTGTGACGTCCAGTCATTGCCACAATTCTTACAGTGCATTTCATATCTGAATGGCATGCGTTTCCGACCAGTTAATACATTGCATGGCACAACTTTTAAGATTTGGCTGTCCTGACTAACGAAGATTCAATCATGTAGAAATATGCGTGGAAATATTTACATCGATCATCATATATCCAAATACTATAGGCGCTCGTAAGATTGCCATATTCCGATGAAGAACGTCGCGAAATCTACGATAGCACCGATGGTTATTGTTTTTACTGCGGGAAGAGACTGGCGTTTACAAACTATGGGAGATATGGCGAAAAGGGAGGTTGGCATGTCGAGCACAAGAATCCCAAAGCGCGTGGAGGTTCAGACTACTTTAGGAACTTAGTTCCCGCTTGCATAGATTGCAACATAGACAAGAAAGACAGACATGCGCGAAGTTACAAAGCCGATTACGAGCCTGCAACTTGGGGAGCAAAAATAGTGAAGTTTTTAGGTCTCCCGGAAGGCTCTCTAGGTGCCTCCAGAAGAAAACGCCGAATCAGATAGCAGCTACTAAGGAGGTGAGAATATGCCTAGAAAACGGGGAGGGGGCGTAGGCTTCTCAATTGGCGACTATAACGTCGGTATCGCGTATTTCAAGAAACGAAAGAAACGTGGAAGAAAGAAGCGATGAGTTAAATCTACTATCAATCGGTATTCGGAATGATTCCCTAGCTAATTGGCTTCGAAGCTAGATACCCAGTTGTTATTTGACCCTTTTGGCTTGCTTGAATCTTTCAACAGAGGCTTTCAATTCTTTAATCGAAACACCTAGGTCACTCGATGCCTGACTCGCCCTGCAGCTATAGGCCTAGCTTCTTCTCGACCTCTATGATCTCTCTCAAAAGCCTGTAGAGCCGTACCACATCCTGCCAGTTGATGATTCTGATTTGGGGCTTGATCTCGTGAAATATTCCGCCCAGTAGGCTTCTAGCTTGATCCTCGAACTTCTCCGTCGTGACTAGGATGGGTTCAGCTCTCCAGTAGTCCCATGCATGCTTGAGCTTAGCGAGAGCCTCGTAGAAGTTTCCCGCTATCTGAACCTCCCATACCTGTGAAGGTACCTTCTGAACCTCAGTACGCCATACAACATCAAGTTTGAGGTCGTTGATCGGATATTCGGTCTCCGCAATAAGCTTCTTCATCAAGCCCATGTCCCTGATCATGTCTCTCAGTTCGTTGTGGCTAGGCGCTGGACCTCGAAGCTCAGGTACCTTCCTCCTTCTAGGGGCTTTCACAACAGGCGGTCCTTCGGGCTTGGCAACCGGTTTCACCTGGTAAGTTATTGGCGGCTTAATCAGCTCGTCGAAGATGAGTCGGTAATCACTCTCAGGAATGGGCCGCCCGAAATTCGCCAGCGAACCCATGAAGTATACGTGCCACACCTCCTTATTCCCGACGAAGGAAAGCTGCCTCGATAACTCGCGAGCATCGACAGCCCCAAGCCTCAGCGTGGTCAACTGGAACCGCCAGGGATAGATCACCCTATCCTCAGCCTTCTCCACTGTCCAGAACGGTTCCTTCGCCTCCTCCCAAGGCTTCGCGATCTCATAGACGCCGACGAATACAGGCGGATTGGATCGGATGAGGTAGAATACTGTCTTGTCGCCGGGCTTGATCTTGTCGCGGTCCGTTTCACTAAAGAAGGCGTAGACGCTATGCGCTTTGACTAGTTCCCAATGATCCGGAGTGGTCGGAACGATCCAGAAGTTAACCAATATACATCACGTTCCATAGATATCATGGTATAGTGGATACTAAAGTATTCCGAGTTAAAATTGTCGGAATATCATCTCGTCGTTCGAGTGGACCCAACTCTTAAAGAGCTGATCGATCGGGTTTAGGACCAAGATGGACTGGTCAGGACGGAAAGGATAAGCATATTAAAGTGTTGAAGGATTATGTGGGTGATCTCCGTCTGATAATTAATATCCCGAAACCCCAAAAGAGTTCTGCAAGAAGAATTGTAAGCGAAGGGCATCGTCGGAGAGCCTATCAACTTCAGAGGAATGGTCTACGCGCCTATGAACGAGGCGGGAGTCATATCCTCTTCTCAACTTACGCCAGCAAGCCGGCAGGAGGCCGAAGTATCATAGAATATCTTCAAGCTAGGCGATGGACTAGTCAATTGGCTTCTTGACGATTTCTTTAGTCCAATCTTTCTCGAGCCAGCATGCCGACGAGAAATGGAATGAATCCCTTCAACAAAGTTTTGAAACAAAGCATGAAGGTGCGGATAATTCATATATAGAGATTGCCATCGAAAATAAGATTTAGGACGATCATGGCCATCCTTAAGTCAGTAGCATGTCTGCAAGAGAAGTACGAGAGTAAGATCAAAAGTTGCATGGATCAATACGCTAGACTGATGAGTTTGGGCAGATGTAAGGACTCAGCTGGCGTGTATGGATGGTTTCCATTCTTCCAAGCGTTCACTCCAAAGTTCCTCGAGAATATATTAAAAAGACGGGAACTTACAAAAGCCAAGACCTTAGCTGACGTTTTTATGGGCAGCGGAAATTCTCTCGTGGCATGCATTGAGTTCGGGAAGGTCGGCTATGGCGTGGACATAAGCCCACTCTTTCATTTCATCTCTCACGTGAAAACCTCAGAGTTCACCATTAGAGACTTCAGAGTGGCTGAGAAAACTGTTAAAAGAGTCCAGCGACAGCCGAGCGCAACAGGTACTCCTAAACTTTCCTCTTTCAAAAGGTTATTTGGGAAAGCCAACCTTCAAAGACTTTCTGCAATCAAAGAGGCAGCCGATAAGCTAGATGAAAAGCCTCGAAAATTGCTACTGTTTGGTCTCGCATCAATTTTGATAGACGTGTCGAAAGCGAAGAGAGACGGCAAAGCTTTACACATGGCCCCTGACAAACGAAGGGTCGATGTCAAAAAGACGCTGACTGGTAAACTTGACAATATGGCTCAGGATTACGCAAGGCTTGTTAGAAACGGGACCTCTTTTCCGATGATCGGTGACGCACGTGACCTTTCTAATTTGAGAGATCCTAGCACGCAACGATCGGCGCAAATTCTGGAAGAGTCTATAGACTGTGTTGTAAGTTCACCGCCATACTGCAACTCAAGCGACTATGTTGAGATGTACAAGTTGGAACATTGGTTTCTCGGTTTCGTGAGTAACTATGAGGAATCCAGATCCCTAAGTCACTCGACTCTGCGTTCGCACACTAATATTTTGCGCAGTCGCCCGAGTTGGACTCATCCCGTTGTCGAAGACGTTTGCAGAGCTCTCGAAGACAGGACTTGGGAACATCCCGTTCCCGATATGGTCCGCGGATACTTTGACGACTTGCACACATCGTTGTTTGAGATAAGCAAAATACTACGTCCGGGCGGGCACGTCTTCTTGATAATCGGGAACAGTTGCTATAACAAAACCCCTATACCCTGCGACTTGCTAGCCGCTGAGGCGGCCGACGGTGTTGGACTTGGCCTAAGAGAGATCGATGTTGCGAGACAAATAACCACAAGTGGCCAACAGATGGCTCTGATCGATAGTAACAGCAAGAGGTTTCTTCGCGAGAGTATAGTCATTCTTGCTAAAGAGTAACACAATCGCAGTCGGCGCTAATTTGAAATAGCAGTCGTCGCTGTGCCTATTTGAGGAAGCTTGAGCAACTTGTGTTTTCGTTATATGCTAGAGGATTGCAAAGTCGTTATCGGTAATAGTAGTTACTTGGATACTGTAACAAGGAGCGGTCTGTTGCTGAAGCTGCAGGAATTCTTGAGTTTAAGGTAGAATCAATTGAAGATGCAAGACAACTTTCAGATCCACATCAAAAGAGGATGATGAATCAGAACATAGGCGAATGCGAGAAAGCTTTGTGACTCTTTTAAGGTGAAACTTGTTTGATGGGTCCATCCAATGAATTATGTTTCAAGGATCACTTTTTGAGATGGTTCATGAGAGGAGGAGGAGCACTTTGTGCAGAATCGGAAGCATGGAGGGAGCTCGAAGAGAATTTCGGACGAACTTACGTTCCCCATCCAGCCGACGAAGAAATTCTTAAGGCGTTGAGTGAAAAGGCGAATAACCCGGATATGGGATTTCTTTTGGTACTTATTGGTATGCCAGGTTCAGGCAAGACGCTGTTACTTAAAGAATTCATCGAAGGTCTGAAGTATGACCATTTTTCCAATGGTTGCAAGCCGATGATAGATAATATAACCAATGCTTTCGAATTTCGAGATGTTGCTACGATTTTGCCGTTCGGTGAGCGGAAAAAGAGACGAGATTACCCCACAAAGAAGCGAGTCGTTTGGGTGACAACTGCATTAGACGATTTTGTGAAAATCAACGTAGAGGCAAGAGAGTCGTTACGTGAGCTGGAAAGAAAATTAGACGATGGCGTGGGAAAAGGCGAATCATTGATAGTCTTCGGTAATAGAGGAATTCTTGGGGACGTTATGAACAAAGACGACCCTGTTATTCGCTCTATATCTAGGATCGTAGAAAATAGAAATCGACGTTTTGAGTTCATACGTATTCCTAAAGAAAGTAATGTCTTTTGGATCAAGCAATTCGGCATTGAAGAGCCTCTGTTTAACCTGACTAACGGGCTGGAAGGGTTCAAGCAATATTCGAAGGCACTGATCTGCTTAAGTAAGAATTATCTTCGTGAATGCTGTCAAGCTACAAGAAGCCATCCTCAATGCCAAGTTTGCCTCGCTGACATTTTCCTGAGGTACGTTGGCGAGCTAAGAGAGATGTTGGAAGATTCTATTTTCACAGCAAGAGTTCACGATCTTCTACTTTTTCTATGGCTAAGGCATTGTGACGTATATCTGACGCCACGTTCTCTCAACCTTTTCTGGGGTTATTGTCTTTTTAATCTCTGGGGACTGATCGAACAAGAGAAACAGGGCAGTAGGGAAGAAATAATCCACAAGTTTCTAATCTACGATGCACTCTACTCGTCAAGATTGCCTTCAATCAGAGGTCCAGAGGAATACCCGCTATCGGAGGCTAAAGTACACAAATACAGAGACGAAAAATTTGAGTTAGAAATTCTTACCCGCTCCCGCGCCGAAGGATTTCTTCTTAACAAAGACAATAGAAGGAGAGAACGGCTGAAACTGTTCTTCTCCGGGGAAAATATCCACTATAGGAAGATGATTGATGATGGAGCACTTGAAGAGTATTTGGACTCCGAACGGGTATTGTCGAAAATGGGGCAGGTTCTTTCGAGATTGGTTCTTACGAGACCAATGCTTGTCAAGGGCAGAAAATTGGGTGAGACAATAAGTCGAAGTTGGAGTTCTGAAAAACTACTTTTTAGTCCTATAACGGAATTGGTGGAAAAGAGAGAAAAAGGCGGACTGAAAGCCAGAAGATTGCTTGTTCTTATGTTCGATGACAAACTCTTTCGCGACATTACTTATCATGGATTCAGAATGGTACCAGACAACGTTAGGTATCTTGAGATGAGAGAGAAAATATTGGAACTCGATGCCAAAGTGCGAGATAGGTCTCTTAGAATCCCGCCCTCTTTCCATCTGAGTCTGCAAGACTACGAAATTCTGAGGGATTTTGCTTCGAGGATTAGAGAGCCTGATCTCTCTGCACGTCCAGGATTGAGACGAAAGGTTCGAGCTTTCTTAAGAAGTGTCGATGGAATAGCAAACTACTACGTCGGGCCTTTGTTGCATGACTATCTTACAGGGAGAAGCAGAAGAAACGACGCGGTCGGCCTTTTTCTTCACTCTCTAAGACATGGAAAAGACTGTAGTGTAGAAATCGCAAATGCGAGAATGCAAGTAAGAATTGATACGGAGAATTACACGATTGATATAGGTGAATAGAATTGAACCCCCCGCGTATCACTTTCGGAGTGGGCCTGAGGAAACGAAAGGGCGTTGGAACCTATCCTGCCCTAGAAGACCTCGAAGCGACCGTCGGAACAGAACAATGTGAACTCGGTTATAGGTTCCGAGACTATGGAAAGCTGGCGTTGTCGATCATTAAGAGATTGGAAGATTGTGGTACCATCCTCAAAGCACCCCAAGCCCTAGATGAAATCCGAGATTTCTACAAGTTGCCTCATCTTGCTGGATCCACATCACGAGCTGTGGTGACGGAAATCGGAAGTTTCACGCAATGGATGATAGATGCAGAGTGCCCGAAAGTTGGGATTCTTGGCGTTCAGACCGAAAAGAAACGGCAGAAAAAAGTTTTCTTTGGGCCAATAGGTGTATTGTTCTTGAAAGCAGCCTCCAAATCTTCAAATATGACTCAGTCTTTCGAGGATCTTGTCATATTTAGAGTTCTGGCGAGAAAGATAAGAAACCTTGGCCTCGTTTTGGGCGCTCTTTACGCTGAAGGGCCAGTCGATTGCCAATGTGGCAAAGCCAAGATCAAAGAAATTCGTCAACTGCAGGGAAAGAAAACTCAAATTTCATCAAAACTTTTTACAACAATGCGTGACGCTTATTTGGTGCATTGCGAAGGCCCGGAGGTCGTCCCCTTTGCAATGTCTTCAAACAATCCTATGGCGATCTCGGGTATCATATATAATGAGATTTACCGAGTTTATCACGCGTTAAGAATCCCCCTGCAGATGTGGATAAATGAATCTTCAAAAATGTCGACGAGTCTTGTTGCGATCGATCCTTACGAAATCAGCGACCGTATGCCCCGAGAGTTGACTCGAGCTTTCGAGAAACTCGAGCTTCTGCGCTTTGGGGGCCATGGGACAAGGTATGTATCTATTCCAGATCGACTACTCTCCGATCTGGTAAGATACTTTGCAGAATTGATTACATGGGAAGCTTCCATTGAGGCAAAGAAATTGCCTAGCCAAATGCCTTTGGGTTATTTCGTCAAGAAAATAAAAGAAGAATTCAGGATATTGATAAATCCAAATGACGTTATCAGATTTCTTGAAGAATCTGTAGACTACAGAACTTTTGGAATGGACTTGAGGATAGCCAGGGGATATCTGATTTCAGACTATCACTCCTTTACGGAGCGGCTTGAAAATCTCGGGCTGGCAACGATCCGTCCTGATGGAGACGTAATGATAAGAATTGAGTAACATAGAGAAGGTCGTTAACTCCACTTATGCATTCCTTCTGACGAAGTATATATCCGAACTCGAAGAACCTCATCGGTTTCTGGTTCTTGGTTTTCGAGATATACTTGAAGACCTTTCCATTTACTTCAAGAGTGTTTGCAAAGGCAATCTTGTAGTCCCAACCGGAAAGCTTAAAGAAATCTCCAAACTGAGGAAAATTCTTTCGCCTTGTTTGATCGCTCTCGATTGGGAAGACGTAGGAAAATATGCATCGTGGACGACAAGTTTCAAGATTTTAGATGAAAGCCCTTTGAAGGCCAGAGCGTCTGGCCGTCGTGATGTCTATGATCCAATCGATGTCACGATTTGGCTATCTGAAAGAGACCATGTGCTCACGGAAGTACTTGAATTCATTTCTGAGAAGCTTGCCATTACGTTAAGATCGGTTCGACTTGAGACCCTTAGGTATTTGCTTACAGAGATTGGAAAGTTTATGCAAGGGTCGCGTAGCTATTCTGAGTGGTTCCATCCGAGAAAAATTATGGAAGCCCTCACTTTAAGCCTGCAGTGGCAAAACTCAGTTTCAACTTCGCATGAACAAGCTACGCTAGGGAATTTTCTAAGAAAGATAGGCATGGAACCCTTCTCTACACTCGATGATATTCCTATTTTTGGCGACCGAACTATCAGCGAAGAAAGCCTCCAGAAATACCTCGAGAGTTACCCGCAAATTCTGCGAACTTACCTAACATCTCCATTCGAAAAGGGATCAGGCAGATTGAGAAAGACTCTTTCATCCTTGGGTTTCAATTTACTTCGGCGATTGATGATTGTTGCCGCTGAAAAAGAATTAAACAACGGAAAGAAAGGAAAGTGGACCGCGAATTTTCTTGAATTCGAGCAAGGTAGGAGCGAGAAAAAGACAAGGAAGAGGAAATATGGTGTAAACATCTACGGGGCAACAATTCTTGGTAGGTCTCCAGTTTCCGGTTTGCCGACCCGGATCCAATTTGTCTTGGAAAGGTCTAAAGATTTCGGTGGAGACAACATATTGCCGAAGTTTTTCAAAAATGAACTGAACGCTTTGCTCACAGAGTGCAACAAGGTATTGGGAGACCTACACTTTGAACTTTTCCCTATCAAATTGATTGGTGCAGACACTCTAATGGTAGAGCTTCTAATGGGGAAAGAGGGTCTTCTAGTAGCAGATCCATACAAGGATGGCTCAATGGCACCAACTCGCAAAATCAATGAAACCCTATCAAAGCTTGGAGTGGAATAGAATGACAATTACCCACATATCAATGTCATGCTGGGCTGATCCTTTTGGTGCAGCGGGTGAATTCGATGTTTTGACCTCATATGAATACTCGCCTTTAGTGATTGAAGCTTCGATCTTAAGCGATGAAAAAAGTGTACGAAAATCTACGGATCAAATTAAGAAAAGACTGGATGACATAGTGGAGAAGAAAAACACAAAAACAGAAGTTCAGCATTTCTTGGAAAAAAGAGAAAACTTCCTGTTGAAGCTTCGATCAGTTCCTACGGTAGAGTCATTCGTGAGATTCACAATGGAAAAGGCTGAGGAAGCCAGAAAGACTCAGGAAGAAGTGAGGGGATTCCTCACTGAGATAGGAGCGATCCAAGACTTACGACGGGAACTTTCCCGTTTTGATGTACGACCGCAGTTCAAACGACGCAATTTTCTGATTGACGCAATCCGAGGAGCCACGTTGTCTGGGAGAAAAAAACTCAAAGAGTCGCTGGTAGACTACATTGACGAGTCAAACGATGAATTACAAAGGCTTGTCGTTGAAGGTGCGAGTTCTGAAACCGTTTATACAATTCTTGGCGCTGACGTGGAATTTGTAGCTATCGAGAAAGAACTTTTGAGAACGAGTCAATCAGTGGCTATTCCGTTGGATCTATCGCCTTTGCGTCTTTCGTTAGCTATGCTAAGAGGAGAGCAGCTTTTCGAACAGTCTCGAATAAATTATCCGCCTTTGTTCTTATTGTTTAATCCAGCTGCTCACGCATTTAACTTAGCTAGGCCATATAGAACAATAGATGGGCATCCTGTTTTCATCCGTGCTCCGAGATTTGAGGCGGATAAGACCACGGCTCAACGTGAAACGTCCGATGCAAGAGAAAATTTTGAGCAAACAGTAGGGCCATTGTTGTATGGCCTAAAGGGTCTAGCGGGCACGGGAGAGACTGTTCCGTCGTTGATATCAGAGCCTCTCGTTCAAGTCATCCTCTCATACTTGTCTTTCAATCCTCTTAGTAAGGAAATGTTGAGAGTTGCTGATTTTGGCTGTGGAACAGGAGCTTTGTTGAAAAAGATCATCACGAAAGCACTTGATAGATGCCCTGCAGAAGAAAGAATTAGCATCTCTGCTCTTTTGAATGACGACAGCCAAGAAGATCCTGGGAAACGTTTTAGGCGCCTATCCCTTGAAGAGCCGTATGCAGGACTGGTCGATTCACGAGCTTGGAAAGGAGACATGCGCGAACTAATAGTTGAGTTGGCAAGCCTTAATGAGCGGTTTGACATTGCCTTTGTCAATCGTGTCTTGGATATGTACGGAGGCTATGGAATATTTGAATTCGATTTCAGCCCCAAAAGAACGGAGGGTTGTTCATCATTTTATGAAAGAGTGCAAGCAAAGGAACCTAATGTAGGGGACGTATTAGCTTTCTCAGAGTCAACTTGTCACGAGAATGCATGGAGAGCAATTAAGTACATATTCGAACGACAGGCTCATAAGAAAAAAGAAGGATGTTATCTTCTTCCATCAATCGATATGAAAATGAAGAAGAACTTCTTTGATGTCAATGGGGTAGATACTCTTGAGGCTTTGTTAACAGTATCAAAACTTCTTTTGGTATCAGTTTTTCCGGGAAATTTCAAAGTTCTCTTTCCAGAAGTTAACTCAGTCAAAGACAATATCTTTTATTGTGAAAAATCCTCCTCCTCATCCTACTCTATAATTTGTATAAGTAAGGACAAAGGACTCACTGAGCACATAAAGGCTCAATGTTCAGGTTTTGTGACTAGTTAAAGCTTTGTCATCAAAATTCCGAGGTTTCGCTATCCTAGATACCCAGTAAGCTTTCCCGGTGGCCCTCTCTGACTCCTAACTGACTTAAGGTATGAAAGAAAGCCAGACGTTGATTAGCCTTGAACCTTATTAAGAATCTAGTCTCCGCCAGTCGTTAACCTTAAAGAACTTCGAGAAATACCTGAGAGCGTGAGATCGGTACCCTTTTTGGATATGGGGTGAAAAAAGGGAAGTAGATAAGAATAGTGGGCTCCTTCTGCCTATTATCTCAGTCTCATTGCGTAGGAAGAAATTGGAAAAGCAGTTTTGTTGTATAGAAATTGGAAAGAAAAGCAGGATATGAAAGAGAAAGAGCGGCGCAAGATCTTTCGTAACTACAACATGAAAGGAGTTGCTATGGGAATAGTTGAATTCGTTAGGAACTTAAAGCATCGAAATTGAACCAGAAACTCTAAAGCTTTCATTTCAAGACAAAATCATTCCAGTGAAACTCTGTCCGGTATAAAGACTGAACCCATTTTAGATATCTTACTTGAATATCCGCCGAAGAATTTCGGCAATAGTATTGCCCAGTTCTTTCGGGCTTTCTTCACCGCTCAAGACAATCTCCTTCTTTGCACTTACGTGGCTAGTGCTGGTCTTAACTCTAAATCCCGCCTGCCGAAACCTCTTTGCAAGCGTCTCATCCGCTTGTTCTTCCGCGCTGAGCCACTTTGAGTAGCTGATGGTTATTTTGCTCGGTTTTTCGTTTTTGAGTCCCACATCGACGTACAGGTTTCTATTAAATGATCTAGCTACCGGATTCAGCCGTTTTAGGTATGTCAATCTCACACCTTCCTCCCGTGCTCTTCTCAAGAGTTCAATTCGCTCAGTCTCATTTGACGGAAGATAATGGTTTGTGCTGCCGTAGTAGCGTAGAGTTATAACTTGGTTTTCGGGAAGACCTAGCAATCTGAGAATCTCTCTGATCCTTTCCTCTTTGGCTTCCCGCTTCCGCGTTTTAAGAATCGTCCAGAACGCTAACAAGGATTTCGGATCGCGCTTTAGCTCTGCAGCTGATTCTTTAAGATCTTCAAGCTTGAATGCCAAAGTTCCTACCGTCGCTATCTCCTCCCCGAAAGCCCTCATTTCGCTCCTTGCCAACTCACACTTTTCCCTCAGCTCTTCAGACAGCATCAAAATCGTGGGCTTCTGCTCTTCCCCGAAGTATGCCTCCAAAAGCGTATACCTCCCTAATTCTAGCTGGCAGATCTTCCTTCTGGGCCCGGTATATAATCCGTTTGACACTCCTTATCAAAGTCTCTTGTTTAAACAACCTGCGCACCATGTTTCTTCATTCCACAGGGATCTAATCGTTCTTCTCGATAGCCATTGTTGCCAAGGAAGCTATAAATATGAAGAGGAGTTCATCGATATCAGAATAGGAACTAGCAAAATTAAAGTTCAGGCGACAACGAAAATCATAACTCGAGGGATCATTTCTTGAGCTGGCTGGAATGGTTTGGGTTCAAAACCGACCCGTTCTTTGTAAAACCATTGCAATCTGACTTCGATGACCTAATGGTCAAGACGATGATAATCTCAAATGAGGTTGACAGGTGGCCCTCTGTAGCCAAATCCCAACCTTTCACCAAGCTTGTTATGGGACACAGGGGCGTGGGCAAATCCACGACGATTCGTTATGCTTCACATATTTTCCAAAAGAATGGTATGCTGTCGGTCTATATTGGGGTGCCTACCTACGGAGTAGAAAAGCGAGAGCCTATATTCTTTGCTACCCGAGAAATCGTTCGAGGCTGCCTGCAAGAACTCATAAGAGCGAGTGCTGATACAAAGTCTGAGTTCTTCACCAAGTTCAAGGATCTGTTCGTCAAATGGGGGAGATTCGTCGGGTTAACATATAGCCAATTGGAAGGTTTTGTTCTCGATCCGACAGATGTCACTGAAGTCCAGTTCGACCTTTTGAGGGACATGCTCAAGAGCTTCTTGGAATTGGCGAATAGGAACGAGGTAAGGATTCTAATCGCGATAGATAACTTGGACAAGCTACCTGATGAGGTCATAAGAGGATTCTTAGCAGGAGCAACCTCTCAAGGACTTTTCGAGATGTTTAATTCAAATGGTGCATCTGTCGCAATTGCAATGGACCCTGACAAGATTAGAGCCGCATGGAAATCAGACGATCTATCATATCTTAGAGGGGACTGCACAGTACTCGAGCCGCTCTCGCCAAAACTGGCGGAAGCCTTGATTGAACTGAGAGTAAAGGAATTCAGCGACGGAACCAAGATTCCAAGCAATCCGCTGAGCGCTGAGGTTATTTACGAAATTTGCAACAGACAAAAGGGAATTACTAGGGCGATATTGATTGAGGCAAAACTAATCTGCCAGCAAGCCTTCGAACGAGGATTTCCAACGATCAACAAGGATAACGTGAAGAGGCTGGGTACCTCTCCCGGAATAGATGTGTACTATCAGCTCATCGAAGACCGCGATGCTCTTGTTGGTGCTGAGCGACTGTTATCCCTCGCTGAACGTGTTCAGACGCCGGAGATGCCTAATATACTGCCTGGAATTTTGAATCTCTTTTCTGGAGGACAAGCGAAGTTCTCTGCGGAGAATCAGCAGTTACTCATTAGTGAAAGCATTGTTGAAATAGAATCAGGAAAGTATCGTTTGACTCTGCCTGTGTTCGTATTGCTTTCACTGGCAAGACAACGAGGCTTCCCTCCAGAAGAGTTCCTCTCATGGTTTCTTCGGCATGAAACAATTGAAGTGGTAAGAGTTGAAGCCCCAGGACTCAGAATCAAGAAGAGGATAGAGTATTTTGTCAACAATGTATCGGCGCTTTCCTCTAAGAAGCCCAAAGCTAAGGTTATTCTAAAACGAGGAGAAGATCTGTTTCAGGGCGAGGAGGTTATTGAACGAAGCAGCGAGACTTGGTTCAGAGAAGTTGTCTTTAGACTTCGTAAGGCAAGCGATCGGTACAAGATTGTCGAATCCACCAGTTGGGAGGACGCTGACAATATTTCGCTTTGCGAGACCATCCATTTTGTTATGAAAGACTTCTTACTGGCATTCTCCAAGTTCTTCGCTGCCGTCGGATGTTCACCTCCACTTCAGGTTCGAAGCAGCCTTTCCCATTTGGAAAGCTGGGATTTCATTTGGGCAGCGTTGGCGGCGTATCAAAAACAATACGGAATCAATTTTAGCACATACAGATTCGTGAAGAATATCTATAGTAGCTATCAAGGAGCCAAGCGAGGCGCATACGTTCCTAACGAGGCTGATATTTCTGAAATGCAAAAGATGCTTGATGAAATTGTGTCAGAGATGTCGCAGGAGTGGAAGAAGCTCATAGTCATAAGTGAATCGACGTTGCAGGAACGAAGGCCAGAATCCACTCAATACATAGAACTCCATGAAGCCATGAGATCACGTGTCTCCGAGTTGTTCGAAAGAATAGGGTATGTCGAGACAATCGAACACTATCGTACCTTCAAAGTTAATGGGCAACTTTATCAAAGGTTAGGTTTCTTCAAGTCTCCAACCGAAGTTGCTGAACTAGATATAGTAAGACGAAGGCAGGAACCTAACAGAAAAAATGGAAAGATTCGTTTTGAGTATGTCTTTTGCGAGGTAAAGAGAGGTGGCACGAAATCGAATGCACAAGACGTTCTCTGCTTTGTGAAAAAGTGCACAGATCTGATAAACATTATCGAAGAAGAAATGAGCAAACTTCCGCAGATTCTCAAGCCTCAATATCATCTGTGTTTCGTTTCATATTCTGGGGTTGACGATTCGGTCGGACGAGCGTTGCCTAAGACTGAAATGCCACGTCGATCGAAATTTGACATATGGAATGTGTATGAATTGAACAAGAAACTCAAAGAGTATAGTCTTCCGCTTTTCCCTGTCAGGACTTCGGTCTAGAAGCCCAAATCTTTCGGAGCAGTCGCACCACAATGCAAATTCAAAAATCTAGTGAAGGAAACGAGAGAGCTCAGCAATATCCGGCCTGAATTCGCCTATTATTTCCAGCCCCAGTAGTCTTCTTCAGCTTCGTAAACCTCTTCGCAGTCTGAGCATACGCCCAGCGTCTTGATCACTCCATCGGCTATAGCGCATTCCTCACAGTACCTCTTTCCGCACTCACCGCATCTGTACGGTTCCTCATCACTCACTTCAGCGCCACAGACATCACATATGCCCAACCAGATCAATCACCTTGAATCCACTCGTCTTTTTCATCTCTCTTGCTCATGTTTCAGCTCTATTCATTATGTGGGTCTAAGCCCAAACTTTCTTTCAAGCCACTCGTATTTTCCCTTGAAATCGTAAAACTCTTCGACACCCTTAGCATCTAGAAGAGTTACCTTATCCTTGAGTTC
>Ga0315314_1000960_pt1 | contig 27745 bp, 33 predicted proteins | sample TDP9_MG_FD_203631 | JGI IMG/M metagenome (GOLD analysis project Ga0315314, IMG submission 203631) | Freshwater sediment microbial communities from Lake Towuti, South Sulawesi, Indonesia - TDP9 | ecosystem: Environmental > Aquatic > Freshwater > Lake > Sediment | place: Indonesia: South Sulawesi... | reverse complement strand
AAGTCGTAGACCTGAGCTTGAGCTAATGTTTCTGACTCATGTCGAGAGTCTTAATACCCAACGGCAAAATATCCATGATCACCGCCTCTATGCTGAGCTTTTTACCCGAATGGATAAAACGGTCCTCCCTTACAAGGAAGAGACACTTTCACCATCGGCACTTCGAAACAGAAGAGTTGAGGGAAATGCTTAAACAAAACGAGCTTATGGACACGAAGGCAAAGAGCTGCGGAGCCTTTCTGCTCGTGGAAGCAAGGAAGATCAAACCCACAACCCCCTCATATATCAGCGCCTCTCTGTAGATGGTCCAATTTTTCTTCAAAAGGAAATCCGAACAAGCTGAAACGACCTTCAAAACATTTAATATGGGCTTTTGTCTCAACGTTTATGGGCCGGTAGTTCAGTCTGGTATGAATGACGACCTTCATGAAGGTCATCAGTGCTCACGCCGCCTTCGCACGCAAGCCAAAACCGAGAAAGGCGGAAGTCGCGGGTCCGAATCCCGCCCGGTCCACCATAATTTTTATTCTAAATAGATTTGCTTATATACCTCCTCTTGGGCATTCTATGTTGTGGTGGTGTGGTTGAGGGCCCCCCGTTGGGCTCACCTGCTTGAGGATCCTGAGTTTAGGCGTTGGTATGAGAATCTGGCTAGGGGCAGTGAGGGCACGGCCATAGAGAGGGCTAGGGTGCTTTACCGGTTTCTTAGGTTGCATGACATGACGCCTCACGGGCTTGTGGAGCTGGCGAGGCAGGATAGGCGGAGGGTTGAGGATGTGCTTTTAGACTTTGTGGGCAAGCTCCACGAGGAGGGAAAAGCCCCGGGCTACATAGAGAACTACCTGAAGGCTGTGAGGTCATGGCTCAACTACAACGAGATAAGGCTGGTGAGGAGGATAAAGATAGGCAACCGCAACGCCACCCCCACCATAGAAGACGAGAGGGTCCCCATCAGGGACGAGCTCAGAACCATACTTCACTATGCCAGGGAGAGGGCGAAGTGCTCCATAGCCCTCATGGCCTTCGCAGGCCTGAGGCCTGAAACCCTGGGAAACATGAGGGGCACCGACGGCCTAGCCGTCAGGGACCTGCCCGAGATAAGGATAGAGGATGAACGCATCACCTTCACCAGGGTTCCGACGATGGTTGTGGTGAGGCCCAGCCTCAGCAAGGCTAGGCACCGATACTTCACCTTCCTGACCAGCGAGGGATGCGAGTACCTTCAAGCCTACCTAGAGAAGAGGCTTGCCATGGGCGAGGAGTTCACCCCAAAATCACCCGTAATAGCGGTGACACCGGGCTTCGAGAGGATGGGCAAGAGCCCCAGGAACAGGGGGTCAAGGTTCATAACCTCCAAGAACGTGACCCGAGAGATCCGTGAGGCCATGAGGCCGCGCTACGGGTGGAGACCCTACGTGCTGAGGGCATACTTCGACACCCAGCTCCTAGTGGCTGAGAACCACGGCAAGCTAAGCCACGCCTACAGGCAGTTCTTCATGGGCCACAAAGGTGACATCGAAGCAAGGTATACGACGAACAAGGGTAGGTTGCCGGAAGACTTGATAGAGGACATGAGGCGATCCTTTATGGCCTGTGAGGAGTACCTGTCGACTAGGCTGCCCAGCAGGGAGGAGGACCCGGAGCTCACCACTATCAGAACTATGGTGGAGAGCGGCGTGTTGGATCTGTCGAAGCCTAACGTGAGGCAGTACCTCGTCAAGAAGCTGGGCATCGAGGACGTTGAGGTGAGGGTGGCGAGGATGAAGGACGAGGGCTTAAGCGAGGACGACGCCTACGCGAGGGTCATTTGCGGGGAGCTGGGCGTGGAACCCATGAGGATGGAGGTGTCCAACAAAAAAGACAGCGACCCGAAGAAGATAGTGAGTGAGGGTGAACTTGAACTCTACCTTGCCGAGGGGTGGGACGTGCAGACGGTGTTGCCAAGCGGCAAAATACTCATCAGAAAGTGGTTAGAGCAGCCTTAGAATCCTCTTAACCAATCGTTCCTTCCGACTATAAACCAAATCCTCGATCAGGCACTTCTGCATGTTAATGTACTTAACGAGGGGCTCTATAATCTCCTTGCTGATATGGTAGTCTATGAACTCGTGTTTAAGCGTCAGGAGCGCCCTTTCCTCGTCCTCATCATAGATGTGTATCACGCCCCCCTTCACCTCACCGTGCCTATCCGAGTTCGGGTTTGGGATCCACCTCACCCCTAAATCGTGCCCTAGACCGCTCTCCCTCTTCAGTCTCTCAAGCTCATTCTCAAGCCTAGCCTCCACAGAAGGGCGGCGCCCCTCGCGGTTGGCACACGCTATTCGGGCCCTTCCTCCCAAGTTAAGACTCTCCTTCGCTTGTGCTTGATCCTCCTCCTATCGATCGGCTCCAAGAATAAGCCGAGGTCGCGGTAGAGACACGCCTTCGCGTATTGCGCTGGCGTGAGGTTGAAGAGCTCCGCTACCTGCTCAAGCTTCTCCTCGGCTAGTGCCGTGATCCTGAAGGTGATTTGACGCCGCTTCCCGTACTTCTCCCTACTCAAGCCCTCCCCTCCCCTCCTACAGACCCTTCGAAGAGAAGCCTAAAACGGGCTTCAATATCGTTGGGACGCCCAAAACGGCGTGCAACCGATACTCCGCTTTCCCCCCTTCAACACCCCGAAAAAGTGGGGTTGGGCATCCTTCGCCTGCTGTTAACATCACATTTCCACGAATTTTTGGACTTTCTCGATTCCGCAAGCGTTGAGATGTTGGGCGCCACAAGGCACGCAAACGCCTTGGAGAGCGTGGAGAGGCCGCAACTGAGCGTGGCGAATGAGACCGAGTAGCGATGGTCCGGGTCTTAGGTAAAATTGGGTTCTGAGGGTCAATCATGGCTGTTTTCACCGTTCATCTCCCAATGTTTCATGCATGCCTGTCCCGTGTGAGAGATGTTAAATCGCAGGTGTCCGCGGGGCTTCTATATCGGCCTGACAATTGGCAAATATAGAAAATCTGCGAGCCGGTGGACACGGTCCTAGCGTCGCGGCAGTTCCTACAAACCTCCGTTTTCACTCACTTTCACCCAAACGGATTTCTCCGCTTTTGCCGGTATCGTGAATGCGCCTGTGCCACAGTCACCATAGCGCGTGCGTTGACTTCTCTAATGAAACCTTCACATTTCATTTCGTTCATCCTTCCGCGAGGATGTACTTGCCCTGGCCGAATGGCTTCAAAAATCCGTCTTCAACGAGCTTCTGCTCAACTTTGCCCCAGCTTTCCTTCCTCCAAGAATAGCCTAGGGCTTTTTTGAGGTCGGTGTCGCTTATGACATTGTTTTTCTTCAAACAGACGTGTTCACGTAGCGATTCAACCGTTTTTGCGTAGGCTCTCTCCGGAGTAGTCCCTGGATCTATGGGGCGGAAGCCTTCCCATCTCTGATTTGACGGCTTTTCCTCCCTCTGCGGTTTTTCCATCCAACCATACAAACCTTCGCAGTCATAGCCAAGTTCGTCCGTCTCCACTAATTGCTGGAGCCAGCCTTTAGCCGCGGACTCGGATAAGCCCAAGATCTTCATGGATAGCTTAACAAAATCCTGCTCCATGCCTCTCTTAAACTCGTAGCGCATAATGGGCTTTCCTTCGGCGACGGTCAGCGTCCTAGACTTGAAGCCCTCACAAGTGCGGGCGAACTCGGCCGTGGGAAGAATCAAATTCGGGTGCTCTTGGACGCACGTGTCTGTTCGATGGTTCAGGCAGTGACTACACGTAAGCGGTGTTCCCTGAAGATGTTCCTTGACTAGGGGAGTCTGAGAAACGGAGCCCAATGATTTACGCGTTTGGGGAAAGCGTAATTTAGCTTCGTCCGTTTGCTTAGAGACACCCTCTTCTTGGGCAGATGATTTGCGGGAGATTTCCAGGCTCAGTATAGAGAGCTGTTTGTTGAACCTATCTCGGTATTGCTCCCATACCTCATCCCCGTTTCTCTCTCCATTACTGTGCCTAAGTTTTGCGTATAAATCATTGAGGACTGAAACATCCTCCTTTAGTCGAATGGAGCTTAATGATTCACGTGTTTCATAAACGCGTAAATAAGCGGGGCTCTTCCAGTACGCGTATGGGTTTCCCCTTCCGCCGACAGCCTTGCGGTCAACGTAACCCATCTTATACAGGTGGGTAAGCTTGTCCTGAACTACCCTCGGCTTTTCCTCCAACTTCTTCGCGATGATGGTGGATGTCACGGGGTCAGGAGTAAAGCCGAAGGGGCGCCCCTTCTCGTCATAGTTCTGCTGAGGCTCTTCGTCTCCGAGTTGCTCCAGTATCTTCCTCGCTGTCTCATCCAGCTTCAAAACCTGCCGCAGGTCCCAGAGCGATCTGGCGGTTTCAAAGTCCACAGGCTCGACTAAGATGTGTTCGCCGATTTTCAGCCGCTTCTTGAACCTAGCCTTCGTCACCGCCCATATGAGGGCGCAGAACTGCTTCAGCTCGCTCCTTGCGTCCACTCCGTAATCTGGATATTCAAAGTCGAAGGGGATGAGAACCTTAACATCGACCTCTCGGATGATCCTGGTCACCTCCTTCGCTACCTCAAACTCTGGTGGGAGGTAACGTTTTCCGCGGCCCATGCGCATCTCTCTTTTGATGTGTTCCAGGATGGACTTGTTCACCTCTGGGTTCTCCTCCGGGTTCAGCACGATGTACCTCCGCACTATTTGGCCGCCCTCGTCCGTGAGGTTGGTCACCGCCGAGGCCATAACCGCGAAGCTTTCAGGCAACTCCACGTCTATGAGTTCGCGGTCCTTGGTGACCGACCACAGCCTTGGGTTAGCCCTGTTCTCGCTGGTGATGTCCTTGAGGGTTTTCACCGTATCCGGTTGGTCTGGGACATCGTCAAAGTATATGACGGCGTTCTCGAGTTTGACGCCCGCCTTCATGGCGTAGTAGATAGCCTTGGGCGAGCACTCCTTGAGGCGCACCACAGATTCGTCTGGCACGCAACAGAGAACCACGAATATGAGGTCGCTCTTTCCCACACCGCTTGTGCCCACAGCTATTATGTTGAGCTCGTACCCGAGGCCCGGCGTGACCGTGCCCAGCCAGATGAGCTTGCTCTTCTCCCTGTCTCCTATGTGAACCTTCTGCACCGTGTCTGCAATGAACTCTATGGGATCCTGCGATTCCAAGATTTCCAGAGCCCTCTTCTCGGCTTCGTTTGGAGTGGAGGGCTTCTCTTCCACGGCTCGGGGCGCCCGCTTAGACAATAATGTTTCGAGTAACTTAGCGGCTACCTGGTGAACCAGCTCCACGTCGACACCTAGGCTCTTCGCGAGGCTCTTCCTCGCGGTAACCGACGATAAGTCGCGGATCTTAACTGGGTAAATAGGCTCGTCTCCGCGATAGATGAGGGCTAGGTCCTTCTTCACGCGAAAGGTGAACTCCCCTAGACTGAAGGCGCTGGGTCGGATCTTGCCCTCCGCCATAAGCTTGTCGTACTGCTGACTTGTCGGCCATCGATCTCTCCCTATTTTCCGGGTGAAATAGGCCATAGCCTCCACGCACTCGCTCTTTGTTAGTCCGTGTTGGTTGGCTAGGTGTAGCAGGGTTCTGACCAGAACGTCGCTTCTCTCGCCGAGGGCAGGCCTCTCGTAGCCCTCGCGCAGGCTTGGGGGGAGCATTGCCATCAATGCGTCAGCGTCTCGAGATACGGCAGCGGTAACGGTCGTTGCCTCTTTCGTCTCCCGACGCTCCCAGCACTCTTCGATGAGCCTCCACAGGGTGGGCTGCGGCTCCGACGGCTTTGTGATATCTCCCAGTATGATGGTGCGGACGCGGGGCTTATCCTTCGGGCTCTTCATGTTCACGGTGCTAGGAACACCGAGAATCCTTGGAAGGTCGCCCACAGAGTCGATTTCGACGGTCTCATCGCACAAAGGCTTAATCTCGTGCTGCAAGAACCAGTTCACCATATCAGAGAGCCTGTTCTGCGTGGTTTCGCCCGTCTTATAGAAGTGAGGGGCCGTCTCCTGACGCGGGATCCTGACCAAGATTAAATAGCCGTTTCCTGTGTCGATCGTAAGCGATGGCTTAACCCCACGCGACTTCAGCCAGGTTAGTATCTTTGCCATGTTCCTTTTCGCGTTGAACCTCTGCGTCGCGTTCGCCGGCTCCGTCTTCTTGTTGGGTCTGGCGGCGTCTACGTCGATGGGAATGAAGACTAGGAAAGGCACGTTTTGGTAGCTTCCGCCCTTCCCATCACGCGGTTGGCATGAGTAGTAGACTTGGGCGCGCCCGTTGTATTTTGCACAAGTATCGGCGAAGGCCTGCGGATCTGTGACGTTGAAGTCTTGGTGAACCACCTTGCTGGGGGGCTCTATAATCCGAAGCTCGAGCCTCTCGTAGCCTAACCACCGATAAAAATCTATGAAAACCTTGCTGGGATCCTTTTCCAAGCCTAAACACCCTGCGCAGACCCAACGCCCATGTTTGAGCTTGTGAGTTATTCTGCCGATCTTTCCCGGATCGTAACGGAGAATATCGACTTGCCGACCGCAGCTTTGACATCGAGGGGGCAAAGAAGCCCTCAGCTTTTGAGATGTTGCTTAGCGGATTCGGTGAAGAAGAAGAGCCCCTCTTTCTCTATCACCAAGTTAAGCTTCACCAGCTCCACCCTGAGCGAGGCGGGAATCGCGTTGAAGTCCTCACGATTCATCGGGATGCCGAGGTCTATCAAATCTTTGCTCTCTTGGATCAGGCGGAGCGCTTCTGTCGAAGGCCCTGTCCTTTCCTGCTGCACGGCCGGCGGCTGTGTTACGGGACCCTGCGGGGGCAAAGTGGCTTGCCTTGGTTGCGGTAGAACTCCGCGGAATATCATTCCCCTTGCGCCTAATCCACCGTAAGATTCGATGGATACCACTTCGATTGTCTCACCTATCCACGCCGAATCGTCGTTCCCAAGGGCCTCGGCTACGCGGTCCAACTGTTTTGGCCCAAACCTGTAATCCTTTTCATCCCCAGTCCTCAGTAACCTCAGCTTCGCCACTAGGTAGGGTCTATCAAGGCTGTTGTCTTCTCGCAACGAGGTAACGATGACGAATTTATCTCCCACAACAACGTCGTCAGCGGACCACCACTGAGAGTGCTTTTTTTTCCACTCTTTCACATTTACCATGTTTTTTTACACCTCAAACACGTGTATAGGCAGCCTTAACGGGCTCAGATCGGCTACCTCTTCGGCTAGAGTAATGCCCGTTGGCCTTTGCGTCACGGCGACAGTGCTCAAAAACGGTCTAGTTTGGTTAGTGTTGCACCCACGCCTAGCGATAGACTCATATTTGAGTTCAACCTTTTCTGTCATGGAATCGTCTCTCTCTGGGGGAGGCGCTCCGGGGGAACGGGATCTTTTCCAGCGCCTGCGACGCTCAGATCCCTCTAGCCCCATCCACACGGCCTCCCTTTCCAAGGTTACTCATGTTTTAGGCGCCCCCTTCTCTCCCCATCATTTGGTATCATTCCTTTCTCCTCTCGAACTGTAGGACCAGTCCGGGAAACGAGAAGTTGTCATATTTCCACACCCCTAGCAGTCTTTCTACGGCTTCTTCTTCGCTGATTCCCAGTCGCCGAGCTTCCCTCTCTACGGCTTCCTTAGGCACGGTGATTTCGATGGTGGCTCCCTGTGCCCCAGCTCTCCTCAGTTTGTACTTTTTCATGATCACGTTTTTATTGTCAGGAAGTTCCGACATTTTTACCACCTTTTTACGTAAAGTTTATGTAGCATGCAATACTCATAAAACATTGACTTTGCACCAGATGCAATATCGTGGTGTGTGATTGCATGAGGCGCAAAAAACCCCAATCGGCCAAGAAGAAGCTAAGCACGGACGCGCGGATATGGAAAATAGTGAAGTCACGCGGACCGATAACCCTCAAGGACGTCGCGAAAGCGGTTGAGAAGGACGATAGCACAGCTTGGCGAAACCTAGTTCTCTTGGAAGATGAGGAACTAATCAAAGAGACCCAGGAAGGTTACGTGCCCTTCGAGTGGCAAGACCTAGAAACTAGCGTGAGAAAGGCCTTGAGGGATTTCAAGACAGAGCATTATGTGAAAGTAAGCCTAGACGATATCGCCAAAAAAGTGCGTCAACCACCAAAGAAGATCGAGGACTATGCATACCGCTGGGCGCCAGAAGAGGGCCTAGAGATAGCGCAAGAAAGCGAGAAGTTCAGCGGCATGCCTCAAATAGCGTAGGAGAGCAAATCTAAAGTTGCGGAGATCGATCGATCGGAGTCGAGGCGGCCCGCCGATACGGCGTCGATGAAACCGTCCGAACCGTGAGGGAGGACTTGGTCCAGACCAAGAGAAACGTCGAGGCCCTGGAGAAGAAGCGCGCGCGCGCTTAGGACTGAAGATCGTAGAGTGATGTTAAGAATATAATGGTTTTGGAAGCGAAGCCTATGGTAGAAAGGGGAGTACGCCGGGGGGCTGGTGGAAGACTTGATGGACAAAGAAACGAGTGTGCCACGTGAGGCGCGTGTTAAAGCCGAGCTTTACCGTATATTCAAGGACGCCATAAATGAGGGCATCGTACCCGAGTCCGTCTCACTTGTGGAGACAGAAAACAGTTACTCAGTTGTAGATGTGGAGCCTGAACTTCGTGTCGCTAAGGGGAAGATAGCGGACCTCGTCGTGACCGTGAAGCCCCCGTACGGGAGGGAAGAGGCGCTCCTCGTGCTGGAGGTCAAGAAGAGAACCTTCAGGGTCTCCACCTACCTGAGTGGGGCTAAGCAAGCATCTCAATATGCTGAGGGGTTGGGGGCGTGGTTTTTCGCTGTCTGCGACGGCTGGTTCATGCTCCTCTTCAGAAGCGTCGTCAACGAGTTGGTTGGGGCGTATGGAGTGGAGATGAGCAAGGACTACGCTCAGAATATACTGGCGGTTCTCATCGAATACCGTCGGAGGGAAAGGTCGGAGTGTTTAAGCCAATTACCGAGGGCCCCAGACCCCGGCTTCCTAAGAGAGAAATTATTCCCCGCGCTCACCAGAGGAGGAATAAGCGTAAGAGCGACGTTGTTGCCTCGGGAGATTTCTGCAGCAAAATGAGTGAGGTAGAAAAGCATGCCGAGTGTTGAAAACCATGTAAGATTTTGTGAGAAGGTTGATGTGGTTCAGGCGAACCTTTCCTCGGTGGATCGGAGGCTTCACAAGCTTGAGGAGGAGACGTTGCCTAACCTTCAAAAGACGATCGAGGAATACAAGGAGCTCCCGAAAAAGGAGGCTGGCGATCGAAAGGGAAAAGGAGAGGCTCAAGAAATATAAAAATGAGGAAGACGAGGTTGACTCAGGTTAAGGGCAAACTTAAGATCCGCAACGGGGAGAAATGGATGGAGCCGACGGCCCTATTCGACACTGGGGCAACCCTCACCTACATAAGCGAAAGGGTCGCCAAGAAGATAGGGTTTAACCTCTACCCTGAACCGAAGAAGGTTCCGCTGGCGGTTTTAGACAAGGAGGCTGAGGTGATCGGGGACTTGACGGTTAGCCTGGAGATAGATGGGTGTCCTATGCCGAGGAGGGAGACCTTGGAGGTGATCAAGGATCTGCGCTTCGACGCAATCGTGGGTTTAGACATCATCGAGAAGTACGACGTCATCTTGGACACTAAGAACGGTAGAGTGAGGCTGAAGAATTACCCTCCGGAAGTCGTGCTCATCTGAGGAATGTGTCACATTCTAACATTTTTAATCGGTGGATGGTAAAGGGAAAGAGGCGATTTCATCCTTCTGCTGTTATTTCTTTTGCTAATTGTTTGGTTTGAAACCGCTGGGCACATTCTAGCAACTCGTGCAAATCGCCTTCGACTTCAAAGCAGTACGCTTGCGCGTTTCCTATTCTCCTGGAAGCCTCGTTACAGAAAGTGGCTCGTTAAGAAATTGGTCCAGGATATCGCGGACTTGAGAAGGGTTACAATGTGGTTCTAGAAATGAAGGAGCTTGGATGGGACGTCACGAGCCCTATCGAAAGAAACAGGCATTTCTATCATGTGGTTGCATGCATGCATGTTTGACATGTTGCTTGGAGCCGATACACAATGGTGGAGCTGGTTCCCGGGCTTTCATGTCATCGATGCGATTATAACGAGCTAAGGAGGCTCGTTGAAAGGCGACTGGAAAGGCTCATAGAACTAAAGCGGAAATAGTAAGGGTGCGCGATGTTAAGTAAGAGGGAGAGGGAATACTTTCAAGACGTTGCAAGGCTTGGAATAGCCCTAAAACGTCCTCGACATCCTTATACCCACCTTCTTGCACTTATTGATTCTATCTTCTTTTGAAATAATACCAAGTTATGAATGAACTTGATTGTAGGAAAACTACAATCATGTTGCAGAAGATCTTAGTTTTTTCTCCATCGTCTTGTGTCCGCGCTTTGGCTTCTTCTTCATCTGATATTCTACTTTCCAATCAAAGAGAAAATCTGAAGGTAAGCCTAGTTTCGACCGCATCTCATCTATCTCTATTCTCTTTGGGTCATCGCCTAACATTCTTCGTAGCTCTAACTTGGGACTTTCTGGATGCTTTTCGGTCTTAATTGATTTTGTTAGCTCATAGACTTTGGCTTCATTCTTTTCACCTAACTCGACAACACCATGTTTGATTATCTTTTCCGGCGTGAAGTATTGCAATCTTTCTTTGTCGAGGCATCTTCCATGATACCATCCATAGTAGACCCTTTTCGTTATGTCACCAGCCCTCAATAAATCAACATCCACTTCATCATCGACCCCGCCGATTGTGAAGCTTGAACATTCAAGGTCTTCTAACGCCTTATTTATGGCCACTTGCGAGAAAATCCACAGGAATAGCGAGCGCATTTCTTTAAGGATGCCTTTATGGCTCCTATTTGCAGGATATAATCTCCAGATCTCAAAGGATTCGTCAAGCCAATTGGCATAAGCACATACTTGCACAAGCTTGGCAGTTGGCATCTTTGATCTACTGAAATGTATGTGACGCAACCTATTAAATAGTATTGACGATTCTTATTTTTGGGGAGTTACATGTCGATCAATGCCAGAGAAGAGAAACTGAAGGAAAGAGTCTCTCTTTTAATGCGGTTTTTCTGGCTGGAAACAACCTATAAGATAGGGAAGGAACTAAGGTTGCCATACTTTGATAGGTTTATTAACTATTGGGATATGAACCATTACCAAGCGGCGTTAGAGATAGCTCAGGCTATCACAGACTCAGACTTGGTCAAACTCGTTAACGAGAATCGTCCAAAGTATGGGTTAAATCTGGGCGGTTTTCATGGAAAATACTATACGGCAACGGAAAGCGGCGAGCTCAGACTAGAGGGTTCGTGGGACATCATCCGTAACAACGTTCAAAAAGCCTTGAATAAGTGGCAAGACAGGGCATATGGAGTACTTCAAGCGTTGATAAACAGGAATGGTCGTGCTACTTACTTTGACCTCATAGATGAGATCGAAAAAGTGTTGGATTATGAATTTATTCCTTCATATCTTCTACCAAGGCTTGGCCCTCTTAACCTCGTGTTCAAGACTGGGAGCAACAAATACCCAGATTGGAGCATGCCTACTGAGATAATTCCCGTTGTTCAAGAAGAGTTGAGAAACTTCAGGCGTCCCATACATCCACCTCAACCTCGGGGTAGCCCGAGCATACGTCTACTGAAACTTGATAGAGAAATCAGTACCATCGTAGACAAGATCGTTGAAAACAGGCGTATCATAGACCTTATTTTTGAACGCAACTTTAAGACTAAGCTCTTTAAACAAAATGAAATGGCAGTAAACGACATTCGCAAGCCTTGTAGCAACGAGGAGGAATTCAACAATAGAATCATGAGCATCTCACTTTTGATAAGCGATATAGAAACAGATGGTATCCTAAAGCTCATCAAGTCAAGTAAGCCAGAACCTGGTTCCATAAACCTACTTGAAGCATTTCTCAACGAAAATATCCCTAGATACGATAGTAGCATCATTAAGAATCTGAGAACGATAATGACGTTGAGGAGTAAAAAGTACCCAGTGCACCGTGACGACCCAGTTTTCATGGATGCATTAAATTATCTTGGTTTTACGACATTGCCACCTGACTGGCAAGAACTATGGGAAGCGGTTTTGCGAAGATATATGCATAGTCTTCAAAACCTTGTATCAACATTGGTATCGCTTAGTTAAACACGCTCTTGCTCGATTCTTGTTGTGCTTCATCTTTTACAGCGATGCTATACGTGAACTCCACCTGCTTAATGAGTGCGGACTGCGCAATTGCTCGGGGATGCCTAGAAAGAGATAGACATCAAAGGTCCAGTCAAAATATTGCCTTAAATCCAGTTGGCAAGGAAACAAATTTTCGGCCGTAGCCACCAAAATTGACGATAGGCTTGCCCTCGCCAACTCTTCAAGATACACATGGAATACATCACGGTTCAGAATCTTCACAATACGGTCAAGTTGGTAAATAATAATTACATTGCCAGCACTGGCTTCGGTCTTAAGGGTTCCCAGAGATACCTCCAACTTCTTCCCTAACTCCTCTTTTGGGCCTACGAATTGGTCAGGTCTAAGTGACAATAACTCCGGCGGATGGCTGAAGCCATGGCCCTGACTGGCTATTTCAGCCAGCCCTTCTGCTACCTGTCGGATGTCTGTGGGCGACATTCCTGAATAAGTCCAAACTAAAAACCGCCGAGCATTTAACCCTCGCCACCACATATTCAGAAGCGAGTCGTCTTTCCATACATCTGCATATAGCGTACTAAGTGTGCTAGCAAGATACATTATTGGATCTAGTGCTGGATAATCCACGTTTCCATACCTCTTATATAACCCATATCGTGAGGGCCATAAGCGCTAGATCGTTCACTGTCGGGATGATGCGCTGAATGACGGTAGGACTTGTAGAAACTATTTCCCGGCAAATGTCGAGAAGTAGGAAGGCTTTACCATCATCGGTTACTATACCAACGAGCTCAAGGAACCGAGGTATTAATACTGGAGTCTCAGGAAACGCGGGGTCTTCAAGGATGGTCAATCCAAGTTCTTCTAACCCTGGCTCAATTCTCCGCATCTCACTTACCCTCCCTTCTTTTACCTTGTCTGCTAAGACCGCCACCTCGTCATTAGGAAAGATATCTCCTACACCGTCCCTCAAAGGTTTAAGCAGCTCGGGGCTGGTATGCGGGAAATGCAACCTTTGAAAATGGAGACCACTCAGATTCTCTGCATTATCGATACTCTCAGGTATCATTAAAAATAACGCACTTTGCCTATTCGGGCGCACGTAAACCTCTGGAAGTTTCACGATACGCGCCACTCCACTACGTATCACATCACTCATCTTTACCATAAAAATTGAACCGTAACGCGCATTTTCAGGGGGTTCACGCGTCGCGAAATAAGCAGCAACATCCATATTGGTCGTAAAGTCAAGCAGGTGGTTAAAGAATCCATAGTGCCGTGCAACCGCTTGCCATTGCATGCATGCATGCATGCTTAGCGTGAATGCCTATTATAAAGGCGTTTCAGCGGTGAAAAGCTTAATTGCTAGTTGGGCAATATTTCACCGTGGTTGGACATGGAAACTGGTTGGTTTGGTTGGTATATGTATGGTTGACTGGTTAACCGGTTGGTTAACCAACCAAAAACCAAACCAACCATTCAACCAAAAGAAAAAGGCGGTGAACGATGACTGAAGACATAGCTAAGAAGGTTTTTGAGCTCAAGGGCAAGGGCCTTTCACAGCGGAAAACAGCGGAGGCCTTAGGGATTAAGCGTTCTGAAGTGCAGAAAATCCTTAAAAGCCCTGGTTCAACCACAACCAAACCACCAACCAACCAGTCAACCAGTGGTTCAACCGGTTCAACCACCCTAACCACTGGTTCAACCACCCAACCGCCCAGTCCACCCGCCACAGAGGCGGAGGAAAAGGGCATCCCTGAGAGCTTTGAGAAGGAGCTGTGGATTAAGGCGACCCCCTCACGTGGCTATCAAGTTAGAGGAACCTAGTCAGGTATAGAGCCCTATACGTCCTAGGGATATATTAAAAAAGTCTGGTCAACATGAATCTAGCTTGCCAGCTTTACAGAAACCTTCCCCAGCAAGTCCACCGGAAGGGTTGCCAGTCAATACTGCACAGAAACCTTTGCAGGAATCTCCCCAGCAAGTCGGCTGGAAGCCTTTCCGGTCAAGTCTACACAGAAACCTTCCGGCCCAGCAACCTTTCTGGAAAGCTCGCCGGAGCTCATCGACAAGATCGCCGGCAAGGTTCTTTAACTCCTCAGGGGTGAGTAGGTCGGTGAGAACTTAACCCGGTGACCTGAGGAGATCAGATATATCGAGAGGGGAACTCCCCGCTCACCAGCTACCTCACCGACTCCCTAGGTAACTACCTCGGGGAGCCCTTGGATGAACTCCCCAGTGAAGCTCACTCCCCAACAACCCAGCTTGGTGAAGTCCCCAGTGAACCCACTAGGCTCCCCAGGGACCTTGCTGGTGAGGTCGCCGGAAGGGTTGCCGCTTGGAGTGATGCCAATCTAGGACATGACTTTTCCTCAACCTCCGAGGGAGGCAGTAGGGTATCCCCTACCTCTATACCCTTGGGTTTGGATTCAGAGGTTAGCTTGGTAACCTAGCCTACCTCTTTTGCAACCCCTTTTCTAGGTAACCTATTTGGAGGTTAGCGTTTTCTCCCTCTTTTCCGGTAGGCAAAGGAGGTAGGCTAAATTGTTTCGCCTACCTCCCTTGGTAGGCTCCCGAGGTTGGCTAGCCTACCCTTCACGGTCTGATGAGGTCAATCAAGGTTTGGGGACCCCGAGATAGGGGCTCAAGGGTTTCGAGGCTTGAGGCCTAGAGGCTTTCAAGGGCCCGGGTAATACTCCTTAAGGGCTTCATATATGTAGAAGAGTATTTTCAAGGGGGTTAAGCCCTCCTTCAAGGGTTCCCTTGAGTTTTCCCATCCCTTGCATACATGCATGCATTGAAGGGGGCTTAAGGGTTTTGAAGGGTTGTTTTGAGGCTTTTCGATGGAAGGGTCCCCCTTAAGGGGCCTTATAGGGTAGTGCCTTAAGCTTTCAAGCGTCGTTAGGGGCGTGCTGGAATGTTGGCTTTGGCAAAGGGGCTTAAGGCTAACCTTAAGGGGTTTCGTAAACCCTTGAGGGAGTCCTAAGGGTGGGCCTAGGCCCGGCGATCTTCGCAGGGGTGAGAACTCCTCAAGGGCATCACCCGGAACTGCTCGCAGAGTATCTAACATAACCCGCTTTTTCTCAGCTTCATAGCTATTCCTTCCTGCTGGAGTACTGTGAATCAGCCACCAGGGTCTTTACCCGCCCCCTAGTTAGCTTCAGGGTTTTCTTTAACAGCTTGTAGGCGTGTTTCTTCTCGTTCTCGTTGGCGGGAGCCACAATAAACGCGAGGGGAAGCTCGGATTCTGAATCAGCTGCGATGTGCGCCTTATAGCCGAGCTCGTATGTCTTCCCGCTTCTACCAACCCTAGCCTCTGGATCTGAACCTCCCCGAGAGTTGTCATGTGGATCACGCTTGCTGTAGGCTTTGATGAAGGTGACGTCCATCACCACAGTCTCGCCATTGACCACCCCGCCCTCCACCAGCTCCTCGATTATCACGTTCATGATCCTCTCCAGCCTTTCCGGTCCGACTCGCTTCCGGAACCGGGTGAGTTGCGACGGATGATAGGGTTTCTCTTCGGCTTCAACGTCACAGACCATCCTCAACTCAGGATCGTTCCACAACCGTCGGTACAGCTCCCTGTCGCTGGGTATCTGCCGCAGCCTCTTAACAATCAACGCCTTAAAGATGCCCACAGGGTTTCTCGGAGACCTACCCGGACCATCCTTATGGTATGGCTCCCACACCACTTCCTCGATATCATCTAAGTCCAGCTTAGACAAAATGAAGCTCGAACATTCACCTTTCTCCATATCTGATCATAAACATGTACATGTCAACCCCTAGAATTTAGCAACGGCCTAGCGCGACCATACACTTTAAATAACTTAGTCATATTCCAGTTCTTGGTATTGTCTTATGGAGATAACTGAAAAAGAAAGGCTACTGCTAGTCAAGAAGAAAGAGAAGATATATACCCTAACTTGCGAGATTCTTGACATCATACATAACCCTGAGATAACTGAATTGAAGAAGATGCCTGAATTGAAGAAGAGAATAACAGGTATGCTATCAAACGTGACAACAATAGCGGGTTATGCCGACTCGAAAAGCCATAAACTAGAACCGCTAACCACTATTGCAAATGCATTGTTTTCAATGATGAGTGGGCATGAGAGGTTCATATCGAAAACACGGGATATGAAACTCTCTAAAGAGGAAGAGGATTTACGAAGATTAGTAAGTGAATACAGTTGGCAACAAATGGTAAAAGAAACAGAAAGGTTCTGCAACATTGTAAACTCCATACAATTTAAACTAACAAAAACAGGATTCAAGATAATCGTTCCAATCAGCATTAGATTCTAACACTAATCATAAGCCGACCAATACGAAAACAAGTGATAACACAAAAATAATCCCTTAAGCCCCCCTCTTTTCTATTTCTCCCTCTTTCCTTCTCTTTTAAGCAATCATTGTTCCCTTATTGAAATTTCACTACTTTTAAATGATATAATTGCACCGGCAACCATAATGACTGCACCTATGATTATAAGTGAAAACCCAACAGAGAGCCAGAAAGCCCCCTTTTGGAATCTTGTTATTTTATGCCAAACATAGATATCTCCGTAAACTGATATTGTGGTAGGTGGAGAACTTTTATTTCGGATTTCAATGTAATGTGTCGCATTCTCAGAATAAATTATGACTTCATCAGCAAATCTTTTATCTATTCTATAAAGTGTGTCTCCTTTACCACCAGAAGGTAGAATGAAATATATTTTGATTTCTACGTAATCAGAGGAAGATATACTTAATTTAATCCAATATTGGTCATATGGTCCACTCTCTGGAATAAATGTTGTCCATTGCAAAATCTGTAATGGCTCCAATGTTGCTGATACTGGTATATGGTCTCTTGTTTCAGTCTCAATGTATGACTCTTGAAAACCGCCGTAGTATTCTCCAACTGGATATGTAGTTATCACTACTCCTAGGACTAAAAGAACTATGCCTATGACCAAAAATCCTTTCCTCATTTTTCTCCCTATTATCATTTTATCCAATTGACTTTTATCATTTATCCTTTCAAGTAGGTCTTCTAGAATCTCAGGTATTTTTGAAAAGAATTCTAATAAAAAATTGTATGCTTATGTGCGGTCGGATTAGCCTCTGTGTCAAATTTCTATTCAGGAGGGAAGAGATATTTTAGGTTATCACGGAAGTGGCGAGAATGAGCTAGGATACGAAGAACGAAGGTCCCCCCAGCACAGAGCAGTGAGAATAACGTAATTCCGGTCCATGGAACCTCGATGATGGGACTAGGCAAACCTAGAATCTGGCTTACCCTGTCGATTATCATACCACCTTGAAAAACCACCCTTAGAAGAGAAGCAAAGAACAAAGATATTGGAGTAAATATTGGACTGGTTACTTCTATCGGGACCAAGAATATGAAAGGATACAAAATCAGACTTATTACGGTACCAAGTAAGTAGTAACAAAGAATAAGTCTTGGCAACTCATACTTGTCCGTTGAAAGCCTCACGAACCACTTCAACGTCTTTTGGTAAATTCCCTTTACCAGAGTAGTCACTAGCCATAAAACCTTCCTTCTTGTGATAACTAACAAGAAAGCCAATATTGATATTAAGCGCGGGGTTAAAGTGAATACAATTCTAGCGTAGAGGCCCATCGCGTCTCTCGGCAATACGATATATTGTCCTAAAAGAAATATAATAATGATTTGAGGGACAATAATAAGACCTAAAATTGTAATAATGTTTTCGAGTCTTTTGTTCATTTAGCGCGCGCGCGCAGATTCCTCCTTGATTTCTAACCAAACTATGATTTTCTTCTTTTTGGTAGTTTTGATTTCGCCTATATAAAAAGAACCAATAGATTCATAAGAATTTTACTTTCTCTTTTTCGTCTTTGATATTTAAGTAGATATGAGTTGTCAAGAATAAAGCGACTGATGTCCGATTTAAAGCGATGTCCAACATGCTTCCAAAAACTCCGCTCCAAGTTCTCAAAGGTCAAGTTCACCGAAAATGATTAGGGATATCTAAGCAGAAATGCCCGAGGTTATGAGGCACATACTTGGCGACTATTTATCTAGAGAGCATTCATAATCGCATTCGCCTTTCAGCGGTTTTTCTAGTGCAAGCTCATAGATTATATGGTCAACATGGCTTTTGATAATATTCAGTAGTTGTTCATCTTTCTCTATACCAACTTTAATCTTCTCAAAATCATTCTTATGAGTAGCTCTAATTCTCTCAATCTCGCCTTTTAGGTTTAGAACGGTTTCGCTGTTGCTTTTTGCTATCCTCGTGCCTTTTCCTAAATATAATTCCCTCTCAAATATTTCTAAAGCTACGTCATAAATATGAAGGGCAGAAAGAATATTTTCCATGTGGTAGAAATTATCAGCCATCCCGCTTTCGTATTCTTTAAGATTTGAAAAGGCTCTTAACGCAGACTTAACCTCATCGTTAAGTGTTTTTAATAGTGATGACACAAAATTATTATGGTTCTTTTCGTGACTTTCCAACTTTTCGAATAGGCTTCGTAAATCGGGGTATCCTTCCTCATGATATATGTGTTGCATTGCCCACTTGTGCCATGTATCTTCACCTTTTATAATTGACGAAGTAGAACAGTAGAAAGGTCGCATACTCGTCGTAAAGCCCTCAATATAACTGACGGTATTTACTGAGAGAGACAGCCACCTCGTTAGCACATTTTTGTTAATGCCGTCGTAGTGCCTTGAAAGTTTAGCTCTTTTCTCACGCCCCTCTTTTTTACGCTCTTCCATTAAAAAAAGCAATACTCCTACCCATATAGATTCCAGGAAAATTACTCCTACAACGATTTCTATCCACTCCGAAATACCTAACATAAGAGCCAAATATTGACAAGAAATTAAGGCATAAAGAAGTAGAGGAATCACCGATGTTAATGCCATTAGAATATATGTGAATACAACTGGAAGCTTCATGTTTGAGAGATGTAATCTATCGCAATATAAAGTCTTCTAATTGGTTGGTTTCGAATTCCAATGCCTTTTCTCCATCACAAACTTGAGGTAGTTCAGAATGTGCGCTCGTGCGCTTTTTCATATCTATGCCTGTTAATCTTTATATTTTGACCGTAACCACCAGCCTAAAACAAAGCCCATAACTGCAGCCACGACGATTCCAAGTATTTCGACCATGATCTATTTCACCTCCTCGATATTCTTTTAGCGGGCTTCAGGTTAGATATTCAACGTTAGTTGAAGGCTATACTGCGCTCTTATTGTGGGAGAATTTCAATTGCCATTCTCAAGGTGCTGTAGCCACATACATGAATTGATTTCCGCTCGCGGTAATAAACGTGAACTCGTATTTCATTCCCGACGTAAAACCTCCGGCCCTTGTCACCGTAACAGTTGCTTGAGCACCTGGACTTAATAGGGTGGTTAAGGCGGTCATTTTGGTAATTTGATTATTTACGAAAACTGCGATCATTGCAAGGTTGGAATCTCCGGTGTTTTTAACTGTAAACGTTACGTTCGCATTTTCTGCTTGCCATGTAAGACTCACAAGGCTTAATTGTTCTGTTTGCGAAAATATGGAGGCGAACTCTGTGAATTGACTTTGCAATCCTTGATGTTGGTCCGTCAAGTCATTTATCTTGCTTTCCAAACCGCTCATTCTATTCTCTAAATCCCTTGTCCTAACGTATAACCAGGTGCTCAGCCCAGCGAACACCAAAACCAAACATAGGCTAACCAGTGCGACGCCCTTCTCCCTACCCACATGTATCACCTATCGGTTAACTTATTACGTGACCCAGGCGCGATACTATATTGGGTTTATTGTCAGTTTCACCACGTTTTGACTATAGTTGATTCTATGTTGACTTAAAGATTATGAATAGAAGATTAGGATTTTAAAATGAAGGCTTAGATTTTATTTCATATGCTTACAATTTATCACAAATACCTTGAAACTCATATACGGGCGATCTTTGAAAGATAAGGATAAACGCAAAGCCTTCCTAAACCTTTTGAGAAAGATGTCGAAGAAGGGATTTTACGAGACGCTGGAATTCGTCTGCGAAAAAGGATCTGTTCACTATGCGGATATCTTGAACTATGACCTCGAGAACTCGATAGTGCAAAGTCGCGCAACCGTCACCTTGATCGTTCGCGACCTCACCAAGCTGGGTTTGATTGAACGCACTATAGTTGACTCACGACCAATAAGAACCGTTTATCAACCAACGGAAAAGGGTCAAAAATTGCTAAGGCACTTACACGCCATAGAACAACTTTAGCCACGCATCTCTTGTCGGTTATATCTCAAGAAAATTGCTCTGAAACGCGTCATGAATGCCATTCTTATTATCTGTTAAGCAAAAGAATTCGCATGCCTTAACAGGAGTTTATTTTTAGAAAGTTAATTACGTTCCAAATGACTGCTAGTTTCAGGGGCGAGAAAGATTGAGACGAGGTATGGCTATACCTACCAGACCTATCTGTAACGATCCTACTTGTGGAAGAGAAATATTGGATGAGATGATAATAGTAGCAAAGCTGAAGAAGAGCCCACCTACTGAACGTTGGTGGGAAATAGAAGAAGACAAGTTTTTCAAGTATCACATTGATTGTTTCAGAAGATTGGCTAGTGAATCAAAATTGTTGGTGAGTATAGTCCTTAAACTACTCTGATAGAAGATGCATATACATCCTTTTTCCCTGGGCTAAGGCTTCTCCACTATTAAGCGTTTCTCAGCCGGGTCTATGCGCACGACTATCTCCTCGCCTGGCTTGAAGGGGAACAAGCCGTCCCTGGCAACCTCGGTGGGCACGTAGATGAAGAACTTGTCGTAGGTTCGCTTTCCGGTTCTGGTGGGCCGATTGATGAATCTTCCCTTTCCCTCGATCAATTTAGGCACCGATTTTGGTATCACAATAGCTCTCGTAAGGAGTTTTCCGAGCCACAATTTGGTAGCACAAAACTTTATTAACCTGAAAACCAACTTGGCATACCAAAAGTGATGAAACGTGAAGAAGATAGCCTTCATCATGGCTCGGCTCGTTGAGGATCCAGAAGCCTACGAAGGAAAGAGCAACGCCGACATCGAGAAGGAAATCCTGGAGGAGGCTCCGGCCATCCCATACGTGGCTAGGATAGAGAGGGTCACGGTCCTCGACGTTGGCTAGGATAGCGTGCGGCTAACTGAAGCACACCAGGAGAATGGGGGAATGAACGAGAAAACCCTTCGGAAGATGCTGAAGCAGCGGGGCTATAGCGATAAGGCCGTTGAGGCCATCCTAGCCTGGTATCGCTAAGCCTACTGAAGTTGCGGATGACAAAGCGCGGGCAAGGACCTAGCACGTTGCGCTATGCGGGAAGGCTCTTCAAAGGGTTATATGCATGCAACTGAGCATTGCAGCGCAGATAGTGCACTTGACCGGGCTATTGCACTACTTAACTTTGATAATTCGGTTGGGATACTTATATATGGTGCTTGAGCATTTTGGGGCTAGGGCACCAAAAAAGAGACTTTCCACGAGTTAATAAAGATCTTTAAAACGGTTGTATCGAAAGAATCGCCGAGATTGATTAGATTAAGACGCCACTTGCTCGAGTTTGTTTATGGTCTCTTCTAGTTCATCTTTAAGTCTATCCCTCGTAACAAACCTGATTATTTTATGGTCCGTCAAGTAAGACGGCAAAACTGACCTGATAGTACGCCACTGGGCGTTAAAACGTCCGTCAACAACAGCCACAACACCCCATGGGTCCTCGTCAGTCCTTATCAGTCTGCCAATCCCCTGCTGAAGCCTCCTTATCATGAAACGAAAGGTCCTCGAAGTCCTCCAAGACCCCCAAGAGCTGGTCTCAAACCTTTCATACGGTTGAGGGGAAGCATAAGGCAAAGCGTCAATAACTAGATGCCTTAAGCCTCTTAGGTTGGCTCCCTCCCAAAGCCTGCTTGCAGCCGTGGTTACTATAATGTTCCTACCTTTATCGATCTGGCTGTTCAGTTCAGTCTCAATCGAATCAAGGTCTCGCGCAGTGTCCTCATCCTCAAACAAGTATAGGCGCTCCCGAACTTCTCTAATTTTCTCTAGATGCAATTTGATAGACCTAGCATCCCACTTATTCCTGCAAAGTATTAATGTCGGATACTTGAAAGATGGGATTATCGTTGCAATTATCTTGTCAGCTTCCGCCCTCCCATACTCGTACGTTTCCATATCGCTAGGGTCCTTACGGAGTATAGGGCCGTCAACAAGCCCAAAGATGGGGCGTTTCTTGTACCTAGCTTCAATAAGGCGTGCACTATCGATCTGAATTGGAGGAGCCAAAGCGCTATACTGGAAGCCGGTGTCACTGGCATGGAACTTAGGGCTTTCTATCGTTGCACTGATAAGAGCTATCGAAAACTCTTTGCTGGCCTTCTTGCCATAAAATGGAAGGAAGTCCATCCTCCTCGGGATTCCTAATATAGCTTCGTTATGATAAACAAACCTGTAGTACTCCATCCTCTCCAACGAGTCAACAGCCCATTGCAAGGAATAATACGCGCTTACAAAACTTTCCTCCAAATGGCGTCCACCTTCTTCTAGTTGACGGATATTCTTTTTGACTTCTGGAAGCACGTCTTTCAGAGGTTCTATTATCTCACGCTCAACAAAAGGGGCTGGAACTTCAGCCTTCTGTCTTCTATTCAGCCTATCTAAAGACTCTTTCACTCCTCCAAGTGCGTCATTGTTCTCGTGAACGAGTAAAGAAATGCACTCTAAATCCTCCCTACGCACCCTAACTAGCCTAGCATGCCTCAGTGCAGGTTCAAGCCCATGAGACTCATCAAAGATTATAACATCAAAGTTCTTCATCAAGCTGGTCTTGTAGATGAGTTTATGGAACACCGTCACTACAACATTTTGTTCGTTCGATTCTCTAATCTCGCGCCTTACAGTACAGTCGATGCCAGAACATCTTTGTGAATTCGGTCCAGTCTCAGCCCCTTCTGCGGCGCTACAGAAAATAGGACTAGGTTTCGCGTCTTTAAGGAGAGGACAGCCCTCATGTTCTTCAAGAGACGATAAGCCTCTGAGCCTAGCATAACGGACTTCGAATTCAGACAAGTGTTTACCCATGACATCATTAAGATGGGTGTACGATGGCACGGCGATGCAAACGCGTTTTCCTTGAGCCACTAACGCTTTAGTAACACCCGCAATTACGTAGGTTTTGCCCATACCAGGAGGACCCTGCCCAACAAATACAATCCCCTTCTTCTGCAAGGACTCAAACATTGGTCCAATCATTTCTTTTTGCTCAGGATAAAGCGACTTACCAATTTTGTTCATGCTCTTTTCCGCTAGTTCCACGACATCTATATATTTGGCCATCTGAGGATCACTCCTCAACTCATAAGAACAAAGGCGCTTCCATCTCATCAGGGCCAACCGAAACGCCTGTATCTGATACGAGCTTGCTGAGCTTGTTAGCAAAATACAGTGGCGCAGGTAGCCTCGTAGAACTTGGTGATATCCAAGAATGTCTGCACAACCAAACAACTATCTTGGCGGCCGTCTCCTTGAGTTCTTCAAGGTCTAGCTCCTCATTTTTGGAGAAGACTTCATAAAGGACAGGTCTGGGAGTCCCAAACTCTTTGGCTTTTTCTCTTGAGATTACTGGCTCCGTTGATACTGCTAGGAATTGGAGCAGGTCACGCATCCTGATAGCTGCAGAAAATGGAGAAGCCCTTTCTGCGGAGAGATCGTCAGCCGGGTCACCAGCATACAACCTGAAATGGGAAGACTTATTCGCTGTTATGAAGGCGTAGAAGGCCCCAACATCCTTTGCAGCACGTTCACAGTCTAGGGCGTCTGCCTTTAGATACTCTTCCATAGTCCCTACTCCTGTATCCTCAAAGAACAACACGCGCCGCCACTTCTCCCTATGGGTCTTATCCACCAACTTTTCGAAACACGAGTTAAGCAATGGATAGATGTTCGTTGAGGTCTGCCCTATCGCTGGTTTAGAATTGCCGCAGACATAAGTACCAGTGTTATCAAAGAGCACTACCGTATTCACTAACGGCGCCTTTTCCTTGAACGGGTCTCTGTACTTGTCTATTCCCACGACTAGGGTCCCTTCAGGCATGAATCCCGGCTGAAGACCGTAAGGCTTGCCAAAGCACTTTGCTACTATCTGAATGAAAAGCGGATTTGCCACGTCCTTTCTTAAATCCTTGTCTTCCGCCAGAATAGTATCAATACCAACAAACTGCACTGGGAAGAGACGGCTAAAAGACTCTCTTTTCAACGTATTATAAGCAATATCCTCTATGTCTTGTTCTCCAAAACTGAAAATTACAAGGGCCAGGTCAGTTTTTCCGAATCCCTCTTCTTTGGATGTGTCTAGCACATATTTTATGAAATCTTCTAGTTTTTCGGTGCAATCAAAATGCTCTTTTATTTCAGGGACGAGCAACTTAAAATGTTTAAAGACTTTAGACAGTGCTTGTTTGAGTCTCCGCGCTGGCTCTGCCCCCTCAGCCGTGGCAAACATGTGTATCGCTGATATCTTCGGTTTTTCGAGCAGCTTACCCTTTTCAAAATACTTTTGAAAGTCCAGATTGCTTTTTAGTTCAATGTAACCTCCTGAGATTGTTATCCGAACCGGTTTGAACTCTTTCACTTCAACTTCTGTAGGCACGGGTTCTATGAACTCGGCATTCGTAAGCGGCTTGATTAGTTGTACAGTCTCGTAATAGCGTTCTGTCGCATTTATCAAAGATTGCGCGTGAGCTCTTTCGGAAACACCGAATCTTTTAAGCATGCGGAGAGACGGGTGTTCCTCGAGCAGTTGAGGAATATGCCTAATTCTAAAACCTCCTTTGGCAAGAACCATGACTTCTGGTTGGTCCATGTCGAAGCTTCGGTTAAACCTTCTGTGGAAGTTAACCGGGTTTCTAGGGTCTGAATCTTCTGATAACCCTTTATCGAGCCGGAAGCCGATGAACTTGTATATGTTGTGCTCAGGATTTTCTTGTCTAGGTTCAACGTAGACGGACCGCAGAGTGTAAGCTTTGCTTCGAAATGACTTGTTTATTTCATCGCTGAAGGGGACTGCTTGCTTCCAATGACTTAGGTTTCGCCTATCCAATTCGAGTTTTAGCGCTTCAAGCAGGTTGAGCTTTGCTCTCACCTGTGTGAGTGGGTCAACTACTAAGGTCCATGCTCCGGTTTTAGAGATGTGTGTTGCTAACCAGATTCCGCGGCGAATTGAGTAGTATTTGCTTAAGCTCTTAGCCCTTTCCTCATAAAAGCCTCTACCGTCTTGAGTGAACATCTCGTTAAGCATCAAAAGGTCCACTTTTCTGTTCAGATACTTCTTAACAGCTTCTGTAAATCTATCATCTTCTGCCGTTATCATTTTACTTTTTGTGATTCCGACCTCTACATCGTGCGGAAGTCCGTCGTCAAGCTTAATTGGTAGGGTTATCATCTTTGGAAAGCCAACATCAGGAGAAGTTACAAGGAAAGTCCCTACAGAAGCTACAGGCACCTGCATCTCTTTTGTCAATTTCCTTGAGACTTGAGACGCAACCTTGTATCCGAATAACCTCTTCGAGCTTAAGTTAGGGTCATAACTCGTTGAAAAGGTTTGAAGCTTTTCAATCTTTTCCTTGATTTCAAACTCGTTTATGAAATGCTGCATGCAACCACCGATAATTTTAAGAAAGCAGGGGGCTATAACTTCGTATTGGGAAAAAAAATTCCCAGCTGCGTGTTTGAATGACTATCATCCATTTTATTCCGGTGGGTATGGCTGGAATAGACCTTCATTTGGCAGGAATACCAAAGTTTGGGGCTGATGAGATCGTACTTTTCTCTACCCTACGAAGATCGATCGTTTTGAGTCAGATTCTTGATAGCCTAAGGAAAATGGGGGTGGAATTCAGGGTTTTTCGCGTGGAGGAAGGCTATCTTAGTCCTTTTAGGAAGGCTGGTGAGGAAGCTGCTGCTTGTTTTGCTGAGGATATTTGTGTAGGGGTGAACATGTCTACAGATGCGAACGTTATGGCTTGTGCGGTGGAGGACGCAGTCAAACTGCAGCTCTTTTACTTTCATAAGAGAAGCTTTCGTGGGGCAAATTGCTCGGCTTTTCGATACATTGTAAGCGTTGACAAGAAGCCGGTATTTAACGTTGCTCCGATGTGGAATTTTTTCAATGAGACTCATAACGATATCTTTGAGATCCTCGCTGACACGGAACATTTTGCAAAGACGAAAAACCCCATTCCTTTAAAAAAAGTGTGGGATAGCTATGTCTTATTAAGGCCTGAGTCTGGGGGTCTAGAAGCTTTCAGAAAGGTTTTCAGGGATTTCAAATGTTGGATGAGGAATAATCCTTGTTTCATTGAGCGTTTAGATAAGAGGCCACGGTACAAGATTCAGCTTTAGGGTTTGTACATTTTGAGGAAGCTGAGTATTTTGCTTCCGTCAGGTCTGCCTGAGAGTTTCTTTAGAACCAGCTTGGCCCACTCGGCGTAGGGGTTATGTATGAAGCTAACGTGCATATCCGCCAGCTTGGCGAGGCTTGACCTCACCCCCTCATCGTCTAGCCAGTCGAAGAGTTTGTGGATGTGCGTGTAAAGGAATGCTGCGAAGCCGGCATCGCTCCTTTTCACCGCGTCTCCAAACTCCACTCCGAGGCACCGTTGTTTTTCCGTAGTATAAAGGATGGTTCTTTAAGACAAGAGGAGAAAGAGGGTTTTCAATTAAGACTCCCGATCAGCTAACCTACGCGTTGAAACTAATAAAACAAGCCTACGACTACACAAAAGGTTAGCCTAATCAAACTGAAGAGGGCGGGTAATGAGAAGAGAGGCTTTAGAAATTATGTGCGGGTGTGGGCATTATAACGTGGTTCCATCTCTCAAGGTCTTTCTGAAACTTAGGGTTTTAGACGAAAAGCAGGGACGTAATTAAAGGTCTGCTTCCCGCCTATAAGGTTTCTGACGTTGTTAGGTGCGAGAAATGTGGAACGATCATCGCCCATGCAGGCGAATTGTTCAGGTCACGGACACAAGGAGAGTAAGAAGTTTAAATGTCCATGTTACATATTTTACCAATGGTGCTCATGGGTGTCTTCGGTTCCTGAGCGAAGGATTCAGATCGACTTATACTACTTTTTAAGGGGAGCAATTACGAAGGGCTTCAGATATGAAGACGTAGAGTTTGTGGATGTGAAGTTTGAGGAACCAAGCATTGACGGTCGCCCAGATTTGGTTGTGTATGCCAAGGAACGCGAAAAGGCACCTATCCCTATGCTTGTAATAGAGACTAAACGTAAAGTTCCTTACGTAGAGCCTAAATTTGATCCATTCAGCAAAGACGTGATTGCTCAAGCTGAGAGATATGCTACATGGTTGGGTGCTCCCTACTTCGCAACGTGTGACGGCTATACCCTTGTTCTTTTTGAGACGTTTAAAGTTGGAGTGCCGCTTCCACAAAGGAGGATGAAAGATTACAAGGTTATGTATGATGAGAAGTTTGCTCAGATGTTGCTTGAGGAAGTTGGAAAGTTTAGGGTTGGAGTT